>Ga0164294_10000984_pt1 | contig 26985 bp, 27 predicted proteins | sample GEODES005metaG_FD_111479 | JGI IMG/M metagenome (GOLD analysis project Ga0164294, IMG submission 111479) | Oligotrophic lake water microbial communities from Sparkling Lake, Wisconsin, USA - GEODES005 metaG | ecosystem: Environmental > Aquatic > Freshwater > Lake | place: USA: Sparkling Lake...
AAACGGTTACAAGTCCCTTGAAGAGGGTCAGTCAGTTTCATTCGAGGTCGTACAGGGTCCAAAGGGTCCTCAGGCCGATGCAGTGAACGCTAACTAATAACACTTAGTTTACGAGAAATCCCCCATCGCGAAAGCGGTGGGGGATTTTTTATTACCTACTTCTTTGGAAGCGGCGGGATTTCACCGTACTTTAATTTCGCAGCGGCCACAGCCTTTACCGGAGATAAATCTTTACCGGCTTTCCAAGCATCTAAATACTTAAATGGCAGAACAACGCCGCGACGTACCCACCAAACATTTGGTTGTGTTGGTGTTGGCCAAGAAATTCCAAAGTGTAGATGCGGGGCGGTGCCGCGTGCGCTGCCAGTTGAACCAATCTTTCCTAGAACCCGTCCAGCTTTTACAACAACACCTGGTTGAATCGATGCGACCACAGATGACAAGTGAGAGCCGTAATACCTGACGCCATCATCGCCAATTATGGATACATAAAGCCCGCCACGGTCTATTCCAAGATTAGTTTTACCGCTCCATAAATCGGTGCGGTTCACTTCATCGATCACACCATTTACGGGTGAGACAAACTTGCAACCTTTTTTCGCCAAGATATCCGTGGCGGCGTAATCATGATGTGCGCGGGCATAGTTAACTTCGCAATCAGCTACTGGAAATATAAATACCGGTGCTGCCTGCGCCGGGGCGATATTAACTAGCATCAGAACAATTATCAGGATCATTTTCAAGAAAGTGCCTTCCGATCTAGTCGCGCCGTGACCGCCATGTGAGGAACGGTCAAAGCCCAAACAACAACAAGTGTTACCCATAAGAATTGATCATCGAGTGAATCTTCACGGAAAATTACGATCGCTGCAGCAACCACAAAGGTTCCGATCAACGCTGGCGTTCCAGGTAGTGCTGCTTTGATAAATGCTCGCTTTAAATTACCTTCAGTAAACGCCGCTTGCGAACTTGGCAAGGTAAGCGTCAAGCGCGCGGTATGGCGCAGTGCATGCCAGCAACCGAAGTAGACGGCGAATGCCACAAGTGGGGGTGCAGTAACTGCTAATAAATAAAGCAGAACTAAATCAATGGCCTCACCATCACGTCGCTTCTGAACTAAGCGCAGCAGCACTATGGCTGTTAACACCATCGTCCAGAGCATCAGATCATTATTTAAACCTTGATGCCAATCTAAAAGCTCAGGATTTACTTTCTCAAGGGCTGAATTACTTTTCTCATTTACCAACGGAATAACCACGGGCAAAGTCCCGGCGGCTGCTGCGTATAAGTATTTCGGGAACGGCTTTCGGTCAACGGATCTGCGTTCGATCTCAGAGATAAAGGCGGCATCGCCAATACCAAAGTGCACCGCACTCATAACGACCACGCCAATGAATCCGATTACGTTCCAAGTTAAAAGTGCAACTACTGCTGTAATCGCGACTGCGACGTAGATAAGAATGAATATTGCCATTTTGGCCGCGCTAGTCCTGGGCAAAGTAACTAAATGATCCAGGGCGCCATGCGGGATTCCAACAGCCAAGGCAATCAAAGCCACAACTACTTGCCAGGTTATGTCGCTGCTCTCAATTAGTTGCACGAATATAAAGGAAAGCACAATTGCAAAGCCGATGGCAAATCTCGAAAACTTTCTGACTTTTAGGAAAAGCTCTAGTTCCAGATCTGGCACGAACTCCCCCATTTCCCGCAGATTAATTCTTTATATCTGTAACACTACCAAAGCATGAGGCGCGAACTGGGTTTACGCGTGAGAGGATTTACCCGTGCAAAAATGGAACTACATGGCGATGTTGATCTTCACCGTCTGCGGATCTTTTTGGCTTGAGGTTTTCTTAAAGATTGGTGTTATTCGCCGAATTAAACGCGTTGCATTGAGCATCTTGCCAATTAGCAGCTTATTTTTAATTTGGGATGCCTATGCAATCGCACAGGGACATTGGTTCTTCGACCGCGATCAAATGCTTGGAATCTATGGTCCATTTAACATCCCACTTGAAGAATTTCTCTTCTTCATCGTGGTTCCCATGGCTGCGATCATGACTATAGAAGGCGTGACGACAGTAAAACCCCACTGGCGCAAAGATGAGTTCGGCGAATGATCTATAGCGATATTGCAATCACTGCCTTCGGCATTGCCGTCATGGCAGATCTCTTCCTATTTAAGAATTCACTACTTACTCGACCTGCCTTCTGGACTTCGTATGCCATTATTTTGCCTTTTCAATTACTAACAAATTGGTGGCTTACTTCAAAAAATATTGTTATGTATAGCCCCGATGCAATAGTCGGACTTCGTATCTTCTCCGCGCCCGCAGAAGATCTACTCTTTGGTTTCGCACTCGTTCTGAGCGTGATGGGAATGTGGGAATTCTGGGGTCGCCGTGGAATGCAACGCGATCCAAATCCAAATAAAGCTAGAGGCAAGTAATTGCAGAAAATTGGTTTTCTCTTTGATTTAGATGGCACGTTAGTAGATTCCACTGCCGCAGTCATGAATTCTTGGATCACTATGGCAAATGAGGCAGGCATCCCACTTGAAGCACTTGCCGGCCACCATGGAATTCCCGCCGCCCAAACGATTAGAAACGTCATCCCTGATCGCGAAGAAGCTGAGATTCAAAAATGGATCCGCCGCGTTACAGATTTAGAGATCGCAGATATCGAAGGCGTTCACGCTGTTCCTGGCGCACTCGAATTATTGGCCGAACTTAACGACCGCGAAATTCCTTGGACAATCGTGACTTCATGCACAACTGATTTAGCAATTGCTCGCACCCGTGCTGGAAAGATTCCTATGCCTGCCAACTCGGTCACCTTTGATCAAGTAACTCGCGGCAAACCTTTCCCAGAACCATTTATTCTCGGCGCAGAGCGTTTAGGTCTACAAACAGATCAATGCTGGGCAATTGAAGACGCACCTGGCGGTGTTACATCCGCAAAAGATGCTGGCTGTACTGTCGCCGGAGTTCTGACTACTCACACGCGCGAAGAATTGCCGCATGCAGACCATCATCTTGAGCATTTAAATCAATTGCTTGGTAAGGCAGGTCTTTAAGTACAGTAAAGTTCGCATCAATCCCACCAGGGACGGTAGCTCAGTTGGTTAGAGCCCCGAACTCATAATTCGGTCGTCGTCGGTTCAAGTCCGACCCGTCCCACCAAATAGCGGCCCCTACCCGAGTTTTATTTTTTCTAATTTAAGTGGTCTCTCGATTGCTTAGCAATCAAGATCCGTAAACTAACCCAAGTCCAATTACAACACCCACGATTACAGACAGAATTATGTATACCCATGCCATGGTGACTAAAGTTCTTAGGTTTTTGTGTATTCCCATGGCCGTGTGTTCAAGTTTTGCCAGGTTGGTCTTAAGTTCGTCCAGGTCTTCGCCTAATGCTTCTTTATCGTCATCTGTGAAGGACATATGTACTCACTTTCTTCTTTTAGGTGGTCGATTTGAGACAAAATTACTTTTTTAGTACAGCGTCTACCCCACCTGTCATTATTAGGTTCCTATTCCCAGCGTGACCAGTACTAAACAACTTTAATCGCTGCCCTTAACTACTCTTACAACCCAAGAGTGCAAATTTTGCAGCAACTGGAATTGAATTTTCAATGTTGAAAAGGACCGAACGAACGTATCCATCGGCATCAGTCGCTTCAAATCCAAATGTTTTCGCTCCGGCAATTTCGGATAAAAAATTCCAGGTATCACGGGCTTCATTAGAGTCGGCATCGAGGCTAGATTTTTCATTTGTGACGAAAAGTAACCCTTGACCGCCCCCTTTTGTGTTAACTGCCCATTCTTCGATTGGTTTTGAGTCTATGCGAACTTTTACAAATTTCTTTTCTCCCACAGGCCACATGATTGAATTCCTACTTGAATCAATACCCGTAATGGAATGTCTGGACTTCAGATCAGAAGTACACATAAGCGTAAATGTCCAATAAATTCCTTCAGCGTCTTCTTTGGTGCTTCCGCAACTGAAATTTTCACCTAATCCATCTTGTTTTAATTGGCAATCCCAACCCGACTTAGAGTCTATTTCTTGTGCGGATGGCTCAGGTTCAACATCAGACTTTGTCGAACATCCAGCCACGCTTAAACAAAGGGCAATAGAGAAGACCACGGTTAATCGCATTAGGCGCATATGTGAATTCTACTCTTGAGGTCGGTGATTGAGGCACTTTGTCTAACACTTGTCTAACACCCCTACTTATTCCCTTACGTTTCTAGTTGGTTTTAAGCGTAAACGTCTACAACTAGGAACATAGAGACAATCTCAGATCTAAATTATTGGGTCCCTTAATTCGGTCGTCGTCGGTTCAAGTCCGACCCGTCCCACCAAAGTTGACCAACTAGTGCGCAATAGTTACTGCGCCGCCAGATTTAATCGATTCCTCGCAAGCGATAGCAACGCGTAGCGCCTCACGAGCAGATTTAGGTGGACATGGATTGGCAATTTTGCCTTCCACAAATTGATGAAAAGCTGCAGTTTCTGCCGCAAATGCTTCGCGAAATCTTTCAATAAATCCTTGATACCTAACGTCTGCAAAATTCAACTGACCATCTACGTCATGAATCGGCGTCTTGCGATTAAGTCCGACCGCAATTGAATCCTTGGAGCCAAAGATTTCAATTCGAACGTCGTGCCCAACTGGATTGTGGCGTGTACCAGTAATTGCCACTTGAACACCGCTTGTTGTTGTTAACGAGATAAGTGAAACATCGGCATCTTCATACTTGGCATATTGCTTATGTTCACGAACTGCTTGGGTGGCATAAACTTTGGATATCTCACTTTGGGTAATCCATCTGATTAGATCAAAGTCATGAACATGTAAGTCACGGTAAATGCTGCCACTTCCCTCAAGAAACTCGAGCGTTGAAGGAAGATGATCATGGGCATACATATGCATTGTGTATAAGGTTCCGGCTTCACCGCTTGCCACCATCTTGGCAGCCTTGCTAATTGGTGGATCAAAGCGTCTTTGGAAGCCAACTTGAATCTCGGTTCCAAATTTCTTGCAATCTTCAATAACCAAATCAGTATCTTCGACAGTCAGGGATATTGGTTTTTCACAAAGTATTGGCTTACCTATTGGAATCAAATCGGCTAATAAACCAATATGTGAATCTGTTGCCGTGGCAACAACGTAGGCATCAAATTTAGATTTTTGAATATCGGAGATATCGCCGTGCTGAGAATTGAATTTATCAGCTAATGTTTTTGCACCTGCAATTGAGCGATTAAAGACTTTAACTTCTGCTCCAACTTTTACTAGATCCTCAGTTCGCAAAGCGCCCATGCGTCCAGCGCCAATAACGGCAATTTTCATTTGGCGCTCATCCCCTGCTTCCAAGTGGCTAGGTCAGCACTATATAGTTCGTATCTATAAATCTGAAGTTCTTTCGTTTAGTAACCTTAAAAAGGATTGTGAAATTCATGCAACTCGACCTGATTACCGTTGGTCGAATCAGCGTCGACCTTTTCTCGGAACAGATCAATACATCCTTTAGCCAGCCCCAAACATTCCTTAAATCAATCGGTGGCTCACCAACTAATGTGGCCGTAGCCGCAGCAAAGTTGGGCCATAACGCCGCAATCGTTACCAAGGTAGGAGTTGATCCACTTGGGCAATACGTTCAAAATAAGTTGAAAGAATTTGGCGTCAAGACTGATTTCGTTAAAGTTGCTCAAAGCGGATTGACGCCAGTGGTTCTTGCTTCACAAGATCCGCCAGAGGATCCTAAGATTATTTTTCATCGCCAGCCCAACGCACCTGATACTCAATTAACCGTTAGCGATATAGATCCGCAAACTTTGCTAGCCGCCAAGATTTTCTGGGTGAGCGCTTGCGCACTCTCTAGCGGTGAAACTGCAAAGAGCGCCATCTCTTGGCTGCAACAGCGCGGTCGTAAGTCAGAATCAATTATCGATTTAGATTACCGACCTTCATTTTGGCCTAGCGTCGACGCAGCACGGGCTGCAGCACAAGAGGCGATTGCAATGTGCACTATTGCTATTGGAAACATTGCTGAGTGCCAAGTCGCACTTGGAATCTCTGATCCGCAGGAAGCGGCCACCGATCTTCTAAAACGTGGCGTCCGAATTGCGATCGTGAAGATGGGCGGCGATGGAGTTCTTCTTGCCACAGAAAGTGAGCGCATCGTAATTGCTCCCCTTCCAATAAAATTGGTTTGCGGGCTCGGCGCTGGCGATGCTTTCGGTGGAGCGCTGGTGCATGGCTTGCTTGGTGGATGGGAACTGAAGCAAATAGGTGAATTTGCCAACGCTGCTGGTGCCTATTTAGCATCTGAGTTAATGTGCTCCGAAGCGATGCCAACTATTGAAGTTCTCAATAACTTTATTGGCGCAGGAGGTAAGCGGTAATGACACTTGATCGTAAACGCTATCTCGAACTAATTGAAGCCAGGATAAGCAATCCGGCGTCACTTCAAAAAGCGTTAAAGAAGCGTGCGCGCAGAACCGTCGCAGGTAAAGACGGTAAATTGATGTTGCTCGCAGCCGATCACACAGCGCGCGGAATAATCGCAGCAGGTACTAATCCAACTGCAATAGCTGATAGATATGTATTGCTAGATAAATTGATACGAGGCTTAGCCGTTGCTGGCGTAGACGGCGTAATGGCAAGTGCCGATATCTTGGAAGAGTTGGCTTGGCTTGGTGCCCTTGAGGAAAAAGTGGCGATTGGCACGATGAATCGCGGCGGAATTATCGGAGCTTCCTGGGAGCTAGATGATCGCTTGACTGCCTACGATGCCGAACATATAAAGAGTATGGGACTCGATGGTGGAAAGACTTTATTGCGTATTGATGAGACAGATCCTGGCGTTGCCAGAACTATCGAAATGGTTGCGCAGGTAACTACACAACTTGCAGATCTAGAACTGGTTTCAATGATCGAACCACTTCCCTATATGAAGAACGCTGACGGTAGAGCGATCCTGGATCCATCTGAAGAGAAATTAATTAAGGTAGTTTCAATAGCATCAGGGCTTGGTTCTTCTTCGGCCTTTACCTGGTTAAAGATTCCAGCACCTGCCAACCCAGAAAAAGTTGCCGCCGCTACAAGTTGCCCAATTTTGTTATTGGGTGGAGATCCCGGAAGTAATTGGGAAGAAGTCTTTGCCAAGTGGGAGAAAGCGCTAACTGTTCCTAATATTCGCGGTCTAGTTCCTGGTCGCGCACTTTTATACGGTGAAGATTTAGATGTAGAAGCTGCCGTATCTCGCGCAGCAAAGATGGTTAGAAAGAGTTGACCATGAGTTGGTATAAACCTGCCGGAACTTTGGCAACTCAAGAGGCCGAGATTTCGCTAACCCCAAAGGATGCGCATTGGGAATTTTGCGGCTTCTATACCTATAACTTTGCTAAAAGCTCCGAAGTAAACATTGAGTTAAATGGGCGAGAGGCGGTATTGCTTCCGTTATCTGCCCAAGATGTGAAGGTAGAAGTAGATGGCCAGACCTTTACGTTAAAGGGTCGCACCGGTGTGTTCGCATCTGTCTCTGATTGGATCTATCTTCCAGTTAACTCATCAGTTAAATTTTCCGGAAAATCTGGCGAAGTCGCGCTCTTAACTGCTGAAGCAAGTGAGCTATTCCCGGTTTGCTACACACCAGCAGAATCTGTTTCAGTTGAAGTACGTGGCTCAGGAAAGGCAACTCGTCAGGTTAATAACATTGCAACTCCAACAAGTTTTACGGCATGCCACAAGATTCTTGTATGTGAAGTAATTACTCCAGGTGGAAATCTCTCCTCTTGGCCTCCTCACCGCCACGATAAATTTCCGGGATGTCCCACAATTAACGAAGAGGTTTATTACTTCCAAATCGGTAAAGAAGGCTCTGATCACGGTGATAAAGAAGGCGTTGGCTTCTTCCATGTTTACACCGTCGATGGATCACTCGATGAGACGGTAACTATCCACGATAAAGATGTTTATCTTGTCCCTCATGGTTATCACGGACCATCTATCGCCTCCCCTGAATATCCAATGTATTTTCTAAATGTAATGGCCGGCCCTGCCGCCGAACGCAGTATGGCCTTTTGCGACGATCCAGCACATCACTGGATTCGCGATTCATGGAATGATCAAGTGCAAGATCCCCGTTGTCCAGTTACTTCAGCCCAAGGCAAGGTTAAAAAATGAAAAAAGATATACGTATTGCAGTTCTCGGTCTTGGTTGGATGGGGCAAGCGCACTCTCGCTCTGCTCTGCGCATCCCGTCGCTCTTTCCAGACCGTGGCTTCCAACCAATTTTGCAGGTGTGCGCCGATGTTGATCCTGCGCGACAGAAGAGTGCGGTTGAAGATTACGGATTTGCGCGTGCAACTGGCGATTGGATGGAGGCAGCAACAGCATCTGATGTCGACGCAGTTTGGGTAACTGCGCCAAATATGTTGCATCTACCAATGATTGAAGCAGCAACTAAGGCAGGCAAGGCTGTCTTTAGCGAGAAACCAATCGGTGGAAAGCCAGAGCAAACAGTTCAGGCATATAAATTTGCAAAGAGCGCTGGTGTGCCAACAGGAGTTGGCTATAACTATGTTTGGGCTCCCCTTGTTCTGCACGCAAAGAATTTGATCGCTAGCGGCGCACTTGGAGAAATAACCCATTACCGCGGTCGCTTCTTGAGCATGTATGGAAGTGATGAGCTTGGTTTACTAACCTGGCGTTTTAAATTAGCAGATGCCGGTTACGGAGTTTCCAGCGATATTTTGAGTCACAGCGTCTCAATGGCGCAGTTCTTGGTTGGACCAATCTCTGAAGTTGTTGGAATGCAGAACACCACAATTAAAGAGCGGCCACTTCCATCAGGAAACGCCGGACATTATTCACGCGGTAAAGCAAGTGATCCAAAGGGCGCTGTCGAGAATGAAGATTTTGCTTCGATGCTCTGCACATTTGCCAGCGGCGCAACTGGAACCTTTGAAGTTAGCCGCACTGTAGTCGGGCCAGAGAGCCAGAATGCTTTTGAAATCTATGGCACAAAGGGTTCACTCTTATGGAATTTAGAGAAGATAAATGAGTTGCAATACTACGAACTCGGAACTTCACTCAATACTGGATACACCACCATCTATGGCGGTGATCGCTTTCCATTCCATGGCGCCTTCGTCCCGGGACAGGCAAATGCCATTGGCTTTGAAGATCTAGTTGCAATTGAAGATTATGTCTTTATGGAATCAATCGTTGAGGGCAAAGCCTTTGGCCAGAGCTTTAAAGAGGCGGTAGATGTAGTTAGCGTGCAACAGGCGCTGATTAATTCTTGGAGCTCACGTACTTGGGAGAAAGTTAAAGATTTAAGTTTGTAAACCAATCCAAAGATTCTGGATTGGCAAGTGCTCCCAAGTTTGTATTTGCAACCTTGTTGATGGCATTTGCTACCGCTATTTCCACTAATTTATTGCTTTTAGTTCGTGGAAAATCTGGGGCTTGCATAATTAGAGATGGAACATGGCGCGGGCTTGCTTTCTGCTTTAACGCCAATTTAATTTGATTAATCAGGCTCTCGCTAAGACGGGCGCCATCAGATAACTTAACAAAGAGTATGACTCTGGTATCGCCTTCCCAGTTCTGGGCTATTGCAAGTGATTCAGTAATTTCAGCAAATTCCTCAGTAATACGATAAATCTCGGCAGTTCCTATGCGAACTCCACCGGCATTTAGCGTGGCATCTGAGCGACCATGCATGACATATCCGCCTTCTGTAGTTACTTCTACAAAATCCCCATGTGTCCAAACGTCTGCAAATCTTTCAAAGTAGGCAGAACGAAATTTATTTTCACCTGGATCATCCCAAAAATAAAGTGGAACAGAAGGAAAAGCGTTCCGGCAAACTAACTCACCTTTAACTCCAACTGCTGCAGCTTTGCCATCTTCAGCAAAAACTTGAACATCTAAGCCCAGTGCCGGTCCTTGAATCTGTCCGGCATATACCGGCAGATTGGGGACTCCCAACATAAAACATCCACAAATATCAGTTCCGCCAGAGATTGAAGCTAAGTGGATATCCGGTGAAATGCTTTCGTAAACATAAAGAAAGCCTTCGTGGCTAAGTGGTGAGCCAGTTGATGCGATCGTTCGCAATTTGCTTAGCGCATGACTATTTTTTGGTTGCAGTGATAGCTTGCGTATTGAATCTATATATTTGGCAGAGACACCCAGGAAAGTAAGATTGTTCTGCTCTGCTATATCAAATAATCTTTTTGGTTCAGGAAACAGCGGGTTGCCGTCAAATAACACGATGCTCGCACCTGTTCCGAGACCCATAAAGAGCCAGTTCCACATCATCCAGCCACATGTTGTGTAATAAAAAATGTTATCTGTGGGCCTGATGTCTAGGTGATACTTCTGCTCACTTAATACCTTCAACAGCACACCGGCTGCGCTGTGGACAATACATTTTGGTTTACCGGTGGTTCCAGATGAAAACAAAATAAAGCCTGGTCGATCAAATCCACCTGGAATCGAAATTTCATGGCTCGGGTTGCAAGTTGCGATCCAATTGCTAAAGCTTGAATAAGCAGAGCTTTGATCACCGATTGCAATTACTTTTTTAAGTGTTGGAAGTTTCGAGACGATCTCAGCGATCTTTTGAGAGCACTCGACTTCTTTGCCGTTGTATTGATAATTAGTTGTTACCAGCAAAACTTTAGGCTTAATCTGTTCGAATCGGTCTAATACGGTGGCGATTCCGAAGTCAGCGGAAGTACTTGAAAAAATCGCCCCTATCTTGAGGGCACCAAGAGCGAAAAAAACAGTTTCAGCAACATTTGAAACTATTGCTGAGACGATATCACCTTCTTTTAGACCGAGCTCTTGAAAGCCAAAAGCTACTTGATTTGCGATTTTGCGTACTTGGCCACGCGAATACTCTTTTTTTACTCCAGATTCACTTATCTCGGTGATGATGATTTGATCATCGCTACCTTTTAGCAGCGTTTCTGAAATGTTTAACTGGGCATCAGGGAAAAACTCGGTCTCTTGTACACCGCTACCGGTAACCCCTTTAGCGCCTAGGTTGCCAATAACGCCGTTATCTTCGAATACATAACGCCAAAAAAGTTCTGGATTTTCAACAGACCATTTGTGCAGGCTCTGAAAATCAGTTACTTGGGCATACTTTTGTAGCGTTTCAATCGCCAAATTATCCGTAGATGAAGGAGACCACAACGCGCTCTGCATTACTTAGAAGCGACCTAATTCCATGACCTTGGTCCAGGCAGAGATAAAGTCCTTAACAAACTTCTCTTTTGCATCATCGCTGGCATAAACCTCGGCGACTGCGCGCAAGACAGAGTTTGAACCAAAGACAAGATCGGCACGGGAACCAGTCCACTTTACTTTTCCGGTCTTGTTATCGTGCGCCTCAAATAGTTCAGTGCCTTTCTTCGGTGCCCAACTAGTATCCAGTGATAACAAATTAACGAAGAAGTCATTTGTTAGCACACCTTTCTTCTTGGTGAAAACTCCGACGTCAGATCCATCAACGTTGGCGCCAAGTACGCGCAATCCACCAATCAGAACAGTCATCTCTGGGGCAGTGAGCGTCAAAAGCGCAGCACGATCTACTAGGTGATATTCAGCTTGAACTGGGCTCTTGCCTTTAATGAAGTTACGGAATCCATCTGCCATTGGTTCAAGGACGGCAAATGATGAAACATCTGTTTGCGCTTGTGTTGCATCGGTGCGGCCAGATTTAAATGGCACAGAAGCTTTGTATCCGGCCTTTTTAGCAGCGGCTTCAACTGCAGCGCTACCACCGAGAACAATGAGATCGGCCAGCGATACTGGCGACTTCTTATTCTTGGCGTTGAAGGTTTTTTGGATCTTCTCTAACTTCTTTAAAACCTTGGCTAGTTCCTTAGGGTTATTGGCTTCCCAACTGCGCTGTGGTTCAAGTGCTATGCGGGCACCGTTAGCGCCACCGCGCTTATCTGTGCCGCGGAAAGTTGATGCCGATGCCCACGCAGTCAGAACTAGTTGAGAAGTTGAAAGTCCTGATGCAAGAATCGCTTTCTTAAGGTCAGAAATCTTCTTATCGGTTAATTTAACTTTGCTTGGCTTTGGCAGTGGATCTTGCCAAATTAACTGCTCCTTTGGAACAAGCGGTCCAAGGTAACGTGCGATCGGACCCATATCGCGGTGCGTTAATTTAAACCAAGCTCGAGCAAAGGCATCAGCAAATGCGTCTTGATTTTCTAAGAACTTACGTGAAATCTTTTCATACGCTGGATCTGTTCGCATCGCTAAATCAGTTGTGAACATAACTGGCGCGTGAGTCTTGCCAGCAATGTGCGCATCTGGAACAGCCTTTGCCGCTGATTCATCAGTTGGAATCCATTGTGTTGCACCTGCTGGGCTCTTGGTCTGCTTCCACTCATATTTAAACAAAGTCTTGAAGTAAGTGTTATCCCACTTCGTTGGCGTTGGAGTCCAAGCGCCTTCTAAGCCGCTAGAAATAGTTTCGGCGCCGTTTCCCTTACCGAATGAGTTCTTCCAGCCAAGGCCCATCTCTTCAATAGATGCACCTTCTGGTTCTGCGCCAACATGCTTGCCTGGATCTGCGGCTCCGTGTGCTTTACCGAATGTGTGGCCACCTGCAATTAGCGCAACGGTTTCTTCATCATTCATGGCCATACGTGCAAAAGTTTCACGAATATCACGCGCTGATCCCAAAATATCTGGCTCGCCATTTGGACCTTCAGGGTTTACATAAATCAAACCCATTTGGACTGCAGCAAGTGGCTCTTCTAAATTGCGATCTCCTGAATAACGCTCGTCGGCAAGCCATTGTGCTTCCTTGCCCCAGTAAGTCTCATCTGGTTCCCAAACATCTTCACGTCCGCCACCGAAACCAAATGTCTTCAAACCCATTGAGTCGATTGCAATATTGCCGGTCAGGATCATTAAATCTGCCCAAGAAAGTTTCTTTCCATATTTTTGTTTAATCGGCCAGAGCAAACGACGCGCTTTATCCAGGTTTACGTTATCTGGCCAGCTGTTAAGAGGTGCGAAGCGTTGCATTCCTGCGCCAGCACCACCGCGTCCATCGCTTGTGCGATATGTGCCGGCGCTGTGCCATGCCATACGAATAAAGAATGGACCGTAATGTCCATAATCTGCTGGCCACCATTCTTGTGATGTGGTCATTAACTTTTCGATATCGCGAGTTACCGCTTTTAGATCAAGTGATTTAAATTCTTTTGCGTAATTAAACTTCTCATCCATCGGATCAGCTTGCGGAGAATTGCCCTGCAAAATTTTGAGGTCTAGTTGGTCAGGCCACCAGTCACGGTTGTACTTTGCTCCATCGGCTTGCTTGGCACCGGTATAAGGGCATTTTGCAGTTTCTTCCATGGCGTCCTCCAAAAGTTAAATACTTGGATAAGACTAACCAATACAGACCTAAACGCCACTTCAGAAAATCTCGAAATACAAGAATTTACCCTTTGTTTACGGGCGTCCCATGACCTCAAATGCGCTATCGAAGACTTGGGCAAATGCGATTGAATCAGAATGCGGCATAAGCCAACCTTGTCCCCCGCGAATTCGACGTGACATCGAATCAGCCATTAATTGGTAGGGGTCGCAAGCAGCGAAGTTCTCAACCGTGACTTTTCCATCGATTTCAATTTCGAGGGTGCTTGGCTTGTTATGTGAATTAAAGGCATCGTTGCCAGTTAAAGAGACACGTCCCTTAGTGCCAATTACATCAAAATACAGTGTGCTTGAAGTATTCATCGATGTCAGAGCTTCGGCATGCGCACCACCGATATCGAATGAAGTGGTTACGGTTTCATCGCATCCACCCGGATGCCATTTAACTTCGGTTGCAATATTGCTAACTGGGGCAAAGTCCATCAACCAAATCGGCGCCGCAACAGAATATGGACCTAGGTCATAAAGCCCGCCACCGCCTAGTTCATGAATAGCGCGAATATTGCTTGGATCAAGTCCATCGTAGGTAAATGCGCTGCGAATATCTCTCACATCGCCAATTAGCCCTGAATCAACAATTTCCTTAAGGCGAATGGTGCGGGGATGCCAACGGTTCCAACTGGCTTCCATAAAGATAAGTCCAGTCTCATTTGCAACAGCGATCGCTTCTTTTAATTGTGCAACGTTCATAGCGGCTGGTTTTTCGCAAAGCACATGCTTACCGGCGCGCATCGCCTTGATCGACCATTCAATATGTAATGAGTTAGGCAGTGAAATATAAATCGCTTCAACTTTTGGGTCGGCAAGTAGCTTGTCATAATCTGTGTAAACCAGACCTGAAGGAGAAAGTGACTTACCGCGATCGGCATCTTTAGCGCCAACTGCGTAAATCTCGCCATCATCTGAATTTAATAGCGCTGGATAGAGTGCCAACTTAGCAATGTAGCCTGCGCCGATAAATCCCCAACGTACTTTTTCCATGGCGGTGAGAATACTTGCAAAATAGGTATTCACCAATTACCCGCAAGAAATGAGACAAAAATGGCCAGAAATTCCTATGAGGTTGTTAATTTTCTCTTCAAAAATGGAGATTCTTCGGGCAATTCTTAACGCCAGAGATTTGGAAAAGCTTCTTGAAGAGCGAGGAATGAGTGCTAGCACTAAAGCAACTGAGTGAGTCCCGGACGAAAGAAGTGGTAACGCATATTAAAAACTTAGGCGCAGCAGTACTATTAAAAGTTACTACTAAGGATGCCCCTACCTTTGCTGCGTCAATTTTTGATTATTTCTTAAAGTAATTAGAAAAAATATTAAATAGGGTTTCCCCCATATTTTCATTTTGCTTCTGTTTCATAATACGCGCGTTACTTATCAGGGCTACCGTTAGTACGTGCCCAATTCAGCGACAGTACTTGTAGCAAGTGATGACGCATTTGAATTAGCAACACTGAGCGCCGCACTTCGTTTGCAATCTATAAATGTTGTTGCAGAAGCACACTCTGAAGAAATTGCAGAAAACCTCTATAAATTCTTATCTCCAAATGTAGTATTAATCGATCTGCAATTTGCCGGTGAAGAAGCGTTGGCGCTAGTAAATAAATTTCGCAAAGTAAACCCCCTCCTTGGTGTTGTCTTGATGACCGCATGCCCTGATCTCAGACTGCTTGGGCTTTCGGAGAAACAAATCCCAACTGGTTCTCAAGTAATTTTGAAGAAATCAGTAGCGGATTTAACAGTAGTAAGCCACGCAATTGTGAATTCAATTAAGGCAGTTTCTGAAAAGAAAAAAATGTCATGGATTGATAGCCATGGCTCACTTCACGAAAACGCATTCCATTCAGTATTGACCGATTTTACCGATATTCAAATTGAGACTTTCCGTTTGGTGGCAAGGGGTCTAAGTAACTCTGAAATCGCTAAGGTTCGTTTTGTCAGCGAGAAATCCGTGGAGCAGATTGTCGCTCGTATCGCGCAACATCTAGGCGTTACTCCTGATAGATCGCGCAATTTGCGAGTTGTTTTAACTGGCGAATACTTTAAGTGGATAGGCTCACCGCGCCACTAGCGCGAAGTAAATATCTCCACCCAGTAAAGTGTGTGCAATGAGCGCGACAATGACTTTGCCTGAAATTCGTGGTCGCTGGAACGATGTTTTAGATCATCTAGAAAGCCAAGATCGCGTTGCCTGGATTGCCTACTTCGATGCTCGTCTGGCGCAATTCGATGGCCACACACTCACTTTGGATTTCTCAGATGCACGTAAATTTGCTGGCGGACATGAGTATTCGCCAACCAGGGAAAAGTTGGAGAATTCACTTAAGAGCTCAATCACTCATATTCTTGCAATTAACGTTGTGATAGCAGAGTTAGCATGAAAAGAGTTGCGGCGATTTTGACGCTCAGCCTTGCCATCTTTTCTCTACAAACTGTTGGTACTAGCGCTGCTGTCTCTAAGTTAACAATGACCCTCAAGCAAACTCCTGGCGGGGCTGAGCCAATCGTAACTTTGTATGGCTCCTTAAAGCCGGCTAAATCTGGAATCAAAGTTTCGGTACAGATTCAACTAAATGGAAAATGGCAAGATACGCGTTTTACTACGAAGACTGCCAAGGTCGGAACCTGGCAAGTGATCGCTGTTGCAACCGCGCTCGAGGCCAAAGTTAAATATCGCGCCAAAGCAAAAGTTGGAAGTAAATACATTTACTCAAATATTCGCGAAATTACTGTTCGGGCTACTGCCGAAATTTCAAACGCGTCTTCGGTTGCAATGGTGGATCAGCTTGGACCTGGTGGTCGGATACATGGTGCTGATGTAAGCAGATGGCAACATCCCAATGACGCGCCAATTGAATTCACGAAGATGCATGCTGCCGGAATGCGATTTGTAATGATTAAGGCATCCGATACGCGAGATGATGCCGACGCCCTAGCTTTGAAATATGTGATTATGGATCGATCCGCCGCGCAAGCTGCTGGTTTATATACTGGCTTCTATCACTATGCAGTGTTGCCAAATGTTAAAACTAATGAACAAGTAATTACTGATGCGCAAACACAAGCCCAGAAAGTGGTCTGGCGAATTGGCGCGCTAGGTGGATTTAACGAACGCGATCTACCTTACGCGCTAGATCTAGAAAATAACTGCGTCGCAGCATCTGGCGGTACTTGCACACGTTATCTGCCAAAGGCGCAGATAACTTTATGGGCAAAAACATTTCTAAAGCTCGTTAAAGAAAAGACTGGACGAACTCCAATCATTTATTCTTATCCGAGTTTTCTTGAAGGTGCCATGGTTCGTGATGATGAACTGCGTCAATACCCACTTTGGCTGGCCCAATATGCAATCGATCCCGCAGATCCAATCGCTCAGCCAGGTTTAAAGAAGGGCGGTTGTTATGTTCACTCTTGGACAACTGCCAATTGTTCATCGCAGTGGATTATTTGGCAGTACTCATCATGCGGGATCGCACCAAAGTATGGAGTTCCGGGCTCTCGTTTAGACTTAAATGTTTTTCGTGGCACCCCCTCTTCATTTCTTGATTTGATTAAGGGGGTTTGGATTCCAGAAGTAGCAGATCAAATGCCAAAGCAGGAACCAAGCTCTTTAACCTATAAAAATATAAAGTTCTCAAGTGCGGATAAACCAGTCTCTTTGGAAGTAGATGTGATCCGCCCAGACGGTCGACCTGTTGTAACTGGCACGGTTCGTTTTTATGTAGACTCTTTAACTCCAATAAATCCTAAGCCTGTACAAACTGTTGTTCGGTCAACTAGTGGATCATGGAAGCTAAGCATTAAGGGAATTCCTGCAGGTTTGTGGGCCGGCCATATCGGATTTATTGATGCGACCGGAACTCACGCAGATAGCAAGACTCCAATTGAATTTGCGATCGGCGAGGCAATTCAAGGATCATCCACGCCAACTCCAAAGCCTTCTGCCACAGCAAGTAAAAAGCCAACGACAGATGGCTGCCGAAATCAAATAAAGAACTAAGTAATTTTGGGTAATAACCCTTAGAGTTGCCCATTATGAGCAAGAAGTTAAAGGCTGATGTAACTCGTAGCGACTTATTGATGGCAGATGGCCGCACAATCCGTTATTACGATTCGCAAGGCCAGGTTCGCAACGCCGCAGATCAACGTCCTAAAGAAGACCAACCCGGAATCGGTGAATTGCGCCTTGATCCCTTGGTTAATGAATGGGTCGTTATGGCAGCACACCGTCAAGGTCGCGTCTTCTTGCCCCCGAAAGAACTTTGCCCACTGTGTCCAACAAGCGGTGAACTATTAACCGAAATTCCTGATTCAAATTACGAAGTCGTTGTCTTTGATAACCGATCACCATCGCTGCGCAAACCTGAAGGCGATTGGGCAGCGCCAGATATGGTTGGCACCGAAACTGATACGGGGACGGCCGCCGGTAAATGTGAAGTAATTTGTTTTACAGATAATCATGGTGGATCTTTTGGTGAGTTAACTGCCCAGCGGGTTCGCGTACTGCTGGAAGCTTGGTCTGATCGTGTTCGCGAACTATCTCTTGAGCCATATATCCACCACATCGCACCATTTGAAAACCGTGGTGAAGAAGTAGGCGTTACGTTATTTCACCCACATGGCCAGATATATGCATATTCATATCTACCTCCGCGCGTTCAGAAGATGCTAGCAGTTGCTAAATTGCACTTTGAAAACACAGGTCGCGTCTTATTCGATGATGTTGTTGCTCGTGAATTAAAAGATAAAGATCGCATCGTTGCTAAGAATGAACATTGGGTGGCTTTTGTTCCATATGCTGCTCGCTATCCCTTTGAAATTCATGTCGCACCCGTTGTGCCAGTTGCTGATTTAGCAGGTCTCTCCCCCGAACAATCTGATGCCTTTCCAGAAATAGCACTAGAAGTTATGCGCAGACTCGATGGTGTATTCGGAATTGCAATGGCCTACATTGCAACTTGGCACCAAGCACCTGTTCGTGAAGGTCGTAATTTACTGCGTCTGCATTGGCAGATCACCAGCGTTCGGCGCGCACCTGGCAAGTTAAAGTACCTAGCTGGCAGCGAATCTGCGATGGGTGCTTTCATTATGGATCTAAAGCCAGAACAGTCTGCGGGTCAATTGCGGGATGTAGTTCTTTAAAATAATGTCGCTGGCAAATACTTTTACCGCCCTATTTTCAGGTAGCCCCGAAATCACTTGCGAAGCTCCTGGGCGGGTAAATCTCATCGGCGAGCACGTTGATTATTGCGATGGTTTTGTAATGCCTTTCGCAATTAGTGACCGCACCTATGCCGCAATAAAACGACGCCCTGACAGAAAAATCCTTATCTCATCCATGCAGCGACCCAATGAAATCTTTGAAACATCCCTTGATGATCTGCAGCCAAATGGCGAGGGTAATTGGGAGCGATATATCTGCGGCGTTGTTTGGGCATTTGGCGAAGGCATCACAAGCGGTTTGGAGATTCTTGTAGATGGACATGTCGCACTAGGTGCTGGACTGTCCTCTTCTGCGGCGCTGGAGTGTTCGGTTGCCTTTGCACTTGATCAATTATTTGAAACAAGTTTGTCACTTGCACAGCTGGCAAAGCTCGCGCAACGTGCTGAAAATGATTTTGTTGGAATGCCATGCGGGATCATGGATCAATCGGTATCGCTAATGGCGCAAGCGGGTAATGCATTATTGCTTGATTGTCGTGATTTAAGCACAGAACAGATTCCACTTGACTTAGCCAGCGCAGGATTAGAACTATTAATAATTGACACTCAATCACATCACGCTTTAGTTGACGGTGGATATGCCGAAAGGCGCGCATCTTGCGAATCGGCTGCAGCGAAATTAGGAATAAAAGCTTTACGTGATTGCTCAATATCTGAGCTAGAGAACTCTCGCGAGAAATTAACCAAACTTGAATATATGCGCGCCGAGCATATTGTCAAAGATATAACGCGAGTGCATCAATGTGTAGATCGTTTGAGGAATAATGATTTTATTGCTGTTGGAAATATTCTGACTAAGTCACATGCTTCACTTCGTGATTTATTCGAGATTTCATGTCCGGAGCTAAACTTGGCGGTGGATACGGCCCTAGCAAGTAATTCACTGGGCGGTCGAATGATAGGTGGCGGTTTTGGTGGGAGCGCTATTGCCCTCTTTAAAATTGCAGATATTGATCAAGCCAAGCACGCAATCGCTGCAGCATTTAAAGAAGCAGGATTTACTGAACCAAGGTTCTTTACTTCACTACCCAGTGCTGGAGCTAGAGTTACAAATTAATCTAGCGGAGTTACGGAAATAACTTCTACGCCACCTATTGAACCAAGCACATCAACTAAATCAGATGGATCAGTTCCTGGCACAGCAACCGTTACTTCATCAAAGCCCCGGCCATCTTCGGACTTTAAAACGACCAACCCACGAATGTCTGCACCAGCTGCGCCAATGGCAGAAGCTAAGAGGCCTAGTGAGCCTGGACGATCGGGCAGAGATATATGTAATTTAAATAGCGCCATGGGTGCAACGCTACCCCATCACTTGTTACAGATCTATTTCCGTGCAATCAGCGCACGTGAATTAAACCGCGGGCGCCGTGCCCAATGTGACCTTATAGGTCTTGCTTGAGCCATCGGGCAAAGTCATGACAACGGTTATAACTGAGCCTGGTGCATATGAGCGAATCTTGACGATTGCAGCGTCACGATTTGAGATCTTGACGCCATCGATTGATTTAATAATTGAACCAACCACTACACCAGCTTTTTCAGCGCCTTCTCCTGAAGTCAACTGAATAATCTTTGCTTGAGTATCAGCGGTTATATCATCGAAAACAACTCCCATTACTGGTCGAGTTGATTTTCCAGTTGCAATAATTTCATCAATTACACGTTTTGCTTCATTGATTGGAATTGAGAAACCAAGTCCAATGCTTCCGCTAGTGCCTCCAGAAGTTAGCGTGGCAATAGCCGAGTTAACTCCGATGATTCGACCTTGCGCATCTACGAGTGCACCACCTGAATTGCCCGGATTAATCGCCGCATCTGTCTGAATTGCATTTACATACGATGTCGAATCTGTTGTTCCTGCAGTAACTGGACGGTTTAGCGCAGAAATAATTCCTTGTGTAACAGTATTTGCAAGTCCCAGAGGGGAGCCAATTGCAAGAACCTCATCGCCCACGCTTACCTTTGAAGAATCACCAAGTGCAATAGCAGGGAGGTTGCCTTTCTTTACTAATAGAACCGCCACGTCATACATGCGATCGCGCCCGACAACCGTGGCGGCTATCTCTGAACCATCAGCAAATTCCACCTTGATGGTGCCAGATGTCAGCGCACTTTCGATCACATGGTTGTTGGTGATGATGTAACTAGAAGTCGTGTTGGTTTTGTAGATAGAACCTGAACCAGTTCCGCCACCGGTTGTAGTTTTTACTGAAATTGAAACGACCGACGGAGTAACTAGCGCTGATATTGACTTAGCATTTATCGAGTTGCTTCCAATTTCAATCGCCGTCTTATTTGCCGGGCATGTGCCAGTCTTGGCCAAACTCAGCACTTGTGTGCGGTTATCGGCGCAAACAATAACGCTGCTAACTGTTGAATTATTTGCCGCTGTGGCAACGCCTCCAGCAATAAAAATTCCAGCAAAAAATGCAGCGGTGACTTTCATTGGTGTGCCTTTGAATTTCATGGTCTGATCATGCCTTTGTTTATTTAGAGTTTCCTGTGATCTACTTGAAAAGTTTATTAGGCTTCTACGATCCAGGCACCTTCTGTGGCTACCTCAATCTTTGCCAGCGCAGTATTTGTCGGTCCAGTTACTACTTTTGCCTCATTGAAGGGGTCAAAGACAGCGCCATGGCAGCCACACTGCAATTTCTTTGAAGCAGAGTTAAATTGCACAGTACATCCTTGATGCGTGCAAACCGCCGAATAGGCGAAGATGCCGTTTTTGGTTCGAAATAGAACTGCAGGGGTTCCAGTTTTTGAAACAAAGGTAAGTGTCTGACCAACTTTGAAGGTAGCGCCTTTAATTATATTTTTTGGACCCGATGATTCGCTAGCGACTGATTTAGGAAAAATTCTGCCGAGGCCGGCTCCGGCAATTGCAATGGCCGCAACTGCTGATCCGCGAATAAATCCGCGGCGATCTAATGAGACTTTACTTCGGCGCCGCGAACCATAAAGGAATAGGAAATAGCTCAACCATAAAATTGTGTATGCCGAATTACTGGCTAAGAAATAGGGTTTTACGTTCCAAGTGCTAGCCAGCCAGAGAGTTAACGACATCGCAAAACCACCGAAGGCTGCCCAAGCTGGCGCTATCCAAAGCAGCGTTGCTGCTCCAATTGCGAATTCGGCGAGCATGATAAAAATGCCAACTTGCGTTGCGTTTTCCGATAATTTATTAATGATGAATCCAATAGGGGAATTAACTGAAAAGGCTGATAGTTGAGTTCCGATAAATGAGGATGATCCTGCCTTTAGAAAACCGGGATCACTTGCTTTATCAAAGCCTGCATACATCCAAGTCACACCGAGCCAGATACGCATAACGCGCAGTGGCCAGAGTTGATTTCGCCAGGATTGCTTGAGGTTCATAAGTGAAATTTAGACCCTAGAACTATAAATGGCTTGCTGGCTGCCCCACCTGGCCTCGATCCAGGGACATCCGAATTAACAGTTCGGCGCTCTACCAACTGAGCTATGGGGCATTAATTTCAAACGGGTCGTGCAGTCGCACACTCTAGCGCACGAGGTGCAGTGGGTCTAAATCGAGCGAAGTGCCAGGTCGTGCAGCCCGCGGCGTGTGGTTTCCAGGGCCACAAGGCCAGCAAATGCTGCGTTGTATTCCTGCTCATTTTCAACCGGATTTAACCGCTGCAGTGAGGATTTCAATTCAGCAATGGCTCGCGAAATCGCAACCTCGCGCAACCTCGCGACAATACTTTCCACATAGTGACCAGTGACTTCACCATCTGCGCGAATTGGTTCAACATTTAATTCAGTAAATAGCGATTGCATATTTTCATCAGTTATCTGTGAAATCTCGATTGAACTCTGTTCGGGCTGCCTACCGATTACGGAAGATAACTGGCTGTAGGCCGGATGTGTAAAAGCGTTTGCTTCGATCTCTGTCCAGTTCGAGATCAAAGCGGGCATTTGTAAGCGTGCTTTTAGCACTTCTCGTTCCAAAATTAATCGTGGCTCTTGTGGATTAGGTCGCCATTGCACATTAGCTATTGGTTCTTCAGCAGTTGTGGAGTTATTAGATTGTGGTTGCTTTTTAAGACCTTGATTGACCGCTGCGGTTACTAACTCAACTTCTATACCAAGCCAACCTGCTAGCAGTCTGGAATATTCGGGACGCAAAGATTTGTCGCGAATCTGCGCAAGAAGTGGCGCAGTTGCATTGAGGGCATTAATGCGACCTTCTGCACTATCTAACTTATGAAGTTTAATCTCGGAGCGGATGGCAAATTCAAAGAGTGGAACGCGCTTTGCAATTAAATCGCGCAGCGCAAGATCACCCTTTTGTTGACGTAGATCGCAAGGATCTAACCCATCTGGTTCAACTGCCACGAATGTTTGAGTAACAAATTTCTGGTCCTCACTAAATGCCCGCAGCGCTGCTTTCTGTCCAGCTGCATCGCCATCAAAGGTAAAGATAACTTCACCGCGAAAAGCGTCATCATCCATCAATAACCTGCGAATAATTCGGATGTGGTCTGCGCCAAAAGCAGTACCGCAAGTTGCAACAGCAGTTGTTATTCCTGCTAATTGTGCCGCCATCACATCTGTATAGCCCTCAACAATGACAACTTGGCGCTTCTTAGCAATCTCTTTCTTGGCCATATCAAGGCCGTATAGAACCTGACTCTTTTTATAAATCGGAGTCTCGGATGTATTTAAATACTTTGGACCTTGATCCTCTTCGTCGCTAGCAAGTTTGCGGGCGCCAAAACCAACTACGTCACCTGAAATATCGCGGATCGGCCAGGTAAGACGGTTACGGAACTTATCAATTGGTCCACGTTGGCCCATCTTGGAAAGCCCAGCGGTCTCTAATTCATCAATTGTGTAACCTTCGGCACGCAAATACTTGGTAAGGCCATCCCATTCATCAGGTGCGTAACCAACTCCGAATGTTTCGCAGGCGCTCTTGTCGAATCCGCGTTTGGTCATTAGTTCTCGCGCGTGCGCTGCAGTGGGCGATGTATTTAACTGATCCTGGTAAAACTTGGCGGCCAGCGCATTTGCTGCGATTAGACGTGAACGGTTTCCAGCCGGTGCGGGCGTGAAGTTGCCTTCTTCATAACGCAATTGATATCCAAGGCGATCAGCTAAACGTTCAATCGTTTCCGTAAAACTCAAGTGATCCATCTTCATTACAAATGAAATTACATCTCCACTTGTTTGACATCCAAAGCAATGGAAGAAACCTTTACTTGGGGTTACGTGAAATGAAGGTGACTTTTCATCATGGAAAGGGCAAAGGCCTTTCTTCTGACCCCCTCCAGCAGATTTAAGTTGCACATAATCAGCGACAACTTCATCTATAGGAGAGCGTTCGCGGATGTAGGTGACATCCTCTTCCTTAATGCGGCCGCCGCTCATAGACCCATGTTATCTGAGCGCACTTAGTCGAGCATGTAGGGCATATGCGCCTGGATCGGTCAGGCTGGCGATTTGATCAATAACGATGCGCATCCGCTCGGTTTCGTTTGTGGCCATCTGCCAATCTTTAGCAAAGATCGAATCAAGTTCAGTGGCTGCATGCTTATGCAACATCTCTACTAGCTCTTTAATCACAATTTGCTGCTTGGCATAGCGCTCTTGCGATACCGAGGCGTTAATTAAGTAATGACCAGCAATTGCTTTGAGAAAATCTACTTCGACTTTTTGTTCGCGTGGAATAACCAAATCAGCGGTGTAACGCAGCAGTGGTCCATCGCCATGCACCTTACGAGTTTCTACTTCGGCGGCTAGAACGAAGCGGCCAATCAATTGTGATGTGGAATCTTTCAAGCGAGCCAAAGAGCGGTGTGACCCATCGTAATAACGGGGCCAGCAAGAAAGTTTTTGCAGGCGCTCTAAAGCAGTAGCGGCTTCTTCTTTAGTTGCCGTTGACCCGTAACCAGATTGCATTTCGGTGTGCAAAATGTCGAAATCGCGTTCGAAGTTTTCTACTTTAACTTGTCCCACGAAGATGGCATCTTCTAAATCATGAACTGAATACGCACAATCATCTGACCAATCCATGATCTGCGCTTCGATACATTTGCGATCATCGGGCGCACCCTGGCGCGTCCAATTAAAGATTTCTACATCATCGTCATAGACACCAAATTTGCGCGGGTTGATTGTGCGCGGCCATGGATATTTTGTACCAGCATCCAGCGAGGCCCTAGTTAAATTAAGCCCAACAGATTTTCCAGCTTGATCAACTGTCTTAGCTTCAATGCGGGTAAGCAGACGAAAACTTTGCGCATTTCCCTCAAAGCCGCCGAAATCTTTAGCAACTTCAGCCAGTGCTTCTTCACCATTATGACCAAATGGTGGATGACCTAAATCGTGAGAGAGACAAGCAGTTTCCATTAAATCCGGATCGGCTCCTAGTGATTCGCCTAGTTCGCGCCCAATTTGTGCGCATTCAAGTGAATGTGAAAGTCGGGTACGTTGAAAATCATTTTCCCAAGGAACTGCAACTTGCGTCTTTGCAGCTAAGCGGCGCAAGGCAGCAGAATGAATAACCCGAGCGCGATCGCGCATAAATTCAGTGCGTCCTGCGCGCTTTGCAGGCTCAAAAAGAAAGCGCTCTTGATCGGCTTCACTGTAATTTTTTGCCGTGCTCATAGCCCTACCCTAAATGATCGCTGATATGAATGCCGCGCCTGCCAAGGCTCACATATGCCAGATATGCCCCGGCTTCGCGTATTAAATAGCGTTTTCCAGAATTTTCTAGTGCATTCGGTCCAGACTTAACTGGTGAGCAGCTTGCGATTGCTCCTAAATCATTAGCCATAGTCATTGCACGTCGACAGTGAAATGGATCAGTAACAATAATTACATCTTTCATATCTTTTACCTTCATAAACTTCACATAATTTTCGGTTGATACCCAAGTGTCACGTCCGACTTCTAGCGCCGTAATATTCTTAGATTTTATTCCGTTAGTGCTAAGCCAATATTTACCCGATGCCGCCTCCGTAGTGCGATCACCAGGTGCACCTGCTCCGACTGTGATGATGCGAGGCGCCAAACCTAAATCATAAATTCGCTTTGCTTCCATTAGTCGCGCTTCTAAAACTTCTCCGGGACGACCATTTAACTGCGCCGCACCCAAAACGACTATGACGTCGCCTTTGCGCGTCAAAGTGTTATTGGCGGCCTGCCATGTAACACCAAGGGCATATAAAGGAACTGCAATAACAACCAATAAAATGGCAGCAATTACCCTACGAATAACTTTGAAGAAAATCATCCGCCTGAAATCGCATCCTCTAGTTCGACAGATACATCCTCATTTGGATCAAGTAACCAACCGTCAGGCAGCGTTGGCGGGCGACCATGGCTAACGCGACCGCGTGGCTTTTCAGCAACTTCAACCGGGTATGGCTGATCAGTTAATTGATCCAATAATTGACGCAGTTCGGCCAAAGATGAATGCATACCAAATTGGCGGCGCAGTTCACTTGGAACTCGAAAGCCCTTTAAATACCAAGCCATATGTTTGCGTAAATCACGACAACCTCGATCTTCTGATTCAAAGTAATCAACAATTAGTTCACCATGACGGAACATGACTTCACGGACTTCATGAAGGCTCGGCAGTACTTTCTTATCGCCGCCCTTAAATGCTTCTACTAAATCTGCAAATAACCATGGGCGCCCTAAACATCCGCGTCCAACCACAACGCCAGCACAACCTGTCTCTTTCATCATCGCCAAACCATCGCCACCAGACCAGATATCGCCATTACCAAGAACAGGCGTTCCAGTTGGTTTTAAGTGCTCAACTAATCGTGTGATAGCCGACCAATCTGCCGTACCTTCATACATCTGTTCTGCGGTGCGGGCATGAAGTGCAACCCAAGCAACGCCACTATCAGATGCCGACTTTGCTGCTTCTAAGTATGTGTGGTGATCGGTATCGATACCAATACGCATCTTTACTGTAACCGGAATTCCAAATGGTTTCGCTGCTTGTACTGCCGCATCAACAATTGACGCAAACAATTTACGTTTATAAGGAAGCGCTGCTCCCCCACCTTTGCGAGTTACTTTTGGTACGGGACAACCAAAGTTCATATCGATGTGATCGGCTAAATTTTCTTCACCAATCATTGTTACGGCCGCACGCATGGTGTGCGGATCAACGCTATATAACTGAACCGAACGTGGCCATTCGCCAGCACCGGGAGCAATCATGCGCAACGTATCTGGCCGTCTCTCAATTAGCGCGCGTGCTGTAACCATTTCAGATACAAATAGAC
>Ga0164294_10000986_pt1 | contig 26907 bp, 26 predicted proteins | sample GEODES005metaG_FD_111479 | JGI IMG/M metagenome (GOLD analysis project Ga0164294, IMG submission 111479) | Oligotrophic lake water microbial communities from Sparkling Lake, Wisconsin, USA - GEODES005 metaG | ecosystem: Environmental > Aquatic > Freshwater > Lake | place: USA: Sparkling Lake...
AAAAAAGGAAGTAAAAAACCTTTTTTTTGTTTTTTATACCTTAGCTCACTTATACGGTAGCTTACTTATACCTTACCTATACGCCACTTATACGCTACTTCACTTCACGCCACGCCACTACACCCAAAAAAAATTGAAATGACACGGCCCCCTTTTTTGACCAGAAACACGACAAGACAAGACTATGGCCTTTACGTACGCTGCTGTGCGTGCATGCGTGGAAGGAAATGTTGAGAAGTTGAGCGCCCTACTTGAAGGAGGTATGGATATCCATGCTAAAAACAAAAACGGAGACACCCTTCTCGTATATGCGACTCGGCTGGCACCTCCCGAGATTGTACGCACACTTATGGACAATGGAGCGAATGCCCGTGATGTCGACGCATGTGGATACACTCCTCTTCACTATGCTGCTGAAAAACAAACGACCGAGGTTGTACTCGCTCTGCTGAAGGCGGGGGCGGATGTCCACGCGGCGAGTCAAGATGGAACCACCCCCCTTCACAGAGCCATTCGCAGCTGCCGCATCGATAATGCATTCATTCTACTTGACAACGGCGCGGAAGCAGGCGCAGTGGATACCAACGGAATATCTACTCTTCACTATGCCGCCTGTCACGAGGACCTCGCAATGAAGAATCTGGTGCGTCAACTACTGAACCAAGGCGCGAATCTCCATCAGAAGGAGAATGAAGCTACCACCCCTCTTCATGATGCCTCTTCCTATGGATCGTTAGAGGTTCTACAGTTGCTACTGGAAAGGGGGGCAGACGTACATGCGGTAGATCTCGTTGGCCAGACTGCCCTTCACAAGGCAGCCAAACGTGGACATCCCGATATAGTACTCGCCCTGCTGGCTAAGGGAGCGGATGTTCATGCGGTGGATAAGATGAGAGGCACTCCTGATAAAATCGCGCGCATGTACGGACATCAAGAGACAGAGAGGGTGTTGAACGAACACAGCCTTCTGGAGCAGATCAACCATATGCTCCAAGAGATGTCTGGGGCTATGGAAACGTTCTCGGATCCAGAGGAGGTTGCGACAGACGAACATGACAAGGTCTGTGCTGCAGGCGAGGCGTTACGTGAGCTTCAAGCAAGACTGCAATCGCGACCGCACACTGTCGAAGAGCTTCGTGTGGCCGCTCAAGAGTACAAGGAAATCTACAACAGCTTCTACTAAAAACGCCCACTTGTAGGGCTCTTATAAAAAAAAACAAAAAAGAAAAGGGTGCGCCCTTTTTTTTCGTATGGCTCCGTTGCGCCACGCAAAAAAAATTGAAATGTATTCTTGCGTTTTTTGTAGTCAAACGTGTAAACACAGCATCAACCGCATCAAACAAGCAACCAAGTCATGGCGACTACAGCGATAACTATCCTTGAGGAGGTCCGTTCCCTCTCTTATCTCGACGCGCGAAAGGTATATGACAAGACCGCATCCGACAACCCGACGGAGGATACAACGCAGGAGAATGGCTCGATCGAGGCTCTCCTTGCGCAGATCCGTCAGCAACCTCTTCGCATCCGCAAACTCATTCACGGGGTCGCAAGCGAACATCTCACGGAAGGCCTCAACAAGTTGCTCCGAGAAATCATGAAGGCGCGCCCTTCTGGCGTCCGTGCCCCCCTGGTCGTGGATTCTTCTCGCACGGCGGGTCTCAATGAGTTGCTCCGAGAAATCATGAAGGCGTAACCTATTCCTCCGCGCTCCTAAAACAACCAATATAAAAATAAAAAAGAAGGAGTCTCCCTCCTTTTTTATAGGGCACACTAAAAAAAATTGAAATAATATCGTGCCCATCGGATAAACAACAACGATGAAGCCTCTTCACCCTCTTTGGCGAGGGTTCTCCTACTACCCTCATCAAGAGGAGGGTATTCACTGGATGCTTGATAAGGAACATACAGGAACTCCTGTCTCTGACTCGGTTGACTCCTCTGACTCGGTTGACACCGTGTATGGTGGTTTACAATGCGACGGCATGGGGGTTGGTAAAACGATTCAAGTTGCAGCCGTTATTACGCATCACGTCCTGCCCAATACTCTCCTCCTCGCTCCTCTTGCTGTTGTACCGACATGGGTGTCTGTCTTGCAACAGGCTGGCTGCAATGTCGATCAGGTTATTAACAAGAAATGGACCCGTGCACCCTCTTCTCATGCGATCCCTGTACGTTTCGTTCGTAGACGCCCCACCGTCTACATTACCAATTACGATAAGCTTCTTATCAAGTCCACCACTCTCTTTACGTCTGTTTCTTGGGATCGTATTGTGTTGGACGAGGCGCATATCATTCGTAACGGTGTCAGCCGATTGGCGATTGCGGCTCGCTCCATTAAGGCGCCTATTCGCTGGGCGGTCACAGGTACTCCCCTTGTCAACTCCCTGAGAGATATCGTGGCTTTATTGAGGTTCCTTCGCGTTCCTTGCTCTCCTACCTTTCGTTGGGAGCCACGTTTCCTCACGCTTCTTCCTCACCTCCTTCTTCATCGATCTCTTGACTCCCTTCGCTCGATTCTTCCCAATGCGCCTCCTGTGCCGATTGTGCATACCATGGTTTTACCCTTCACTACCTCTGAAGAGGAAGAGTTCTATCATGGTGTACAAGGCACGGATAGGAAGTACAAGAACGATCACTTGAGTTCTTCCGAGTCTTTCAAGATGTTGTTACGTCTTCTACGTCTTCGTCAACTCTCTGTTCATCCTCAGATCTATATTTCTGCCAAACGTCGCGAGGATCCTACGTATGGTCGAGACGATTGGCTTGCATCCAGTACCAAGCTCGACGCGATTCGTAATATCCTGACAGGTTCTAAGGATTCTAACTATCTCATCTTCTGTCAGTTCCATGAAGAAATGGCCTTGATTCGTCAGTCTTTGTTGGATCTTGTCGACGAGGACGCAATTTTGATGTATCATGGTGGCTTGAATTCTACCGAACGTACTGCTGTGTTGGACGCTTCGAAGCAGTTGAAGAAGCCACATATCCTCTTGTTGCAACTACAGGCGGGCGGCGTCGGTTTGAATCTTCAGGAATACGACCGAGTCATCTTTGTCAGTCCCTGGTGGACCGCTGCCATGATGGATCAAGCCGTTGCACGTGCGGTCCGAATGGGTCAGACCAAGACCGTTCAGGTATATCATTTGATGCTTCATACGGAGAAGTCGTCTTCGGTGAATATTGATTCACTCGTGTCTACCAAGGCCGATCAGAAACGTGCTATGTTGCTGCGCTTGTTTCAACTGTGTTCCTCTTAATTCTCTTGCCCTTTCATTCTACTTATAACTCTTAAAAACAAAAAAAAGAAGTAAACTTCTTTTTTTGCTTCTTTTGCTTCTTTTGATTCTTTTGATTCTGAGCGCTGACGAAAAAAAATTGAAGACACGGGTTGCACGGTATAGTATCACAACGAAAAAGGAAATCATGGCGTCTGCGTCTGCTTCTGCTTCTGCTGCTTCTACTTCTGCTTCTGCTTCTGCTGCTTCTATCCATGAAGAGCTTGTGCGTGCATGCACATGGAGTTCAGGTGACGATCATGAAACGGAACGTATCAAAACGGTGTGTGCTTTGCTGAAAAAGGGTGCAGATGTGAATGGAGTCGATGGAAATGGCTGGACGGCTCTTAAGTCGGCATCCGCCGATGGATATAGAAGGATCGTAAAACTGCTCCTGGGTGAAGGTGCAAATATCCATGCAAAGGACAATAATGGCCAGACCGCTTTTCACGCTGCATGTATCCATGGCCACTACGATATCGTAAAACTGCTCCTGGGTGAAGGTGCCAATATCCATGATGCGGACACGTCGGGTCGGACCGCTCTTCACTTTGGAGCAATGCGCGGACGAGATGCGATGGTAGACATGCTACTGAACAAGGGGGTAGCTGTCGATCAAAGGGACGAGAAAGGAGCTACCGCTCTTCATCTTGCATCTCTTGTCGGATGCGCAAAGACGGTGCGTATTCTACTGGCCAGGGGTGCCGATGTCCATGCGGTTGACAACGATGGCAAGACAGTGGTTACATACGCACTTGGACGTGTATCCCGTATAGACGTACATCTGCCCAACCGTCCGTGCGTGAATATTGCGCATATTCTACTGAGTCACGGTGCAGAGGTCGATCCGTCTGACGAAGAGCTATGGGAACTTGTAAAAGATAAAAAAGCTATGTAGCAGATGTACATACATACGAATCATAACGTCCAGTAAAAAAATAAAAAAGTAGAAATGTTCAACAACCGATTAAAAAACAAAAAGGGAGCACACTCCTTTTTTAAGAGCTGTCACATTCTCAAAAAATTGAACACGTTGCTTGGCATTTTATTGCACAAACGATGGAAGATATACTGGAGCGACTTGATACACTGGAGAAGAAGGTTGCTCAGATAGCCGAGACATGTTATCTGCGGGAGGCGGAGAGTAAGGAACTGTACCAGTATTATGCTGCTGCTGCAGCTGCTGCAACTGCTACATTTGCTCCTTTAAAGAATCATGTCGTGCACCTTCTGAACGAACATGGAGACTTCGCTCTTCACGTTGCATGCGAACGGGGAGATACCGATACGGTGCTTGCACTGCTCAACCACGGCGCATACGTCGTTATCAACAAAGCCGACGACAAAGGAGACACCCCTCTTCTACTTGCATCCTCTGGGAAATGCAAGGAGATCGTACTTCTTCTGCTCCAAATGGGTGCGGACGTACATCATACTGACAACCATGGATGGACCGCTCTTATGATTGCATCCTACAAGGGATATGCGGAGATTGTACGTATTCTACTGCAAGGAGGGGCAAATGTCCATCATGTGGACAACACTGGATGGACCGCCCTTCAACGTGCCTCCTCGTGGGGGCATACCGAGACGGTACGTATTCTAATCGAGAACGGCGCCGACGCCCGTCGCAAGAATGGAGAAGGGGTATCCGCTCTTCAACTTGCATCCCGCAAGGGACATACAGACACGCTGCATGCGCTACGGGGGCGACAAGAGCAACAAGAGCAACAAGAGCAACAAGAGCAACAAGAGCAACAAGAGCAACAAGAGAAAAGCGCATAGAGGCTCGACTCCCTTTACACAACAAAAAAACAAAAAGGCGCGTATGCCTTTTTTTTTGTTTCTGCTGTTTCTGCGGAGTGGGCGAAAAAATTGAAAACTCGTCTGGTCGGTTGCATAGTCACACTTTACACATCATGTCGGTTAAGACGTTTATGAACACACACGGAAAGAACGCTCTTGTGATTGCATCCAGAGATGGAGACATCGATATGGTAGGTGCGCTGCTGAAGAACGGCACAGACATCCGTTACACAACCGGATTTGGTGAGACCGCTCTTATGTGGGCATCTGGAAATGGGCACATGGAGATTGTACGTCTCCTACTGGAGATGGGTGCAGACGTACATGTTGCGAGTCGATCTGGAAAGACTGCTCTCGTGTTTGCATCTGAAAATGGGCACACAGAGATTGCACGTCTCTTGCTGGAAACAGGCGCACCGATTGATCAGACGGATGTACTCGGTTACACATCTCTTCTCGATACATCCTCTTGTGGGCATTTGCAGGTGGTGCAGCTTCTACTGGACAACGGCGCCAACGTACATCATGAGAGCAGAGAGAGCAAGAGAACCGCTCTTCAACTTGCATCCGCGTATGGGCATTTGCAGGTGGTGCAGCTTCTACTCGAGATGGGTGCAGACGTACATCACGAGGATACGATTGGAGAAACCTCTCTTATGTCTGCATGCCGTTCTAACGGCTGTGAGTCAATTGTATCTACACTGCTGACAGCAGGTGCACACGTTTGTCACGTGGACAAAAGGGGAAAGACCGCTCTTGCGCTTGCCGTTGAATATCGTCATCCAGAGACGGTACGTGTGCTTCTGGCAGCGGGCGCAGATATCCATCATCTGGATAGAGATGGGCGTACCGCTCTTATGGTTGCATCCATGAATGGGTATACAGAGATCGTGGATGCGCTGCTGAAGAACGGCGCAGACGTACATCACGTGGACAAAGATAGATACACGTCTCTTCTATGGGCATCCGAACATGGCCATATCGATAGTGTAGGTATCCTACTGGACAACGGGGCCAATGTCCATCATGTGGGCAAAGAGGGATGGACGGCTCTTATACTTGCGGTCCGAACGGGATACATCGAGGTGGTACGTACGCTACTGGACCGCGGCGCAGACGTACATCACATGGACAAAAAGGGAAGGACCGCTCTTCAACTTTCAATCGATTGGGGAAGTACGGAAATGCTACGTGCGCTACTGGAGAGAGCCCCCGTTGAGACGTTTATAAACAAACACGGAAAGGACGCTATTCTGGTTGCATCTGAAAAGGGGAACGTCGATGTGGTACGTGCGTTACTGGCCGATATCCATCGTCTGAATAAAAACGGGTCGACCGCTCTTTTCCTTGCATCTATGAACGGACATCTGCCGATTGTGGAAGCACTACTAAAAGCGGGTGCAGACGTTCATCATGCGAACCACTCGAAAAATACCGCTCTTATTACTGCATCTTGCGAGGGACACACGGAGATTGTGAGAGCGCTACTGAAGGCGGGTGCAAACGTTCATGATGCGGACAGAAACGGATGGACGGCTCTTCGACTTGCTTCCCACAATGGACATATCAAAATCGTGGAAGCGCTACTGGAGAAGGATGCCGAGGTTTGTCATGCGGACAATGATGGAAACACCCCGCTTCTGGTCGCATCTCGTACGGGATATAAGGAAGTTGTGGACGCTCTACTGAAGGCAGGTGCAGACGTCCATCACGAGAATGACGAGAAAGATACTGCGCTTCTACTCGCATCTGCTGGGGGACATACAGAGATTGTGAACACGCTACAGAAGAAAGGCGCGGATGTCAATCACGAGAACGAAGAGGGATACACGGCTCTTATTCGCGCATCTGCTGGGGGATATAAGGAGACTGTGAACGCGCTACTGAATGCAGGTGCCGATATCCATTGCGTGAACATCTTTGGAGATACCGCTTTTCAGATTGCTTCCCGCTATGGATATGTGGAGACGGCTCGCATGCTGGATGGCCACGACATCCCTCTTACACGGGTCTACACACGAGTCTAAACAAAATAAAAAGGGAACGCTTATAACAAAACAAAAATAGGGAACGCTTATAACAAAACAAAAATATAGAAAAGCCCTTACCAAAACAAAAAAAAGAGGACGTATGTGCCTTTTTTATTCCAAAAATTTGACAACGCATACTGTATACGATAGTATAGTTAGCCGCAACCTATTCCAATGAACCTCTGGGAGGAAGCTGCTCGTTTGCAACATTTTATTAGGCGCGAAACGGGCTTATCTGCATCTGCAGGTATATTTATTATGCCTGATGGTATCACACGGTATAGAATTGATAAACTGGATGGGCATTTTGCAATGTCTTTTAGGATTTGTGATTCTTGTTGTATGCAACGAGATTATCATAATTTGAATTGTTACATGTGCCAAAATATACGTTATAGATATTATTATACAAAAGAGGAAGTATTGGAAGATGTACGGTTTCTTATGATGTTACATTCTTAGATCCGTGCAGAATGTAAATGAGCGCAAGGCAAATTATACCTTTGGTAAAATTGTGCCTAAAAGTCTATTTATCTATTCTGCACGAGTCGGCGACTATGCGCATTTTAAATGCGCATAGGTCTAAACGTAAGTCTACCGATTCCATACTATTTTTTGGTCAGAAAAATTGAAACATGTGGTCGGTCAAATAGAAGGTACAAAGATGATTCGCGAGGAGGTGGAGGCGAAGGCAAAGGCGGAGGAAAATGCATTGAATGTGGCGGCATTCCACGGAGACATAGAGGCGATACGTGCTGCGAACTGTACCGATGTCTGCCGTATGAACACGGCTCTTCTCTATGCAGCCACGAATGGGCACACGGTGATTGTACGGTTTCTACTCGAGGCGGGTGCGAATGCCCGTCATGCGGACAAGGATGGATGGTCGGCTCTTATACTTGCATCTATGAAAGGATACATAGATACCGTCCATGTATTACTGGAGAGAGGTACCAATGTTCATCAGGAGGATAAGTACGGAATGTCCGCTCTTCTGTATGCATCTATGGATGGATATAAGGAGATTGTACGTATGGTACTGGACAGGCGTGCGGATGTCCACGATATAGATGTACATGGAAGGACCGCTCTTCTTATTGCATCCCAAAACGGACATAGGGATACCGTTCGTCTATTACTGGAGAATGGGGCCGATGTCCATACGGTAGATGTATATGGAAGGACCGCTCTTCTTGTTGCATCCATGAATGGACATACGGGGATCGTGGCTATGCTACGAGAGGCGGGTGCAGATGTCAATTGTGCAGACAACAGAAGAAGCACTCCTCTTCTGTTGGCATCTCTATTCGGACATACGGAGACCGCTGCTATTCTCCTGAATGAAGGAGCCAATGTTCATGCTCTGGATAGGGATGGAAGGTCCAGTCTGGATGTTGCAACCCTATTTGGGTGGAATGAGATTGTGAATATGATCAAGTCACTGAATCCACGGCGTCATTGAATCCACTGCGTCCATTGGGTAAACGGAGTCACTGGGTAAACGGAGTCACTGGGTAAACGGAGTCACTGCGTCACGGAGTCAATGGAAACGGTGCAAAAAACAAAAAAAGAGGGCGTATGTGCCTTTTTTTTGGATACGTCTCTCATTCAATATAAAGCATTCGTATATGTATCATAATAGAAACACCTCTACAGAGTATAATGTCACAACTTGAAGAAATGGAGAAAACGATTGTTGGCTTAGAATATGCAACCACAACGCAAGAGTGTCTTCTTATTATGAATCAAGTAAGACGGCTCCTATTTGATCCAAAAACATCAGATAGTGACAAGGCTGCCTTTTTGAATATTGCAGCACGCGTTAATAACAAGATCGTGGCAGCACAGTTGCGTCCTACAGATAGTGGAAACACATCGTCATAAATACCTATCTGATTAAAAATGTACAAGACAAGAAGGGGGTCAAAAAAAATTGAAAGCGCATGACGCCTTTTTAATAGTCAACTACGAGTAAAATGTCTGGGGTGTTTGCTACTGCTGTTGCTTTTGTTAGGAATGCTTTTGGTACTACTACCGAGCCCACTGAGCCCACCGAGCCCACCGAGCCCACTGAGCCCACTGAGCCCACTGAGTCCGCCGAGTCCACTGAGCCCACTGAGTCCGCCGAGTCCGCCGAGTCCACTGAGCCCACTGAGTCCACTGAGCCCACTGAGTCTAAGGATTCCACCGAGTCTGTTGACTTGCATCGTCTGGGCGAAGAGTTTCTGGATGCATGCAGCAACCAACATAGGAAGATTGCACAGGAACTGCTGAAGAAGGGAGCCCCTATCGATCATGTGCGCGAATCGGGCGAGAATCCTCTTATATTTGTCTCCTTTTGGGGATGGACGGAGATCGCAAAGATGCTACTGGAGAGAGGCGCAAATGTTCATCATAGGACACATGGTGGAAAGACCGCGTTTCTATGGGCATCTTATAAAGGACACGTGGAGATTGTAAAGATGCTACTTCAGCATGGTGGCGTTCCAGACGAAACGGATAGAGGTAACGCTTTTCTTGAGGCATCGGAACGAGGGCATAAGGAGACGGTGCGTCTGCTACTTCAATATGGTGTAGATGTCGATTATGAGGATAGACAAGCATGTACCGCTCTTCTACTTGCGTCTTCAAAAGGGCACGCGCATGTTGTAATGATGCTACTGGAGAGAGGCGCGTACATCCATCATACGAACCTCACAGGAACGACCGCTCTTATGATGGCCTCTGCCATGGGACATTACGAGACGGTACGCGTGCTACTGCAGAAAGGCGCAGATTGTACGCAGATGAACGAAGAAGGATGGACCGCTTCTTACCTTGCAGATAGGTTCAAATTTAATGGGATTTCAAACATCCTACGCAGGCACGCCGAACGCAGGCTGGGTGCTATGACTGCTGTTACTGCTGTTGCGCCTGTTACTGATGCGCCTGTTACTGATGCGCCTGATACGGTAGATGCAGTAGATGCAGTAGATGCGGCGGATGCGGCTGTTACTGATGCGGTAGATGCAGTAGATGCAGTAGATGTGGCAGATGTGTCTGATGCGGCTGTTACTGATGCACCTGATGCGGCGGATGCGGCAGACGCTGTATACGATGTAGATGTGGCTGATGCGGCTGTTACTGATGCGGCTGTTACTGATGCAGTAGATGCGGCTGTTACTGATGCAGTAGATGCGGTAGATGCGGCGGATGCGGCGGATGCGGCAGACGCTGTATACGCTGTAGATGTGGCTGTTACTGATGCAGTAGATGCCACAGACAATGTGGATGACACGGATGTCACGGTGGACAATGCGGATGACACGGATGTCACAGTGGACAATGTCTGTGGCATCTACTATTACAGAAGAGTAATCCTGTTAAGGCCCCTATAATGCTTACACAATAACAAAAATAAAAAACAAAAAGGGGTGTACAACCCTTTTTTGTTTTTTGTAGAGCGTCGTCGAAAATGGAATGCGGAGCCCTGTACACATCCGATTCGTTTCACTTCTTCTTTTCTGGAATGTAGAAACGTACCCTTTTTTTAATAGTTCTACTTTGTGTATCAGGTTTGTGTTTAATAGGAGATGTACTATACTGATTCCATTTTATATTTGCGTCGCCAATTCTGTCTGGAATAATAATACGTGGGGGCGGTTGAAAGGAAGGGCTGTCATTCATCTGTGCTATATCTATATAGAACGTGTACTTGAAATCCGTACACACCTGTACAAATAAAAATTGAAAATAGATGGGTCCTTTCTATTACTGCCTTTCATGCTCTGTCCTATCCTTTCTCTCGCATTCTTTCAGAATGATCCTGTGACGGGTGCCGTCCTTCTCGCTTCCTTTCTAATAGCAGCGCTTCTTGCAACCGTCCTCTCTTTTATTCGTGACCGACGCAATCACACATGCGACCGATTTGTACATCCCCATACCACACTGGATCCTGTACGATACCCCGTTGGACGTCTTTGTACCGACGTGGAATGTACGATACACATGCCGCGAACCTATCGTCTTTCTCCTCCTTGTACTCCTCGTGGGATTCGGCCGATTGGTTCTCCTGCTTCTCCTGATTCTCCTGCTTCTACTGATTCTCCTGATTCTCCTGGTTCTCCTGGTTCTCCTGGTTCTCCTGGTTTTCCTGGTTTTCCTGATTCTCCTGATTCTCCTGGTTTTCATGGTTTTCATGGTTTTCCTGATTCTCCTGGTTTTCCTGGTTTTCCTGATCTGGAATAATCCAAAAACGGGTGTTGTACGTTGTCAAGATGAATATAAAAAACAAACCTAACAAAAGAACTCACGACAACAGAGTTTTTTATAGGGCATGTTTATATATAGTTCATACTTTGCAACGCCAGGAATATGGATGTTACGAATGCTGACGTAAGCCCATCGTCATCAGGTGTCTTTCTTTCACCCGCCATCGTCTTGTTTGTAACCTTGTACTCTGCGAGCGTGTAGAAGGAGGTTTCTACTGTATTAAACGTACTATGCAATCCAATCGCCCAATAGAGATTGTTCTTAATCAATCCATAACCAAGGAGTATACCTGTTAGGAATGCAGTCATTCCATAGAATAGTGAATAACCGGAATGCACATAGCCAAATACGAAGGACGACAGTATTACGATTGCGTCGACCCCAATGTAAGGAGCAAGTGCATTGATTGGAAGGGCTCTGTATATAGTCTCCTCTGTGATGCCTGTAAAGAGCATACGAATGACGATGCTTGGCAGGAGATAGAGCTTCGATACATCGATGCCTGTGATGCGAATAAATCCGAACAGAATGTTCAGAAGCGTGGTGATGGCGGAAATAGCGGCGCCAACGGCTGCTCCTTTGAGACCCGCTGCTACAGGTGCATCAAACGCATTTTTTATTCCCGTTACATTGATGTAAGTCATATATACGATCAGGGCTGTGATCACATCGGAGAGCCCATTACACAAACCGGTCATACAAAGCGGAATTGCGCTTTGTGTTATGTAAAAGAATGGAAGATCTTTCAATAGATCCCATGCGAAGTATGCTACAATAACGATACATGCCGTTAGCAACATCTCTTTGTAGTCTGACATATTCCCTACTATGAATAGAGTTTATGAGGAGGATGATTACAAATTTGAAACGATGCGACCGCAAAAAATGGCAAGACGAAGAGACGATGCCGAATATGTATGGCGAAGAGGAAGATATTGGTTTAACACAAGACGATATTGATCGCCCACTTACCGTTCTCGATATTGTGCGTCTGTTATCGACGAAAACCAACCAATCTACCCATCCGCTATCACATCACTGAACAATCACATATCCTGTCATCAAAAAAAAATTTGAATTGTGTGTTTCTTTATTATAACCACCGAATACCAGAAAATGAATACTGTGTCCAAGAATCCAATCCAGCTCTTGCAACCGTTGCAACCGTTGCAACCGTTGCAACCGTTGCAGCCAAAACGCAAGAAGGCGCGTATGTCACAGAGTCAGATGAAACGGCAGAGGAGATCAAAACAACTGATGCAACTGGAATCAGTCGAACCTGTTGAACCCGTTGAACCCGTCGAACCAGTGGAACCCGTCGAACCCGTCGAACCCGTGGAATCAGAGGAACCAGTGGAATCAGAGGAATCAGAGGCAAAGCAGATGCCACCCGTTCCACCCAACATGGAATCCTTTCATTTTAGAATGCAGCATTCTGTCTGTCAGGCAAACCGTGTAGGTCAATCCATATACATAGCATACGACTGGAACCATCTGCCAACCCTATCACGCTCTCCATTGGAACGCAATGAAAGAAATCACGAGACTCACGGCGTTCTATTCATTCCAAAGGACGACAGAGAATGTTTCGTCTTGGTTCGCTTCACAGATGCATGGGATCTCGCCTATATTGACAATGTGTTTCGAGAGAAGCGCGATGCCATGTATGCATTTGGACAGCGTGTGAAACAACAAGAACAGGAACGGGACGATTTTCAGTCCTTTCTAAAAGCGCCCAACCGAGATACCGCTACCATTCTCTCTGTGATTCGCATGGAAGAAACACGAGGCATGATGCGAATGTCAACCCTATACGAGATAAAGAAGGAAGGGCGCATGGAGTTCTCTTTGTGTCGACCCTCGCGATGGGCTGTCATAAAGCTGGTTCGCGGCGTAGATTTTGAATAGGATACACCGTCTTTTCATCGCCTATCCTAAAAAAAATTGATTTCATCCGATCCTTTGATGAGAATCGAATCGTCTCTCTTCTATTGTTCTTTCGTTCTATTGCCCCTACCATGGCCTCCACTGTCACCACTGAAACCACGGCCCCCTCTGTTCATAAATCTGTTCTTATCATTATCGCCTTGTTCGGCCTATTTCGCTTTTCCCTCAGTATCGCAGAAGCGATCACCCTTTCCCATGATAGTCATCTGCAAGGCAGCTGCAGCCAAGTCTGGATCCAAGTACTCGTGATGTGTGTCATCGGTCTTGTGCTGAACACATTCACGCTGTGCGGAACTCTTCCCTATATCTTGACGGAACTGCAGATCCAGCCCCCTTCGAACCGTGGAGAGCTGATGCAACTGGGTGGACTCGGCGTCAATATTTGGATTCAATATACCTATTTCAACATCTCCGATACCTGTCGTGCTTCGTATCAAGAGAATGCGTCTACCTTGTGGTCAATGTTCTTCATTGAATGGGTTATGTTCTGGGTCTATCTGGGTCTGGGTCTGCTCTGTATCGTTGTCATGTGTTGCGGCGTATGTTCCACTGGGGCCTCTGTCCATGTACAAAAGAGACAGATCGATGCGAATAATGTCTAACTCTATCCTGTATTGTTTGTTTGAAAATCTTAAAAATATAAAAAAGAGAGGGGGCAATACCCCCCCTTTTTTATCCTCTGTCTCCTAAAAATTGAAATAGAATGGATCAAACAGAGACGATATCCTCTCCCTGTTCTCTACTATGAAAGAAGGTGGTCGTCATCGAAATGACATTCTCGCTATGAAGCACAACATAATGTCTGTAAACAACCCATTGAATCTACAGCCGTTGGCTCGAATCATGGAACGTTACAACCTGCATCATTCAACGCCTCCTGCTACCGCATTTCCTATCATCGACTATATTGAAAATGAACATGAGCGATACATTATACTAAGCGTCTACCTACAACTATTGGCATTCCATCATGTTCTGACATTCTCTTCTTCAAATAGCGACTACCGCCTCTTCGATTCCCATCACGCACAAGTGTCATACGTTTCTAAGGATGCAGAAAGCCAAAACGAAATTCTGCGATTGAATGCTCCAAGAAAACATGCAAAAGACGTACTGCATTTGATAGAATGCAGCGAGCTGAGACCACGAACACACAGACTCCTTTGCTACTGGGTAGATGTCTGTGGAAAACAATATGCAATGTACACCCTCTTCCATATTGACTGTCTGCATTAACTATCTGGATCATATAGTCACAATGATGTATTTTTTATTAACCTAAGGCATGTATATCCTTTCTACATAGGTTGATTGTTCCTATGAAACTCCATCTATTTAATCTCTTTCACTTGGGCGATCTTTTTTTTAATCGACCCATCGTTCAAAATATTGTTACAAGCAATCCATCATGCGAGGTTCACATGTATTGTCTTTATAATTTTGCTATGTTTCAAGACATTCCTGGTCTTACCGTTCATCGTGCACAGACCCATCCAGAGTGGTATATTCTACGAAACAATATGCCTTTTTTTAAAATAGACGACGATACCATCGCCGTCAATCTATGGATTGCGACACTCTTTATGAATGCTTCCTCTGGATATACACAAGATCAAATCGAGTGTCAATTCTATAATTACCAGATCGCGCTTTCGAATGTATTTCGTTCGATGATGGGTTATATGAACGTATCGTTGTCTCTTTCCATTCTGAACAAAATGGAATTGATTCCTACCTTGCCTCCTGTACCAATGGATACCTTTACGGCCTGGCATCAAGATCATATGAACTCGCGACTTGTATTTTATTATAATTATAATCCGAAATCGGGTCAGCCTGTTTCCTTTTCAGACCATACTCCTATCCTGATACGTCTGACAACGGAATATCCTGATACATTCTTTCTGGTTCCGTCTGCAGGACCCGAACTATCCTCTATCCGCAATATCATTGACTGTGAAAAAGAATTTGGATACGGTCCTGTTGAATCGGGCGAAAATGCGATTCAGTTGTCGAATGTGGCAGACGTGTGTGACTATTCCATTCATTTTGATGTGGGTGCATGCTTTTATTATTTGAATCGTAACCTATACCACTCCAAGCATACTGTATTACATGTTGCTATTCATGATTATTACTATCGAAAACTCGTCAGTAATTTTCCCATAGAGGATCCTGTACGAAACAAGATTCGGTACATTCAGACCAAGAATGATTGTGTACCCCTTTTGAATGCCCTTCGCGACTCTTCATGATTATGTACATGTGTGTTTCTGATACACGGTTTCTAACATATCTTCGTACTCTTTCATAAATTCGGCAGGCTTCATAGATTCCATAAAACGTGTATGAAGATTTGCTTTGTAGTCGTCTATCTTTTCGGGTTGTGAGAGTAATGTACGAATGATATCCACATATTCCTTTTCCGAATAGGCCACTAATTCGGGACAACCCGCATGTACTAACACCGAGGCAGATACATTATGTACATGATAATCTTTATGATACAATGTCACAACAGGAATGGAATTATATAAAGAATTGCAAGTGGTTGTGGTGCCTGAATAGGGAAAGGTATCCAATACAATATCGACCATTGAAAACAGACGAATGTACTGGTCATTGTTTACGCGAGGAATCAGAAGAAGTCGTTTTTTATCCTTTAGATGCAATGCTTTCATGTAATATTCTAACCGTGCTTCTTGATTATCATACGCTTCTAACTTTATAAGGAGTTTCGTATTTGGACATTCGCGCATTATCTTCGACCATACACGCAAGGTTTCTGGTGTATTTTTTGTCTCTTTATTTAAGGAGCCCAGTATAATCGCGGATGCATTTGTTTTTCGTGGGACAATTGGCTCTTTTTGATAAATAGATTGATATAATAAGAAACAGCGTTTCATTCGTAGTAACGTTTCTGAGTATATTTGTTTCGTATCCATTGCGTCTGCTATACCATCTGTGATTCGATACTGAATAGAGGTAAGGCCTGTCGTATTTGGGTAACCCATATAGGTCATTTGGACGGCCGCAGGGCGATACGGAAAAATACCAATCCTGTTCTGATTCGTATGACCATTCAAGTCGATAAGAATATCGATTTGCATATCATATATCCGTTCTGCTGCCTCTTTGTCTGTGATTTGATAAATAGGAACCATTGTGACAGGCAACGATTGAAACATGGGATGAACCTTCGTCTGGTTGATAAATACATAGACGTCAAACCGTTTTGTAGAATGTTGCAAAATAGGATATAGGAAATTACAGACTGCGTGAAAATTCACATCACTCGTCACATACCCAACGCGGATTCGTTCATGATGAAGATCACGTGGTACAAACGGCTGAATATCGTGCTGTATCTCCTCCTTTATTTCAACGAATTGTTTATAATTCTCAACTGGATCGTAATATTGATAATCGGTGATACATAATTTATATTGTTTCGTCATAACTATATTTTCCTTGGAATGCTTCTGTTTCGTAGCATATCGAATTGCCTTATCGATATATTCTGCTGATGTTTCTATGTTCCCCAATAGACTATGTACTTTAGCACAGTCTGTAAAATTCTTCCATTTATGAAAGGTATCGTCCCCTGTTATGGTTGCATTCTTAAAATACTTCTCGATGGATGCAACATGCTTGTCACAATCTTTGTGTAGATTCAGCGCCATCTTACTCTCAAAATAATAGTATAGGAATTCTGGATTCTGTTCAAAGTAGGGTTCCAATGCATGATTTTTATTCAGCTCCACCAAGGAGTGGTATTCTTGTTTCATAAAGAGGCTTTTACACAAAGGATATAAAATCGCATAATCGTTTGGCTTCTTTTCATACGCAAGACGAAGCCACATGATAATCTGCTGACTCTTTTGAGGCGGTGTAAGTTGTGCTAACTTCAAATAATATTCTGCATGATTGGGATCCATACGTACCAGACAATGAAGAATCTCTTCTTTTTTGTCTGGAGGAATCGATGCATCCTCTAAGACAGCATTTGCTTGGTTCTTCACATGGTCCGTTAGTGTGGATCGATAGTCCATCTTCGTTGTGTATTCATTCCAATATGACAGAAATCGATTGTATGCATCCATATCTGTTCCTACAGAGTGATATGTATTTAGGTTAGAATGCAGTATATCGTTTGAAATACGATTGGATACGATTCACTGGTCTTAGAAATCGGATTCACTATGATCCTTGGTTTCCATTCGGAATTTGTAATGGATTCACAATACATATGGCGGATTCACAATACAAATGGTGGATATAAACATCGATCAAATGAAAGAGGAAACGGTATGAAGGGTATTCGGATGCTTCCGATGCTTCCGAGATATATTCGTTTTCATTTTTATATTTGGCTTAAAGTAATAATATGATATAACAGTATAGACACAATGGCTTCCGTCCTCAAGACCTCTATCGCGTTTAGCCTCTTTGGGCTTGTCGCTCTTGCCGCTACTCTATCCTGGTACTTCTGGTCTGCTACCCGCTCTGTCGCTGCATCACAGTTCTATTTTGCAGGCACGGATCCCTCTTCGAATTCTCAGATTCGTCTTCGTGCATGGAACCAGCTCTCTTATACAGAAACTACAGTTGATTTTGAAATTTACAGTGTTCCTGCGGCTGGACAGTGGCAACTGTGGCGTTCTGCAAACAATGTCGCGGAAACCGATCCCTGGTTTGGATTCTATGCTACTGATTCCTCCAGTGCAGGTGCATGGACGTGCACCATGGTTGGTAACGGCAACATGAACGGAAACACCAACGGTGGAGCCACTTTTGCAACGTTAGGTTCGAGCCTGTTTACCAGCATGGGTTCTGCGGGTGGTATTACGTACTTCCCGATCATTGATACCAGCACGGGTGCTACAATTGTAAATGTTCCCGTTGTTTTCTCGGCAACGTCGATTTCTAACTTTGGTGGCTTTGCGGTTACTGCCTTTAGCAACGATGTTACGAGGTACGCGTCCTTCCAGCCGACACTTGCTGCTCCTTCACCGTTCTTACCGTGCTCGAATCCTCTTTTAGAAGACTATCAAGCCGTGGTGGAATCCGATACTGCCCCGCTTTGCACATCCCATCCGTCTCTCTTCTCCTTCTTACAGAAGCGGTCGTATTCTGACGTAACGGCGACTACCTCGTGGTGCACTGGTTCTGCCACTGCTGTTACGTGCTCGCCTACCACTTCGAAGACGGACACTGTCTTGGCTTGGTCTGGTAAGGATCGCGCCTACAAGTGCACTTCTACTACGTATGGTACGATTGTTACCTTCTCTGGTTCGGATGACATTCCTGACTGGCTCCGCAATGTAAGTGGAACCACTTCTGCTGTATTTAGTATGTCTGCCCACAAGGGTTTCTATACGAAATTCCAACTTTGGCAATCATGGCTGGATACCGCGGCATCTACTTCTAAGACTACGTTCAACGGTCACTCTCTCGGTGGTGCAATTGCCAACGTTGCTGCCGTCTACTGGAAGAATAAGTATTCTACTGCCGCTGTCAGTGTTGTGACCAACGGCGCTCCGTCTTCGTTCAAGACGCCCCACAGTGCCGTTTATAGCGCATTCACACACCGTCGCTATGTTAATAAGAAGGCTGGATGCGGTCTCTTATCTCCTAACCAGCGTGATCAGGTTACCGTTGTCGCAGACCTGTTAGGCTTTGCTCACCCGAGCACGGCTACCGTGAATATCAATCAAAAGACGTGCTCAGGTTGGTCGACGGGCGATCTCAGCATCATCCCCATTGTTGGTGATGTCAATCTTATCCACGTATTGTACCCCACGTATTCAGATGGTGCTCGTGCTACTCAGTCCTCTATCTAAGAATAGGGTATCTCTATTTGTAGGATAGTATAATGTATAATGTAATTATATAGTATAATAATTGTGAAAGCTGTAACAGCTGTTACAATTGTGATACGTCATGACGGTTCTCAAAAATTTGATATATGCGACGTCTGATATTGACATGACTTAAAATACAACCTATATATATACGTATCTTGATAGCGCGCGACATAACATGTCAACGAAGTATGTTCCATCTTTTCTCAAAGGACCCCTCGCAGAATCCTTTCCCACAGAATCCTTTCCGATGAACAGAAAATCCAAGACAGTTCTTCCTGCGTCCGATGTATTTCAGATGAATCGCAACAAGTCATCGGGTGGCGATTTCAATGCATGTAGTAACGTAAAGACTTTCACGGAGGTCGATGCCTTTTCCATAAAAAGACCAGGGTTTATTCCTGACGCCAACTTTGACGTCTTTAGCAAAAAGAAACGGGAAAATATTCCTGACGCCAACTTTGACGTGTTTAGCAAAAAGAAAAGGGAGGATACTCCTGACGGAAACTTTGACGTGTTTAGCAAAAAGAAAAGGGAGGATACTCCTGACGGAAACTTTGACGTGTTTAGCAAAAAGAAAAGGGAGGATACTCCTGACTTTCCTATGAACAAGCGATCGTCCGATTATCAAGATACCCCTTCCTTTGCTTCCTTTGCTTCTTTTGCTTCTACTGCTACTGCTTCTACTACTGCTACCTCTACTACTGCTACTGCTACTACTACAGGTGAATCCTCTTCATATGCAACACGCTTCCTTGACAAGATGCAACGATCCGATCCCAACTATGTCCCTCCCCGTATACAATATGATATATATTCAGAAGGGCATTTTCCTGCTCTAACCACGTCAGAAGGACAATTTCCTACTCTCTCTGACGCAACCGAAGGACAGTTTCCTGCTCTCTCTGACGTAACCACTCCCTGTATTTCCTATGCGAAATATATAGAAAATCTGGCAGGTTCTACAGATACGGATACAGTGGGCACAGCCGAATCTGTGGGTACAGCAGAATCAACGGACACAGCAGAATCAGCAGAATCAGCAGACACAGCAGAATCAGCAGAAAAGAAGAAGAATACCACCCTCAAAAAACAGTCCAAAACATGTCCACCGAAACCATCACATAGCTACGTTCCTGGTGTTCTTTTCAAAAGGATGCAACGGATACAACAGATGCAAAGAAAAGCCAAAGAAGAAGAAGTGTTGTACCCTCTCGAATATGAGGAAGATGCATTGGATGACGATGATATTTTGTACACCTCTCACATGGACGATGAAGACTTCTTCACTCCAGAGGAAGGCGGAGAAGAAGAGGAAGAATTAAATACAGACATATATAACGATAGACGTCATCACGATGATCTATACTAACGATTTTCCTACCTCCTATTTCAAAAATCCTATATTTTTTTACAACGTGTCATAAAATATACGATTCAGTGTTTAAATCCCTGTGACGATATATATGTAGAAACAACCATGGAAATCCTCCACACCTATCACGATGGCTCCAAACTTTATAAAATGTCCATTCAATCGTTATTGCAAGTCCCTATTTGGAAAGGAAATCGAATCATTGATATGAATCATGTTACGGCGATACAACATTCTGTCCAGAAAAATGTCATGCTACTTGATTCAGGTTACAAAACAGTCCAGTTCCTCGAATATGATACCAATCAGTATCCTATTAAACGAACCTATGTCATCGATGGTCAACATCGTTTGTCCGTCGTTGGCTCTCATTTTGAACAATATCCTGATTCACCCGATTTCTATGTGACTGTCACCCAAATGAAAGCTGCGTCTGAATCCGACGTAATCGACTATTTTAATACCATTAATAACGTTAAACCCATTCAGTTTCAAGAAGATCCTACTATCATTGCCAATACGTATGTACATGCCATGATGGGTCGATTTAATCAATACATTCAGGTGTTTCGATCAGGCGCTACCAAACGCCCCTATATGTCCGTTGACAAAGTACGAGACGCCCTTCGAAAACGAGTGGATCGTCTGAAAGATATACCCGTGGATACCTTCATCGCACGATGTGTCGATGTTAATCAACAACTTCTTGACGAACTTCTACATGTTGTACTCGATAAAGATGCAAAAATGATTCAGAAAATGATACAACTCGAATTCGCATTGGCATTTGATACTACATACAAATGGTTGGATGATGTTCTTGCGTAGTTGTTGCGTGATGTTTTTATTCTATCGTATATACTGGATACATGACTGGATACATGACTGGATACATGACTGGATTACTTTATAGCAATTAATTAAACGAGAGGCCTGGAGGTGCGATTGCTGCAGCACTACCACGAGTGTCTCTTGACGCCCTCGGCTCGGGTGTAGACCACAGATAGGTGCGGTACATGTCATACATCTGGATGTTCATGACTTCACTGATTTCTAAGGAAATCGAAAAATTCATACAATGCAAGTCAATCGGTACACCGTATTTGTCCAATAGTCGGACACGCACTTGCTTCAAATCTACTGGACGCGGAAATGTAATTTCGTTTGAAAGAACGGTATATCCTTCATCATAAATAATTCCATTATGATCTCGTTTGATGATGATTTTTGCCAAGCATTGCAAATAATCATCGTTCATTTTATGTTCGACCGTGTGAAAATCATCAATCGCTAACAAGAAGTACATATCTGGCTGTACATTGATTAAGGATTCTCCTGTAATCGAGAACGGAGCATCCACACAGTAAAAATGATTACAGAATCCCAAATTGAATCCCAGACCAAAGTCATACAAACGATCTTCTTGACCTACCATGACAAACGTGATACCGAAGTTGACAGGACAATGCGTTGGACCTGGCGGACAAGGAGGCGGAGCGGATCCATCATGTGCAATCGTGACTTTTCTGGTAATCAGATCCAAAAAGATTCGAAAAAACAGCCCATATCGATCCTTGATAGCGTTGAACTGGTTTTGAATTGTCTGGATAAGACACTGTGGAGTATAATCACCGTCTGGAATTGTGATCTGAAGTGTGTGAATATTGCCAATATAATCGGTTGTGTCCAGTCTCATCATGGTATTCTTCTTCGCCCTTGAAAAATTATAGAACCCAATCGGTATTTCTGCGGATGCAACCCGTGCTTTGATTACATTCTTATACGTATGATCAAACGAGTAGAGGAAATCAGTAGGAGGTTCTTGATAGGATTTACGAAATGTGGAATCAATGCTGATGAGATGCTTTCGGAGATCGTTCGCGTTGACTATGTCATTGCGATTGTAGATTTCATCTGTTTTGACATTCAGCATACTATTTATCATTGTGTTTTTAAAGAGTAGGGTATCCGCGCATTATAACTTATAAAAATTCATGGCTACCTGATCAATCATGTCCAGTCGTTTCTGCAATACGTCTTCTTTCGATGGGTCCTTTGCTTTCTTTTGTTTCAGACCTGTCACGGTGTTCGGTAACAACTTTCTCGGAATCGGTAACTGAAGAACCTCCTCGAAAAAGGCAGGTGCTTGCGACACGGCTCGATGTAACTTGGTTGGATCTGGAACCAAACTGGGCGCGGCGGGTACTTTCCACTTCGGTACATCCGTAAGAATCTGAATCATAAGCATCATAGTATCCAACTTTTTTCGCTGGGATATCTTGAAATCCGTGGAACGATAAATGTCCAATAACGCTTGGAACTCCTCATGCATTCGTACCATTCCCTTGTCTGCAAACTCCTTGTACACTTCCGCTAATATCATGATAATGTAATAACCAACTGATGTCCTTTGTTGGGCCTTTAGATATCCTGGACCTCGTTCTACCGTGGTAAGACCTGTTCCAAACTTCTTTCGGACAATCGAGTCTTCCTCTAACAACCATTTGGCCCAAAAAATAGCCCTCTCCGTAGCACCCTCTTGAATGGCGTACACCATTTCGTTTCCCGCATGCAACAGTTGCTCCAGATCGGAATTTCGCTGAAAGACCTTTCGTACCGCCACTTTATCTGTCGTTCGAAGCATCGAACGAAGCCATTCCTCGTTTTCATGCGTATTCGGCGGAACGGTTGGTATCTTGGATTTTGTTTTCTTCGGACAGTCTTGAAGAATCAGGACAAGCTCGGACAATTCTTCCTGAATCTCCCTTTTCTTCATAAATACATCCATCTGCATCTTCGCAGAGAGCTCGTTCCATCCACGAAACTTTCGGAACAAAAAATGGAAAATGCGTGGACTGGCTACTCCAATATGATCATATGCATAATCCCAACATAACTTCTGCCAAAGCTGTAATCCGCCCGAGGTTATCATATCCGCTGTATAATGAAGAAGCTTTCCTGATGCAACGGGTCCTGATTCTCCTAAACACTGCAGGAAAGACTGTGCTAAATCCTTGAGAGAATACCCCCTCCTTGAAATAAATTGCTGTTCCTCTTCTTCCACATAATTGTCTAATTCCATCGCCATGTGATTGTATTCTTATTCCATCTTTATATTTATTTATCCAAGAATCGAACGAACTGGATCGTACCCATACTCCTTTTCTAAGTACATATGGCTTTGACCATGAGATGCAACCGCAATTGCGATCAGCGATGCTATTTTAATGAGCTCGATGGGGTTCATTTGAAGAATCTTTTGATAGTTCATGCCGAGTACTACCAGTGCGAATAGCATGGCAATGGTACTAATAATATGGGCATAAAACGCAGGTTTGTACCAATAATTATACATTCTATTTAGGAACGATATTTTGGTGAAACCTTGTAGGTTCCATTCGACCTCGGAATGAGACCTTTTGCTTTGAGGGAAGAACGCATCGTGAATCCGATCGATTCCCCTCGCTTCCATTTCGCCAAATACAATTGGTTTCGTTTCGTTGGTTTGTACCCTCCTGTCAGATCTTTCCATTGCGTGGGTTGCGACATCCGTGCACCGCATCCACAATCACCTCCCTGCTTCTCCTGCTTCCTCTGCTTCTTCCGCGTCCGCTGCTTCTTCCGCGTCTGCTGCTTTTTCTGGTTCTGCTTCCGCGTCCGCGTCCGCTGCTTCTGCTTCGATCCTCCAAGGAGTTCAGACGAACACGATGAACATCCACCTCCATTCGAAAAAAGAAGACCACGTCCTCGCTGCTTTCTGGTCCTGACTCCTCGCATTCTATTACGATTGTTTTTTATAAATTTGAATGCCTCGAGAGAGAACAAATAGATAGAAATGGGGAACTGCTTTTGTGTTGATCCTTTGAAAGATGCCACCTTTGAGAATACACCCACTTATAGCTTGAAAGGTATTCGAACACGCTGTAAAGTGGTGAATGTATACGACGGTGATACCTTATGGATTGTTATTTCCCTTCATGGATCTCTCTATAAATACAAAGTCCGCATGCTTGGATACGATTCACCTGAAATGAAACCGCCTCTTTCTCAAGTGAATCGAGACTTGGAAATCCAAGCTGCGGTACAAGCCAAGGCGCACATAATACAACTGTTAGACGGAAAAGAAGTGTATGTAGAGTTTATGGAATATGATAAATATGGGCGACCCTTGGCCAAGTTGTATACCCATGCGAAGCCATTATGTTGTTTGGGTGTGTTAGAAGAAACTTGTGTCAATGATGAAATGGTACAAAACGGTCACGGAAAGACATACGACGGTGGAAAGAAAGAGGCATTCTTGTAAGGAAGGGTGTACTTTTATTTTTTTGAAGCATATGGTTAGATGGGTCGTACTACGTTGAAGAAGAACAAAATATGGCCTCCCAAATACTATCGAGGCTTGACTCGAAAACAGGCTCTCGAACGCAAAAAGGAAATTAAAAAGTTTGGATCACTGGATTGGCGCGATCCTCACGCCTATACTGGTTTTAAAACGGACACCTACAGGAAAACCAAACGACGTTCTTCGTATACGGTTGACTGGAACAACCTGTTTCCTGAGGCGAAATCGTTGAAAGAGCGTTCCAATGTAACAGGAGTACCTGTAAAATACCTACAGACTGTCTATAATAGGGGCATGGCGGCATGGCGAACGGGGCACCGTCCAGGGATCTCAGAACAAGCATGGTCCTATCCTCGTGTCAGCTCCTTCCTACTTTGCGGAAAAACACATTATGGGCCTGATTCGGATCAAGTACGTTTGGCCAAAAAGGAATCGGCTGGGGCGAGAAAATGGTTTCGACGATGCAAGACAACCAAGTTAACGAAGGTATAATGTATTCGTGTGTAAAACAAGTCAACTATGTTTATAATTGACTTGTTTTTTAATAATAATACTATACAATGTTACATATATCTACAACGATCCGTTATGAATTTAAATCCACTTGTATGGCCCGTTGCCCTTGACTTCGACCGAGCGTTTGTATGGTTCGACTTCTACGTCACTGCGCTTCGCATGAACATGCCAGTAGAAGTCTCCTGGCGGTCCATGGACAGTGAATACACCCTCTCGAACACGGGATGCCTCATAGGATTCGGTTCGTTTCGTACCCGAGAAGATCGGTGTGATCTGTACCGTGAAGTCATAACCAATTGTCTTTACATAGGGTGGCAATTCAATAACGGTGACGTCTTCATTTTCTGCAATCGTCGCCTCACCTCGGTAATAAATACCTGCTTCAGGGCCTTCTAAACAGGCGTGCACCAGGTATCGCTCCCTGTCTGTGGGATGATCGATCACGAAGGTCTTGCTCGTCGCGGAGGTAGCCGCCGAACTGTACCATATTTCACTTGTCGCCGTATTATACATCAAGAGGCTCGCAGTAGATTGTGCTACACGCATGGGATACACATGGAATGCATTTGCGGCTGCACTGGCCACGTTCACTCCTCCTGCATTGATTATAATGGAATTGGAATTTTGATTGGTTTGGCCTGAAAGTGTACCGATGGCAATCGCATTTGTACCTTGTGAATATTGACCTGCGAACAAACCAATTGCGATGGCTCCTGATTGTTGCGAAAACTGAGCAGCTGCGCCACCAATCGCAAGACAACTTTGAGATTGATTGGAAGTGGCTGCACTTTCACCGATGGCGATGGCTCCACGTCCCTGACCCGTATTTCCCGCATTGAAACCAATTGCGACACCTGCCAGGTTTTGACCAACTGATCCCGCTTGGAATCCAATGGCCACTGCATTCGACTGCTGACCCGTGTACCCCGCATTAATACCAATTGCAATCGCTTGGGAGGATTGCGCACTGAGTCCTGCCTGGAAACCGATGGCAATCGAGGCGGATCCTTGCGCGCGCTGACCCGCATTGACACCAATCGCGACTGTGTTTAAGCCTTGAGCAGTTTGACCAGATGCGGTTCCAATGGCCACTGCATTGACTCCCTGATTTGACAGACCTACTTGGTATCCAATCGCGATGGCTCCTGATCCTTGTGTATTCTGACCTGCTTGGACACCGATAGCGACTGCATTTATCACTTGACCTGTGGACCCTGCTTGGAAACCAACGGCTACTGCTCCTGATCCTTGTGTACCTTGACCCGCCTGAAGACCGATCGCAATTCCATTCGTTCCTTGTGCGGATTGACCCGCTTGGTATCCAATTGCGATGGCTCCTGATCCTTGTGTATTCTGACCCGCCTGGACACCGACGGCAACTGCATTTATCACTTGACCTGTGGACCCTGCTTGGAAACCAACGGCTACTGCTCCTGATCCTTGTGTACCTGCTCCTGCCAACACACCAATCGCAATTCCATTCGTTCCTTGTGCGGATTGA
>Ga0164294_10000989_pt1 | contig 26856 bp, 23 predicted proteins | sample GEODES005metaG_FD_111479 | JGI IMG/M metagenome (GOLD analysis project Ga0164294, IMG submission 111479) | Oligotrophic lake water microbial communities from Sparkling Lake, Wisconsin, USA - GEODES005 metaG | ecosystem: Environmental > Aquatic > Freshwater > Lake | place: USA: Sparkling Lake...
GACGACGCAGTACTTACACTATGCGGGCGTAGACCTTACGGTGCCTTTGTATCGCGGTGGCGCCGATCGCGCGCAAGAGCGCAGCGCGCTCGACCGCTCGGACGCTGCGCGCGAGCGACGCGAACAAACCGAGCGCGAGCTGACCAGCCGCGTGCGGGTGCTTCATCAGACGGCACGCTCGCAGCTCGAGCGCGTCGACGAGCATCTGGCTCTTCTCAAAATTTCCGACCGTGTGCGCCAGGATATTTACGATCAGTGGAGTTTGTTGGGGCGGCGTTCGCTTTACGAATTGCTGGGTGCCGAAGCTGAGCACCACTCGCTGCGTATGGGGTGGTTGGGTGCGATCCACGACTCGTGGGGGGCCCAATTGCGTTTGCGTACCGAATCGGCCGCCCTCGGAGATTGGTTTGGAGTCCGTTCGAAGGAGAGCTCACGATGAACCCGCGCTATATTCCGCCGCCTTTGTTAATGCCAACTGCCCCCGGTGCTGGATTTTTGGCCGCGCCGATGGGCCGGCCCAATGCGGCGGCACCCGCTGCGGTTGAAGAATCGCTGGATTCGGTACTGGGGCGGATGGACCTCGACGCGCTGCTCGATCAGGTGGCCCGATTACGCGCCAGTGGCCAGGGCGGTACGGTGGTACCGCTCTATCGGCGCTGGCTTGCCAGCTCAAACCGTCCCGATCGTTATGTGGCCTGGTTTAATCTGGGGGTCGAACTGTCGGTTAAGGGCGACCCGGCAGGGGCAGCGCAAGCCTACCAGGAGGCGCTGACGCTGAACTCCACCTTGATCGAAGCGCAGCTCAATTTGGGCAATGCGCTTGAGGCTTTGGGTCAGCTCGACGATGCCATGGCTGCGTGGCAGCGCGCGCTGGATTGGTTGCTCGCGCAGCCGATCGCGCGGCTACCGCTGATTGTGGTGGCGCTCAACAATCTGGGGCGCGCAAACGAGGACGCGGAGCGCTATGAGCAGGCCGAAGCATTTCTGCAGCGCAGCTTGCAGGTCCAGCCGGCGCAGCCCGACGTGCTGCAACATTGGTTTCACTTGCGTCAGAAGCAGTGCCGTTGGCCTGCAGAGGCTCCGCCCGCTGGCGTGACGCCGCATGCATTGCGGATGGCGATCTCACCGCTGGCGGTGTTGGCGGCGTATGACGACCCCGCGATGCAGATGCTGACGTCGCGCAATTTTGTGGCGCGCAAGTTCGGCAAATTGCCGACCGCAAACTTGTCTGCCAAGCGTCTACGAGGTGCCAAACAGCGTTTGCGGATTGGCTACCTATCGGGCGATTTTTGTACGCACGCGGTGGGTCTGCTACTGCCCGATTTTTTAGAGTCGCACGACAAATCCAGGGTCGAAACCTTTGGCTTTTGTTCGAGCCCCGAGGACGGCAGCGCCTTGCGCCAGCGCCTGAAGGGAGCCTTTGATCATTTTGAGCGCATTGATGGCCTGGACGATGCCGCCGCCGCGGAGCGTATTGCCGCCCTCGGCATCGATGTGCTGGTGGATTTGCATGGCTTGAGCAGCGGGGTGCGGCCTGGAATTTTAGCGCTCCGGCCCGCCCCTGCTCAGGTTGGATGGTTGGGCTATATGGGGCCGAGCGCCATGCCCTGGATCGATTACTGGATGGGCGATCGGTTCGTGTTACCCGAGGGGATTGATGCGTTCTATAACGAGAAGCTGATTCGGCTGGATCATTCCTTTCTGCCAGGCGATCGCAGGCGCCAGATCGGTCGTACGCCCAGTCGCACCGAGTGTGGTCTGCCCGAGCACGGGTTTGTGTTCGCCAGCTTTAACAGTACCTACAAGCTGAACGCCCTGCATTGGGATGGCTGGATGCGGATCCTGCGGCGGGTCTCCGATAGCGTGTTCTGGCTGTTGGATAGCAACGTTTGGGCGACGGCAAATTTGCGAGCGGCCGCGAGCGCAGCCGGAGTCGACCCCGCGCGGTTGATTTTTGCTCCGCCCACAACGCACGCCGACCATCTCGCCCGACTGCCTTTGGCGGATCTCTTTCTCGACAATTACCCCTATAACGCCGGCAGTACAGCGAGCGACGCCATCTGGATGGGGCTGCCGCTGCTGACTTTGAGCGGGCGCACGCCATCGAGCCGGATGGGTGGCAGCTTGCTATCGGCGATCGGTATGCCGGAGTTGATCACCTATAACCCAAGCGACTATGAGTCGAAGGCGATTGCCTTGGCGCAGGACCGTGAGGGTCTGCGGCGCTTGCGCGAGCGTATCGCGCGGGCGCGCCGCGAGAGCGAAGCGTTTGATATGCAGCGCATGGCGCGCCAAGTAGAGGATCTGTTCAACCACATCGCGCGGCCCATCGTCGGTGTCTCGCAGAAGTCCTAAATCGGCATGCATCAGGTTTTAGGCGATGGCGGCCTGGCCAATCGGCTCAATACCCTCCTCACTGCGCTGGCGATCAAAGCCGACACGCGTTCAGCCTGGGCCTTGGCATGGCCAGTGAATAACTGGTGTGGTGCGCCGTTCGAGGATTTGTTCGAGCCGATGATCCCGGTCAACCAGCAGAGCCTGCTGGATTTCAAGCGCCAGCAGGATCGTTATTGGCACTTGTTTCACGAAAACCAGATCAACTTTGCCGAGGAACGTATTACCTACAACCGCAGTTTTGCGAGTTGGGACGCCCAGTGTGCGGAAGTCAATCGCCATCGGCGCGTGCTGTACTTTCATCATGCGATGCCGCCATTTTTAGATGATGCTCGCTTGGCAGCTGTATTACCGAGCCTGCGGCCGAGCGCACGGGTGGCAGAGGCGGTGCGCGATCTGGCGCAGACGCACCGAATCGACTCCAACATGATCGGCGTGCATATTCGCAAGACCGATTTTGGCCCGACTGTGGATGAAGGCGCGTTGTTCCAGCAAATTGCGCGCGCGGCGGGACGGTTTTTTATCTGCTCGGATTCCAACGAGGTGCTCGAGCGCTTTGCCCAGTTGCCGCATTGCGTCGCGCTGGCCAAACCCGCGATGCCCAAAAAACTGAGCGCTGCGGGTGACTGGAATAGCCTGATTACCGACGCCGAGGGGCGGACCTACCCCTTCAATGTCGACCGTGACCGCGAGTCGGTATTTTGGGGTTTGGTGGATTTGCTGTTGCTCGCCCGTACGCAAATAGTGCTCACGAGTTCTTCTTCGTTTCTGGCGCTGGCGCAGCGCCTGGGCCGTTTGCAGTACGCGGTTTAAGGGAGCAAGCGCCTGCCATGTTGAACAAAGTGATTTCGGTTTGTGCGATTAAAGATCTCGAGGCGTGGGCGGTGGCGGCGCCGCAGATTTTGCGTTTCATCCGCGCGCGCCACTACGAAGTGATCGTGCCCGATGATCAGGTGGAATTGTTCAGCAAGCGTACGCCGTCGGCGATCAAGGTGGTGGCTGAGTCGTTCTACCTCGGTGGCTTTAGTCTGGCGTGGTGCAAGTCGCAGATGCCCGAGTGGGCGCATTCCCGCGCGGGTTGGTATTTGCAGCAGATCATTAAGATCAGCGCCCTCGGCGCTGGGCGCCCTGGGCAGACGGCGCTGATCTGGGATGCGGATACGGTACCCCTGCGCCCCTTGCATTTCTTTAACGACAGCGGTTGTTTGCAGTATTACCGTGGGCGAGATAAGCCAGAGTTTTGGGCGCCTTATTTCGAGACGTTGCAGAGCCTGGCTGGCCTTGATCGCTGTGCGCCGCACAGCTTTATTTCGCAAAGTTTTCCGGTGCGGGTTGAGTGGGTGCAGGCGTTTCAGGTCTACATTGAGCAGCGCCATCGCGTGCCGTGGCCTCAAGCGATCATGGCGACGCTCGATCATACGAAGGGGGGGTGCTGCTTTAGTGAGTATGAAACGCTGGGCAACTTCTTTTATAAAAACTGGCCCGATGCGATGGTGTTTTCGCGTCGCACCCATTTTCGGGAAGGCACGCGTCTGATTGGGCGAGCGGTCGATGTTCACAATCCAGAATGGACCCGTTTGCCGGAGTGGATTGACTATATTGCGTTTGAAGAATATCAAACGGGCCGCTACCGAGGCCTCAATCTGGGCTGTGGTAATGACGTGAAAGAGAAGACCTTTCGCGGGAATTATTTCATTAATTCAGATCTGGATTTTTCGCCGTGGTCAGATTTCGAATTTGATATTACGAAACCGTGGCCGTTTCCTGACGGGTATTTTGAACATCTCATGGCGATGAATGTCTTGGAACATGTCGACGATTTGATCGGGGTGTTACGCGAGGCCGATCGCTGCCTTGAGGTTGGCGGGGTCATGCAATTTGAGGTCCCTTATGTAGGCTCGCACAATCATGGGACGGACGTGACCCACAAACGGGGCTTCACCTTCGAATCCTTTCAGTTCTTGATGAAAGAAGATGAAGAAAAACGTAAGAACTATTTGTTTCGCGATCCTTCCGAGCGGCCGTTTGACTACGAGTTAATGCACTTTTTTGGCGAAGTCATCACTGCCGGTCAACTGCAACGAGAGGTGTTGCCAGAAATACCTCAGCGCTTGAGTTACGGCCCGTGGATCGACCACATGCGCTCGACTGCGATCCCGGGCACCTTTGGCATGGTGATGCGAAAGGTTTCTTGATGATTTATGTTGTCAATCATTCGGGTTGGGGCAACCGGATCAAAAATATCGTATCGGCCCTGCGCACCGGGCATTTGACGAACGATATGATCGAGATTCGCTTTGAATATCTCGATCTGTTTCTGGTGGCGCAGTGCATCGCGCAGCCGCGCACCGACTACACCGAAGTGATGTCGACCTTGGGTTTGCTGTTGTTGCCCGACGAAGGTGGCCGCAAGATCCTGCGCCAGCCCCTACGCGTCATGGAATACCATGACCGTAACCATGCCGGCTATTTAGAGAATCGGCTCGATTATCAATATTTCAATATCGAGCCCGAGCTCATTCAGGAATTTTTACGCTACTTTGCCTTGATCCGATTCCGGCCTGAAGTGTTAGCGGCAGTGGAAGCGTGGTCGAACGCGTGGTCCATTGGTGAACAGATTGGGGTGCACGTGAGGACCTGGTTTGACGCGCCCGATCGGTTTCGCACCCTCTATGACATCGAGGACTTTTTTGCGGTGTTGGACACCTATGCCGACACGCGTCAGTTTGTGGTTTGTGTCGATCATGATGTCGCGCGCAGTGCCTTGATCGCGCGCTACGGGACGGCGCGGATTTTGGAGCCCGCCAACCGCGCGATCGGCCATATTGCGATCGACCCAAGCCGGCGGGTCGCGTTTGATTCCTTGGTCGACATGCTGTTGTTGGCGAGGTGTCATTCGATCGTGGGGACCTATCAGAGCACGTTTACCGAATGCGCCTGGTGGCTGGGGGGTGCGCGCCAGGCGCTACAGATTCCGGTTCCCCAGGCTATTCAGGCGTTGATCGCGGAATTTGAGCGTAAGGGTGCGGGCGGCGTACTGGCTAGGGAGGAATGATGGCCTTGACCGACGACGACCTATTGCGGGTAGCGAGGATGATGAAGGATCTGCTGCTTTCGTCCACGCCCTGCTGGGGTGATCCGAAACGCATAGCGATTGGACATCATGTTGGTTTGGCCAACACGCTCTTTAATACCGTGGGCGGGACGATATCGGTGGGGGATTATTCGTTTTTTGGGCATAACGTGGTGCTCTTGACGGGTTCGCACGATATTCGTAAGCGTCGTCAGGCGCGCCGTTATCCTGAACTGATCGAAGGTGCCGATATTGTGATTGGCAAAGGCGTTTGGATTGCGTCGAATGCAATCGTGGTCGGGCCATGTACGATCGGGGACGATGCGGTCGTGGCGGCCGGTTCGCTCGTGTTGGGCGGCACGCTCGAGGCCGGTTGCGTTTACGCCGGGATGCCAGCGCGCTGGGTGAAGAAGATCGACTTTTTGCCGGACGAAGAGCAAGAACTCCGTGTGCCGGTGGTGGTGCCGTCATGATGCGCCTGGTTTACGCAAGTCCAGCCTCGGACGAGCCCAGTGGTGGCGTGAAGGTGTTTCATCGCCATGTGGAAGTGCTGCGGGCGATGGGGTACGAGGCGGCGGTTTGGCACCCAGGCGATAATGGGTTTCGCTGCTCGTGGTTCCAGCACAACGCGCCCACTCTCGATACGCCGGCCCTGCGACCAGCCGCGGATTTCATGGTCGTGCCTGAGATCTGGGCGACGACCTATGTCCCGATGCTCAAAAGTCAGGGCTTCAAGGTTGGCATTTTTGTCCAAAACGCATACCTCACGGTCGTCAATCTCAATACTGCGAATCCCAATGGAATCCGCGATGCCTATGCCCAGGCGGATTTGGTGTTATCGATCTCGAGCGATTCGAGCCGGTATCTCGAAGAAATTCTGGGTGTGCCGCCGGGTAAGATTCAGCAGCAGCGCTATACCGTGGATCGTCGGCTTTTCCGTCCTGCCGAAAAAGCCCGGCTGATCACTTATATGCCGCGCAAGCTCGCCGACCACTCGGCGCGGGTGGTGAGTGTGTTGCGTCCTTTGCTGCCTTCAGGCTGGGAAATACTGCCGCTTGATAACATCGCTGAGAGGGAGGTCGCGTTTGCGCTTTCAAAGTCGGCTATTTTTTTGGCTTTCTCGGAGTTTGAAGGCTTGCCAGTGCCACCGGTCGAGGCTGCTTTGGCGGGCAACGTGGTGATTGGCTATCATGGCCAGGGGGGGCGTGAGTACTGGCGCGCGCCCAATTTTATTGAGGTTGATCAGGGCGATTTCCAGCAATTTGTGTTTGAAGTCCGCGAGACGGTGACTGAATTTGGTTCGGGGCAACTCGATATTGATGCGCTGAACGCCGGTATGGATCTGCTGGCGGCGGCATTTTCGCCAGCCACCGAGCGTCAGTTTCTGGAAGCCCTGGTGGCGAGGGTGCAGGGTTTGGGCGAGAGTCTGCTGCCGCAACCGCTTTGGAGTGAGTAATGATTGCAGTTGCGAATGCAGCTCCGAATGCAGTTCTCGAAGCGCCGGGGCGGGCGGTAGACCAAACCGCGATGCTGGCTTCTGTTGATGACGTCCTGCGCAACATGCCGCTGGCGCAATTGTTGGGGCAGATCGAGTGGCTGCGGAAGAATGGCGAATTGGCGGCGATCATTCCGCTTTATCGGCGTTGGATTGGGTTGAATGCGACGCCTGAGCGCGTCGCGGCTTTTTTCAATCTAGGGGTCGAGCTTTCCAACGCGGGCGATCGGGCGGCGAGCGAGCAAGCCTACCGACAGGCGCTCGCGATCAACCCCGATCTGGTTGAAGCGCTGGTGAATCTGGGCAATACGCTCGAAGGGCAGGGCCGGGTTGAAGAGGCGCTCGACTGTTGGCGCCAAGCGAATCAGCGCTTGCGCGCGCGGCCAGAGCAAGACCGGCCGCCAGAACTGGTGACGACGGTGCTGAATCAGCTCGGCCGTGTGCTCGAGATGCAAAAGCAGTTCGAGGCTTCCGAGGAATACCTGCGGTTAAGTCTTGCTGTGCGCCCCGACCAACCCGACGTGATTCAGCATTGGGTCCATTTGCGCCAAAAGCAATGCAAATGGCCGGCTGAGAAGCCATCAGGCAAGCTCAGTGCCGAGGCCTTGTGGGGAGCGATCTCACCGCTCGCGATTCTGGCGGCCGTTGATGACCCGGCCAAACACCAGCGCGTGGCCAATACCTTTGTCGAACGCAAGTTTTTGAGCCTGCCCCAGGGTAATCTGGCGGCCGAGCGGTGGGCGCGGCTGAAGGCGCAAGGCTTGTTGCCAGAATCCGGGCGGCGGCCTGGACGCTTGCGGGTGGGGTACTTGTCGGGCGATCTGTGCACGCACGCTGTGGGCTTGCTGATGCCCGATTTCCTCGAGTGCCACGACCGCAGTCAGGTTGAGTTGTTTGCGTATTGTTACAGCCCTGAAGACGGGTCCGGCGTGCGCCAGCGCCTAGCCTCGGCGTTTGATCACTTCACGCGCGTAGTGGGGGTGGACGATTCTGCGGTGGCGGCCAAGATTGCGGAAGACGATCTGGATGTATTGTTTGACATGCATGCGCTCAGCGCAGGCGTACGGCCGGGGGTTATGGCCTTGCGGCCTGCGCCCGTTCAGGTGACCTGGCTGGGCTATATCGGACCCAGCGCCATGCCTTGGATTGATTATGTGTTTGCGGACTCGGTGGCCTTTCCGCCCGAGTTAGAGCCGTTTTATCACGAGAAGGTACTGAGGGTGGGGGGGTGTTTCCTGCCCGGCGACCGCAAGCGCTCGGTCGGGCCGACGCCGACCCGGGCCGAGTTGGGCTTGCCCGAAGACGCGTTTGTGTTCGCGACGTTTAACAACTCCTACAAGCTCAATCCGGCGATGTGGGCTACCTGGATGCGGATTCTGAAGCGTGTGCCCAACAGCGTGCTGTGGGGGGTGGACGATAACCCATGGGCTACGCCGAATCTAAAGGCAGCGGTGAAAGCGGCAGGGGTAAATCCCAAGCGCTTGATCTTGAGCCCACGCAGCTCGCACGCGCACTTTTTGGGGCGTATGCCCCTGGCGGACCTGTTCTTGGACAACCACCCGTATAACGCCGGCAGTACGGCCAACGACGCTGTCTGGATGGGTTTGCCGATGTTGACGTTGGCGGGAAAGTCATTTGTGTCGCGCATGGGGGCGAGCTTGTTGAGCACGTGCGGGGTGACAGAGCTGATTGCGCACAGTGCGGCGGAATATGAAGATAAGGCGGTTGCACTGGCACAATCGCCCGAGCGGTTGGCGGAGTTGCGAGAGCGCTTGCAGCGGGCACGCTCGGAGACAGACGTCTTCAATATGGACCGCTTGGCGCGCGATGTGCAGGACCACCTATTCGCAATAACGGGCGTGCCGATCCCGCAGCCAGGCGAGTTTTCAAGCGAACGCAGACGCGCTGATGCGGCGGGTGGTGGCGCAGAGACGTTCAAGCCCCTGAACCCCGAGCTGCGTACGAAAAATCGCGCGATTTTGGGAATCCGGCGCGAAGATTTTGTCTTTATTAACCTGGCGGTGCGGGTGGGGCAGCCTGAGTTTGAATCCCTGTTGCTTAGCTACGCTGCGCGCAGAGAGTATCAACCAAATTTAAGGCTGATTGTGCAGGCTGGCGGGGCGATTGCAGAGTTGGTGGCTCGGCACCCTGGGGTGTTAGGGCGGGAGACTTTGGCAGGGGTGATGGATATACCTTTTGAGCTGAATGCGGAAAAGCGCTGTGCCATGTATGCGGCGGCGGATTTGTACTTGGCGGCAGGGTCTGAAGAGTCGGATCCATTTGCAGCTGAGGCAAGGCTGTGCGAGCTTCTGGTCGGAGCGGCATTGCCGCGACCGCCGGGAATGCGCTCTCTATAATCGCCGTGGAACGTTATGACTGGCGGGTATGCGCTTTCGCGAAACGCAGAGGAAGAGCATTCATTGGGTAGTTTCGATGCGGCAAAAACTGCTTACACGGAACTCCTATCGCGCAAGGATTGCAACCTTCGAGCAACGGTGCGCCTCGTTGATTTGACCTCTCCTGCTAAAACCCAGCTAAACATCGACGCGCTTGACGTGGTCCGGCAGACAGGGGTTCACGGCAAAGGCAGAGTTGTGCGTGAGTTGGTTGCAACCTTGCCGATCCGACATGAAATCGTCGCCTCTTAAGAATTCATAACTTTCTGATTTCAATAGACTTATTGATCATTTGGCGCTATAGTTTTTCCCAGTTTCACCCCCGGAACGCATTGTTTTCTGGGAGTTTTGTGGAGATGGTTTGATGAGCGACACGGCCGATTTCTTCCGCAGGCGCCTGGATCAGATGATTGATCTTGACCACCCCCTGGCCGTACTGTCCTTGCGCATGCCTTTCCAGGAATTGGAAGCCATCGTTGTCTGCCTCCTTTCCTTGGAGCCCTGTTCTCACGATGGTCCCAACCACTTCTCAGCTCTTTGGAGCGGTCAATGATTGACCGCGACAAGCCGATCTTGTTGACCGGTGCGTCGGGTATGGTCGGCTCTGTTACTCGGGCACTACTTCAACAAAGCGGTTTTAGCGGTCTCCTGACCCCCGACCGAAAGGCGCTTGATCTAACGGATGCTTCGGCCGTTGACGCTTACTTTGCCCGCGAGCGCCCGGCGTATGTGCTGATGGTCGGCGCGCGTGTCGGAGGTATCGCAGCAAATATCCAAGACCCGGTTGGGTTCACCGATGTCAACCTCCGGATTGCCTTAAACCTGTTTTCAGCTTGCCACCGTTTTCGAACCGAGAAGAACCTGTTCTTGGGATCGTCATGCATCTACCCTGTGGGCCATGCTGAACTGATTCCAGAGACGGCCCTCCTAAGCAGACCGTTGGAGTCGACCAACGAAGGCTACGCTCTGGCGAAGATCGTCGGCCTCAAGCTCGCGCGTTACTACTGGCAGCAATACGGGGTGTTGACGGTTTGTCCGATGTTATCCAATGTGTATGGCACTGGCGACCACTTTGACCTCAGCCGTGCCCATGTTCTTTCGTCGCTTGTGCGCCGATTCGTCGACGCCCGTGACAGCGGGGCCCCGTCGGTCACGCTGTGGGGTACAGGGATGGCGCGTCGTGAATTCCTGCATTCCGAAGATGCGGCCCGCGCGATCCTCTACTTTATGGACCATGTCGACCAGCCTGACCACATCAATGTTGGTTTGGGGTCTGATGTCACCATCCGTGAGCTGGCCGGTCTCATCGCTCAGCAGACTGGATTCCGTGGCGAGATCAAATGGGACTCGAGCAAGCCCGACGGCATACTGCGCAAGTGCCTGGATACCAGCAAGCTGCAGGCTCTGGGCTTCGCGCCACAGGTCAGCTTGGCGGACGGCATCCGTCAGACAATTCTCGAATATGAAACCATCAAGCAAACCGCTGGAACACCATCATGAACCTTGGAAACGTATCAAAGCTGCGCGGCATCATCGAAATCCTGCTCGAGAACGAAAGCCGCATTAATGAAGCGAAGCCGATCCGCTATTGGTACCCGTTGAGCCTCGCCACCTATGGAACCGACGAAATCGTTGAGGCGCTTGATTCGATGTGCAGCTTCCGAACCTCGATGGCGGGGAAGACGCTGCAGTTCGAACGACAGTTCTCAAAATGGCAAGATTGCGCCGACGCGGTGATGGTTAACAGCGGCTCCTCTGCCGACCTGCTGCTTAGCCTGTTGCTGACCAACCCGCTAGCGCCGATGGTCAAACCTGGCGCCGAAATCATCATCCCGGTGGTTACTTGGCCAACCCAGATCTGGTCCGCCATGATGGCCGGCCTGAAAGTGAAGTTCGTCGACGTAGATCCCGAAACACTTAATGTGGACTTGGATGACCTTGAACGCGCCATCACTCCGGCGACCGAGGCCCTGTTTCTGGTGCATCTCATGGGCAATCCCTGCGACATGGACCGCATTAGCGCCCTCGCCAAACAACACAAGCTTCACATCCTAGAAGACTGCTGCGAGGCGATGGGCGCCACCTGGGATGGCAAGAAAGTTGGTAACTTCGGCCTAGGTGCCTCCTACTCGTTCTTTTTCTCTCACCATATAACGTGTATGGAAGGCGGAATGGTGGCCTCTGCCAGTTTAGAAGGCGCTGAGCAGTTGCGGCTTTTGCGCGCCCACGGTTGGATTCGCAATGTCGACCCCAGCCGTTATGACCTAAGCGCTCATCCCGACATCGACCCACGCTATGCATTTGTCAACTGGGGCCTGAACGTGCGGCCCACCGAGGTGCAGGCGGGCTTCGGCATTCGCCAACTGGAAAAGGCGGACGCGTTCGGCCTCCGCCGCAAAGTCATCGCAGAGCGCTTTAACGCCCACTTAGCGAAAACACCATGGCTCCGCACGCCGGTAGTCTCGCCCAAGGCAGTACCGTCCTGGCTGGCTTTACCTGTGATGGTGCATGAAGAGTCGCCGTTCACCCGGGCCGAGATCACCTCATATCTCGAAAGCTCCGGAATAGAAACTCGGCCAGTCGTGACTGGCAACGTCGCGAGGCACCCAGTCGCGAAGCTGTTCCCCGAGTTCAGTACACGGCCTTTCCCTGGCGCCGATAAGATACACACCCATGGCTTCTACATCGGCCTATCACCGCTCCAAACCGACGTAAACGTAGATCGGCTACTGGAAACCTTCGACACCTTTCTAGCCCGATACTGATCTCAGAAACAGTGTAGCCGTCCATCAATCATTAGGAAGTACCTTCCTAGATGGAACTCCAATTCAGGCCATGAAACACTGTTACCAATCCCATCCAGAACTATTCAACAAACGTCCATACAATCGACTGGGACGTGACATCTAAGGATGGTCTCAAAAACTGACGTTTTGGATTATCACGATCAATATGAAGGTGGTTTTTGGATCGGTTTCTGAGAATTGCGATAGATCCGCTTGCGGGTCTTCTTGGTTGCGATTTCGAAGTCGCTATTGGCAAAGGTAATCTGTTTCATACCCCGATTTTTTCACTCCACCGTCTTGAACGACCGGGTTTTGCAGATTTTCCTTAACTCAGGTTCGCGTTGCACTCATAGGTAGGACATCTTACGGTCGGAATGAAAGCATTGTTATCTGATGAGGATGTGCAATTTTATCGCCCGAATGAAAATTCGAAGGCAATCGAAGTTGACTTTTAGATCAGGTGGCTCCTAATGGGCCGCTTTTTCAAAAGTCGTAACCAAAGAATTTAAATTTAACTCAGCATGATTATATCGAAAATCGTTGGCGGACTCGGGAATCAAATCGCCTGCTACGCCTTTGGGTGGACGTGTGCACGACGACTAGGGGTTCAATTAAAATTAGATATCACGACTTTTGAGAGTTACAAGCTCCACGAATATTCGCTAAACAATTTCTCCCTTGAGGCGGAAATCGCTTCGAACGAAGAAATAATTCATGCAAAGTCCACCCTGCACGTTTATGAAAGAATCTTACCTTATGACCCTGAAGCGAGAAATCAAGTCCGTGATGGATGCTATCTTGACGGTTACTGGGGTGACTATCGATACACCGATGATTTATTAGACCAATTCAGAGGGTGTTTTTTACTGCGAGAACCTCTAAGTGCCGAATCCGAATCGTTGAAGCAGAAAATCTTGGAGACAAACTCCGCATCGTTGCATTTTCGTCGTGGCGACTACGTTCAGAATCCGTATTGCTTTCTGCTTCCGCTGAACTATTATAAAGAGGCGATAGCTCAAGTTCTAAGATCAATCCCGGATGTTCATTTCTATATATTTTCTGACGATCCAAATTGGGTCAAAGCCAACCTCGAAATCGAGACTTCCCACACGTGGGTTGACATAAATGATGCGTCGCGCAACTTCATGGATTTTGAGCTCATGAGGTCATGTCGCAGCCATGTGAACGCAAACAGTAGTTTTTCGTTTTGGGCTGCGCATTTGGCAGGGCATGGCACAACTTGGGTGCCACAGCAATATTTCAAACCGAATGATCCATTTTTAACGGCGCATTCGGGCCGCGTTAGTCAGCCAATCTGGCCGCCTACGTGGCATGTAATTCCCTTACGAATTCCAAATATTCGAGCTGTGGATTATACGAACTTGCCCGGCGGATACTCTGATGGTCCCCGGATCCGAGTGGCCGTTACCGGGCTATACGAGGAGGCATTGCACGGGGGGAAAATTTTCAGGAATCCGGAAGCCTCTATTGGCGCCGAATTGCACCGACCGTGGCATGAACTCTTTCGGCACGGCGCGTGCCACGGAATAGATTATCTTACGGGCGACCAATTTGACAGCAACGATACAATTGACGCGGCCATTTTTATTGATCGCCCACTTTCGTCAAACCGTTTTGCTGATTCATTGCTGCAACTTAGGATTCCCAAGTATCTAATTATTTACGAATGCGAAGTTATTCGTGCTGAAAACTGGGATCTCGACTATCATGCTCATTTCGATCGAATATTTACCTGGAACGATGATTTAATTGATAATATTAAATATTTTAAGATTGCATGGAGTCTTGAAACGACGCCTCGCTTTGATTTTAATGTCTTGAAGTCCGCATTCGAGCAGCGTCGTTTGAGTACGATGATCGCTAGTGGCAAACTTACGAAACACCCCAATGAGTTATATTCAACCAGAATTAATGCTATTAATTGGTATGAAAAAAATGCTCCGGATTCGTTTGATCTATACGGACCAGGTTGGCCTGTGGGTGTTTTCAAGACTTGGCGTGGAGTGGTTTCGGATAAGTTAGGTACGCTCGCGAAATATCGATTCTGCATTTGTTTTGAAAACGCATCCGGATATACGGGATACATTACAGAGAAGCTGTTAGACTGCTTGGTTGCCGGTGTTGTTCCTGTATATCTAGGGGCGCCAAATGTTACCGATTGGGTTCCGTCTACATGTTTTATTGACTATAGAGCATTCAAGGACTTTGAGCAACTGCATGCCTTTCTCTCCGGAATGTCGGCCACGGAGCATGGCAGTTATCTTGATGCAATAAGTCTGTTTTTGAGTTCAGAATCTTCTTACCCCTTTTCTATTGACAGCTTCGTGACTTCTTTGAGCTCACATGTAGCCAGAGACGTAAAGCGATATCAGGGAAGGCAGCCACGTGTATCAATCGCGATTCCAACCTACAATCAGGCTGCCTATCTGGAGCTTGCGGTCCAGCGGGCACTCACGCAAGATATTGGCAGCCTTGAGGTGATTATTATTGACAATGCATCGAACGACGGAACGTATGAGATTGCAACCAGCCTCGCACGCAACCCGATGGTTCGGTATATGCGCCAAAATTCTAATATCGGTGCAGCGCAAAATTGGCAAACTGCTGCGGCCGTAGCCTCGGGAACCGCCTTGGTAATGCTTTCCTCTGATGATTTCTTTTTGGAGGGACACCTACGCCGCGCATTAGATGCGCTTGACCAACATCCAACTGCGAGCCTTGTTTACAGCCCAGTCGTAACTGTAAACGAGGTCGGCCTCCCGGGCAGGGTTCACTTTCATCCGGCCCACCCGGGAGTAGATTACTGCGGCGGTCGGAATGAGTTTCAGACGTTGCTTTCGATGGATTGTTACGTAACTCCATCGGCAGCCGTTATTCGGAGGGAGGATTTTGATCGTGCGGGAGGGTTTCGCCCGGGCATTCGCGCTGCGCTAGACTGGGATTTGTGGATTCGCATGTCAGCGCAAGGCAGGGACTTTTTATTTTATCGACTTCCGTCAGTGTGTTACCGGTTTCATCAGCAACAGGATACGGTTCGCGCTATTACGTCTGGTGATCTCCTGGTTGATCACGTAAATATTGTTGATTACGTTCTCGCCCACTACGGATTTGAATCTCTCGGGGAGAGTCATCGCTCAATTGCAGCGCTCCTTGCTGGTAGAGTTGCTCGCCAAGGGGGCGCAGTTCCCTCAGGGGTTGTAGAGCGGGCTCATTCCTTAATAAATCTCCTAATTTCAAAATGAATACTTAAAGGCTCATTTGAAACGCACTGGCTGGTTAGAGGCCCCAACTTTTGAGCGAATCTAATCAGATAACACTGTTTCCAGTCCGACCGATATACGTGCTACCCATGAGTACAACGGAAACCTGAATTGGATAAATTGTCGAGCTAGTTGTTCTAAATGAGACCGCTCCAATTGTTGGACACTATGAAATCTGTCCGGTCTATCACGTCAGGGCCGCCTGCCGGCAGCGGGAAACCGTCGCAGTCTCTTAGAGTCAATTCGAGATCTCGTTTTTATAGCTTGAGTTCGAAAACCCGCGGGGAGAGAAAACTACCCATCATGATGCAAGTATCTGTAGGCGACTATCGTGCATGCGCGCTGTTCGAAGAATAGCCTGGTCGAGTGGCATTGCTGGCAGCACCCCTAATTCTTTGAGTGCTCTCGTGGTATCGGGGACATAGTGGGATACCGCGACCCCAACTTCGGGTGGCTGGTTTAACGAGATATGCGGTTCGCGCTTTAGCACGTGGAAAACACGTTCAGCCAATGCAGCGATCGATATACTCTTTTCGGAACCTATGTTGTAGGCCCTCCCAGACTTTCCTCTAAAAAGCACAGCCCACAACCATGCTGCCATATCTGCAGCATACAGGTAACTCCGGTGCGGCGTTCCGTCTCCTTGAATGACGATCTTCTCATTAGCCAGTGCTGCACCAATAAAATTACCTATTGCGAAATGTTTGTCCAGTGGTAGATGAGGGCCTACCAGGGAAAAAATTCGTGCAATCTTGACCTCCAGACCGTTCCCCGCAGCCTGAGAAGCCAGCCACTCAGACACACGTTTTCCCTCGCCATAGGCCGAAGCAGTCAACAGCGGGTCCGGACCACCGAGATGTGTTTCAGGAATATGAATCATGCCAGGTGGCGGTGGGCCGTAGACGGCACCCGAACTCAATAAGAGCAATTTAATTGCGCCGCATTGACGTGCCAGTGAAAGTACCCTCTCGGTACCATTTAGACATGTTGAAAACACATCGGCTGGAGTGGCTTGCGCAACCACATCCGTGGCCGCATGAATGATAATATCGAATCTACTTTTCTCGACTTGAAAACTGCGCACATCTCCAGCAATCCAATCAACCCGGTCAGTGATATTTGGCCAGTCACGTTGAAATGCCAACGGATTTCGGCTTAGCAGGGTTATATGGCAGTTCAAGCCAAGCACCTTATCTGCGTCCAGAAGAGTTGCCACCAGCCATTTCCCAATAAAACCTGTTCCACCAGTTATGAAGATACGCATACCGGAAAGTGCATTCCACGACTCCAAGCCAATCAGATCGTGACAACGTTGCAAGTCTTCCGCGGCAATATTAAACGGCAAGTGGCAATTCGATCTTTTGTTTATCATCTCGGATCGACAGCGGCAGTGCTGGACTCCGTTGAATTGCAAAACATCATGATCCTTTCGTATATACTGTCAATATCCAATCCATGTTCCCGAAGCAAATAGTCATAGGTGCCGCAATGCTCGGAAAACCTGTCCCGCACACCGAGTCGCAGCACACGTGTGGGCTGCTTTTCACTGGTAACTTCGGCCACAGCAGCACCAAGACCACCCAGCACAGAGTGTTCTTCAATTGTCACTAGGCTGTTTGTCTCGTTTGCAGCTGTGCATACATCGGCCGGCAGTAGTGGTTTTAGTATAGGTGCGCTCCAAACTGATAATTCCAGTACCTTTGCGAGGTCAATAGCCGTACGCACCATAGAGCCAGTGGCAATCAAACCAGGTAAATCAGCACGGCCATTTCGTACTTTTAAGAGCCCGCCTGATATCAGCGATTCGATCGAGCCAGAATGAACGTCACCACGATCTGATTTTCCCATCCGCAAATAGACTGGAGCTTTGGCCTTATAGGCGTAGTACATGCAGGCCGTCATCTCAAATCTATCGGCTGGCGATAACACCTGAAGGCCCGGTATTGCGCGGGTACAGGCAATGTCCTCGGTCGACTGGTGGCTGGTTCCCAGATGGCTGTAGACGAAGCCCGCACCGTCTCCCAGCAGTACGACCGGGAGATTGTCATGTGCGACGTCGAGCTTGATCTGCTCGACAGTGCGAACCGGGACAAACGCTGCTAGACCGTAAACAAACGGTCGGAAGCCCATTCGCGCTAGGCCAGCGGCCATGCCCACCATGTTCTGCTCGGCGATGCCAGCGTTAATGTATTGGTCAGGGCAATGCTTGCGAAACCCATCGAAGAGCGCGTAGCCGTGATCGCCCGTCAGCAACAGGACCTTGGGGTCTGCCAGCGCCAGCCGGACCAGTGCGTTTGAAAAGGCTTCTCTCACTTTGCTACTTCTGCAAGGCCGAGCGCATCAATGGCTTCGGCGAAGGTCTGCGCGTTAAGGCGCGTGTAGTGCCAGCGGTTGTCCGACTCCATGAAGGGCACGCCCTTGCCCTTAACCGTCTGCGCGATCAGGGCCTTGGGCTTGCCCATGCCGTTGGTCCATAAATGTCGGATGGCCGCATCCACTGCGGCCTCGTCATGGCCGTCGACTTCCAGTGTCTCGAAACCAAAGCTATTAAACTTCGCTGACAGGTCGCCCAACGCCAGTACGTCGTCTGTCGTGCCCATCGCTTGGAATCCATTTTTGTCAACGATCAACATCAGGTTGTCTATCTTGTGATGGGCGGCCACCAGGGTACCTTCCCAGATCGGACCTTCGTTGAGCTCACCGTCGCCCACGATGACATAGACTTTCCTATCCGTTGCCTTGCGCTGCAGGCCCATGGCGATGCCTACGCCGACTGAGAAGCCATGGCCGAGTGACCCCGAGGTCACCTCCAACCCGGGTACGCGCGAGTCGGACAGCCCCTTTAGATCACTGCCGTCAGCAAAGTAGCCCTGAATATGTGAGTCATTCAGCCAGCCCATTTCATGCATACAGGCGTATTGAGCCATGACGCCATGCCCCTTGCTAAGAATCAAATAGTCACGCCCTTCAGCGCGCGGGTCGTTACCTGGGTAGCGCAGATGATTCCGATAGAGCACTGTGAGCAATTCGATGATCGAGAATGCACACCCAATATGCACTGTCGAGCCAGCGTAAGCCATCTCGAGTACGGTACGACGCATCCGGGCCGGGGCAAACCGATTGTCGATGCTTGAAGCGCACGACGGGACATGTGTTGTCATCAGAAATTCATTCCAAAAAACTCTTCCAGCTTGTCAGCGATGTAACTTAGGTGCTCCTCGTCCAAGCCCGGGTAAACACCCAACCAGAAAGTTTGGTTCATTACCACGTCGGTGTTGGTCAAACTGCCGCTCACGCGGAAGTTGCGCCCCACCATGTAGGGCTGTTTGGTCAGGTTCCCTGCAAATAGCAAGCGGGTACCAATTTTGCCTTGGTCCAAAAAGTTAATCAGGTCCGCGCGCTTGACGCCGCTACTTTCTTTTAACACCAGCGGAAAACCAAACCAAGATGGTTCTGCATGCGGAGTGACTTCAGGCAGGTGCAAAAACTCGCTGCAGCTTTGTAAGCGGGCCTTGAGATAGGCGAAGTTGGCTCGGCGCTTGGCAATGAACTCCTCCAGTCGGTCTAGCTGTGCGAGTGCGCAGGCGGCTTGCATGTCGGTGATCTTGAGGTTGTAGCCCAGGTGGCTGTACGTGTATTTGTGGTCGTAACCATCTGGCAGATCTCCGCCCAGTTCCTTTTTGGTCCAGCAAAAGCGCTTGTCGCAGGTGTTGTCTTTGCCGGGGGGGCAATAGCAATCGCGGCCCCAGTCGCGGAAGGATTCTGCAATTAGCTTCAGCTCGGGGTTATTCGTAAAAACTGCACCACCCTCGCCCATGGTCATGTGGTGTGCGGGGTAAAAGCTGAGGGTGGAGATGTCACCAAAGGTGCCCACCATCTGGCCTTTGTAGGTGGCGCCTAGTGCGTCGCATGTGTCTTCGACCAACCACAAGTTGTACTTTTTACACAGGGCGGTAACCACATCCAAGTTAAAGGGATTCCCCAAGCTGTGAGCCAGCATGATGGCTTTGGTTTTGGGGCTGATGGCGGCTTCAATTTTGGTCGCATCAATGTTGTGGGTGGACATTTCGACATCCACAAACACGGGCACGGCACCAAACTGCAAAATTGGGTTGACTGTAGTTGGGAAGCCTGCTGCCACGCCAATGACTTCATCACCAGGCTTGATGGCGCGATCGCCCAAACGTGGGCTGGTGAGGGCTGAAAAAGCCACCAAGTTGGCCGACGAGCCTGAATTGACGGTAAGGAAATATTTAACTCCCAAGAACTTGGCCATGCGTTCTTCGAACATGGCGTTGAAGCGTCCGGTGGTCAACCAGCCGTCCAACGATGCGTCCACCATGTACTGCAGTTCTTTGGCACCAATGACCTTGCCAGACACGGGCACAGCGGATTGGCCAGGCACGAATGGTTTAGGGACATAGGCAATGTCGGCATATTGCTGAACAAGCTGGCTGATTTGGCTGCGCAGTTTGTCGAGTTGGGGTTCGAAGGTGACGGAGGTGGTGTTCATGATGAGGTTTGGTAGTTTTTGATTTGTTGAAGACAGATGTCGCGCATGTCTTGCCCTGCAAGCCAGGCTTGATGCCAGTCGGTGATATGGCTCAATGCGGTTTGCAGTGTCCAACGGGGTGCCCACTGCAGTCGTTGGCGGGCTTTGGAAATATCCAGTTTAAGAAAATTCGCCTCGTGGGGGTGATTACCCGGCTGTATCGCCCAGGTGGCACCACCGCCCCAGGCTTGGCAAAGGCGCTCCACAATCCACTGCACGGGCTTGGCGTCTTCGTCGCGGGGGCCAAAGTTCCAGCCTTCGGCATGTTGCTGCCCGTGTTCAAACAAACGCTCGGCCAACACCAAGTAGCCCGATAGGGGCTCCAACACATGCTGCCAAGGGCGGATCGCAAAGGGGTTGCGAATTTGAACAGGCTGCTGCTGTTCTAAAGCTTTTAGAATGTCAGGCACAAGTCGGTCCAACGCCCAGTCGCCCCCGCCAATCACGTTACCCGCGCGAGCAGTGGCCATGGCAATGCCCGCATCCTTTAGGAAGGATTTGCGATAAGCGTTGCTGAGAAGTTCCACGCAGCCTTTGCTGCTGGAATAGGGGTCGTGGCCGCCCATGGGCTCGTCTTCGCGGTAACCCCAGACCCACTCTTTGTTGTCATAACACTTGTCTGTGGTGATGTTGACAATGGCGCGCACGCTGCCAGCATGGCGCGCAGCTTCCAGAACATGCAAAGTGCCCATTACGTTTGTGGCATACGTCTCAATGGGCTGCTGGTAAGACAATCGCACCAGTGGTTGAGCCGCCATGTGGATTACGATTTCAGGCTTCAATCTGTCCACTAGGGGTTTGATGGTTTCAAAGTCGCGAATGTCGGCAAATTGATGGTCCATGCCTTGGGCCACTTTGGCCACGTTGAACAATGCGGGTGTGGTAGGTGGGTCAAGAGAGATACCGCATACGACAGCCCCCATGGACTGCAACCACAAACTGAGCCAACTGCCTTTGAATCCGGTGTTACCCGTGAGCAGGACGCGTTTGCCTTGCCAGAAGGCAGGGTAGGGCTTGACCGTGTTTTTGGGGTTCTGGTCGTACATGCTCAGTCCCACTTTTTCCAGGGTGCTGTACCGTCGGCCCACATTTTCTCTAGGGTATTTTTATCGTGTAGCGTGTCCATGGGCTGCCAAAAGCCGGTGTGGGGATAGGCCATGAGTTCGCCTTGTTGGGCAAGTTGTATCAGAGGCTCTTGCTCCCAAATGGTTTGGTCATTTTCCAACAGTGCCAGCACTTTGGGCGACAAGACAAAGAAGCCGCCATTGATGAATGCACCGTCGCCTCGTGGCTTTTCTTTGAAGCTTTTGACTTGTCCGTTTTGAATATCGAGTGCACCAAAACGGCCCGGCGGGTAAGTGGCGGTGAGTGTGGCCGCTTTGCCGTGGCTGCGATGGAAAGCAATGCTGGCGGCGATGTCGTTATTGCCGACGCCGTCGCCATAGGTAAAACAGAAAGCTTCTTCGTCCTTGACGTAATCCGCCACACGGCGCAAACGGCCACCGGTCATCGAGTCGTCGCCCGTATCAACCAGCGTGACTGTCCATGGCTCGGCACGCTCTGAATGGGCCTTCATGCTGTTGGCTTTCATGTCAAATGTAACGTCTGACATGTGCAAAAAGTAATTGGCAAAGTACTCTTTGATCAAGTAGCCCTTGTAGCCGCAGCAGATGATGAAATGCGTGATGCCATAGTGTGAATACATCTTCATGATGTGCCATAAGATGGGTTTGCCACCGATTTCGACCATGGGCTTTGGGCGGGTGGATGTTTCTTCGCTTAATCGGGTACCAAGACCACCAGCCAGAATGACTGCTTTCATAAATTTCTTGAGTTAGTGGTCAAGTCCCCGATGGAACAAATGCATCGGAATAAAAGCGCTTTACTGACAATCCAGCCTCAGTGAGTTCGGACTTGGCGCTTTGGATCATGGCGTTGGAGCCGCATGCGTAGACCACTGTGTTGGTCAAATCTGTCTTTTCGCTGAGCAAGGAATGCTGGACATGGCCGCGACAGCCAGTCCAGTCAACCGGCGCACGGGACAAAACTGGGACATAGCGCAATGAGGTGTGCCATTGGCTTGGGTCAGCGTACAAATCTCGCGGTTCGCGCCCTCCCCAATACACGGTGGTGGTCTGGGGTTGTTTGTCTAAAGAGACGGCGGACAGCTGTTCGAGCATGGCTTTGACTGGCGCAATGCCTGTACCCGTTGCCAAAAAGACCAAATGCAGCCCGGTCAAAGGGCGTATGAAGAAGGAACCTAGCGGGCCATGGATGCGGAGCAAGTCGTTGACTTTGGCTTGGTCAAACCAGTATTGGCTCATGAGGCCGCTTTCGACGCCACGGATGTGCAATTGCAGCTGATTGTCTGCTGCTGGGGCATTGGCAACTGAATAACTGCGCCTGGTACCACCAGGTCCGATTACGTCAATGTATTGCCCAGCCAAAAAGCTAAATGAGTTATTTGGTGGAAATCTGAGTTTGACGCTGAGGACGTCGGGCGCGAGCTTTTCTAAGCTGCTAATGCGGACAGGCAAAGTTTTGACTTGGGGTATGACTTGGTCGCCCAGGTCCTCCACCTCAATGACCATATCTGTTAAGGCGCTTCGAACGCAACTAAGAATGAAGCCCTGTGTTTTTTCATCCAATGTGAGACCCAGCTCATCAACTTTCGCAACGCTTTGCCCACTGAGCACTTTACATTTGCAAGTGCTGCAGCGACCGGTCTTGCAACTGTAAGGCAGGCCTATGCCCGACTCGGCAGCCGCGTCTAAGAGAGTCTGACTGGCGAATTGCCTGAACGCTTTACCGGAGATGGTCTGAATCTTCAGCATAGGGCTGTTTGAGGCTTTATTCAACACTGTCATTGACGTTAAAGCCGTTGGCCATGAGCAGCGCGTGCTATTTGGCTTGCGCCAAATCGAAGGCAACCATTTGGGCACCTCGAAAAACGGTGCATTTTTGAGGGTGGGGAGGTGTCAGGATTTCTGTGTGTGAGGCGGTTGGGTAATTCAGCTAGTTGATGGATTAATTTCTTCATTGGCTTTGAGCCCATGCCAGGCCGCCGCAGGCGCCTCGAGTGTGATTCATGTGCCTACCCCTTATCGACCAGCCTGTGCCTGTAACGTGAATCTCTCATCGTAGAGTATCGCAAATCGATTCATCGCTTCGAGCCATTCCCTGGCTGCGCGGCCCCAGTTAGCTGTGATGTTGCGCAGCACCAGTCACATCAGCGTGGTCGCCGGATCGCCGCTGGGAAAGTGTCCACGGGTCTTGATGATCTTGCGCAACATGCTGTGCAGGCTCTCGTTGGCGTTGGTCGTTTAGATTACCGCGCGCAGCCCCGGTGGGAACGCAAAGAACGGTATCACTCGGTCCCGGGCGCTGTGCCACTACGCCACCTCCGTGGAGAACTTCTGGCCCCGAGGACCTTGCTCAAATTCATTCATGGCAGCGGCTGTTTTTGTCAGTTCAAAATTTACCAGCTCAGCAGTTGAAACTCGACTTGCTCGTCCGAAAGATTGTGCAGTCGCTTGAGCACCATAATCCGAACCATGGTCTCAGTCGGAAAGGGTGGGCGAACGCATTTGGCCGAAACCACTTGAGGGGCGACGCGATCAACCTCGTTCGCCAACGCCGGAAAGTCCACGACCTCACTGGTCTTGACCAGCGGATCACCAAGACTATCGATCTTCAGGGCCCGGGACTCAGCAGCGAACAGGTCACTTTTGATTGCGCTGCGTGGCTTCATCACTTGGCTCCTCATCAACAATCCGATGCCAATATTTTACCAAAATCTGACATGATCAGTGGCTTTTCGAAGTGCCCTCTCGGTGAATGCGGATAGGCGTTACAAGCTGATCCGCAAAATTGAAACCGATACCGCTCGAGTTCACGATGGTCAGCATTTTGAGGCCCCGCTCGATCAAACCAACACCAGTTCGGACGTTTACGCTGACCGCGGTTATCCCAGCCAAGCGCGGGAGTCGGATCTGAGGGTTAATGGCTATCGACCCCAGATTCAGCGAAGGAGTACCTCCAAGCGCAAGCTCTCCGAATGTCAGCAAAGGCGTAATCACCGATTTGCCAAGGTGCGGGCTCGGCTCGAGCATGTACTTGCGCCGATCACTCAGATGGGTGGAAAATTGAGTCGAACGATCGGGCAAGCGGGAGCCGACTTTGGAATGACGATGATGGCGCTCTGTTACAAGATCAAGCGCCTGACCTACTTGAAAACAGCCGGAATCGAAGCGTTTTGACACCCAAAATCCGCGTGCAGCACTAGAAATCATCGAGTTCTCAGCGCAGCGACCAAACACAAAGGTGAAGCCAAACCGCTTGGAAGCAGAACGCAACCACTCCAATCGTGTTTCATGAATCAATCGCTATCCTGCACAGAAATGCTCCGTTTTTCGAGGTGCCCGAAAGTGCACATGCGATTTAACTATCAAATTTGCCATGAAAGAAAAGTTCGAATAAGCTTCTTCAACTTTTGAGCTGGTGGGTGGAAACATGATCTTAATCATTGGTGCAAACGGCTTCGTTGGAAGTCACGTGCTTGACGCGCTTTTATCATCAAACTCGGCCGAGATTGTAATCACAAGAAGAAGCTCAAGCAATTTTCAAAATATCAGCCATATTCCATTCAAAGATATCAAGGTTTTCAATTTAAACGAGCACGACATACCCCATCTTTTTAAGAAATATCCAATTGATACGATTATTAATACAGCTATTTCGTACGGACGAAACAAATTAAGTAGCATCGACGTACTTGAAAGCAATCTTATTCTACCGATAAGAATGATAGAGGAGGGTATTAAACATAAATTGAAATGCTTCGTTAATGCAGATTCATATTTCAACAAAAATAATTTAAGCTATTCGCATTTGCTGAATTATTCCGTATCAAAGAGGAGTTTGCTTATATGGCTAAAATATTATTCTTCAAGTATAAAGATAATTAATTTAATGTTGGAGCATGTTTATGGACCAAGAGATAGCGAAGAAAAGTTCGTTGCCAAAATAATCAATGATGTTGCCGTCAAACAAATTGAAAAATTCGACATGACGCATGGGCATCAACTGAGAGATTTTATATATGTAAAAGATGTAGCGCGTGCATTTGTTCGCACACTCGAAATTTCTAGGGTTCTGGATTTTGGATTTCGTGAATATGAAGTTGGCACAGGAAAGTGTACGCAACTAAGAGAGTTTGCTGAGATTATTAGGCGCTTATCAAAATCAAACACGCATTTAAATTTTGGCGCAATACCCTATCGCAGGGATGAAATTATGAGCTCTTACGCAGACAATCGTGAGCTAATCAACTTAGGATGGAGTCCAGAGTTTCAACTTGAGCAAGGACTCCGTGAAATGGTCAGATCTAATCGAGGTCCACATGTCTAATTCGCCGCTTATAACAATCGCAGTACCTACATACAACAGCGTCGGTACTCTTTCGGTCTGCATTGAAAGCATTCTTAATCAAGCGCTGACATTGGAAATGGCACGCGATTTGGAAGTCATTGTTGTGGATAATGGTTCCGTTGATAACACTTCGGATGTTTGCTCGGAATACGTACTAAAATTCGGTAATTTCTTTAGGTACTATCGAAACTCAACTAATATTGGCTATGACAAAAATATCGGGATGCTGTTTGCTAAATCCAGAGGTAAATTTGTAAAAATACTTTGCGATGATGATGCATTCGACGCGGGTGCTATTAGCGCTTTTTACATTGCAGTACAGCGTCATCCTGAGGTTGATTTGATTTTATCTAATTTCAATGTTTATGATAAAAATCTTAATCAAATAATTCATCAGATGTCTTTGTGTCAAGGTAGAGATGAGTTATTCAAAAGCCCTATTGATTTCTTTGAATCTGCAATGGGTAGATATGGACAAACATCTTCGCTGATGATTCGTAGAGATGCCTGGAATAGTATTCCCTGCCAAAACGCTTATGGGACAATGCATATTCAGGTTTATATGACGCTTCGCCTTTTGCAAACTGGCTCTTCGCTTATTTTGAGCCAACCATGGATAAAAGTTAGGGCAGGCAGCCCTAATTTTTCGAGCTCACTTTTGAATCAATTTACAGTCCCTCTGGAAGGGTTGAAGATATATGAAGATTTTCTGAATTTTTTCACTGATAAGATATATCGTGATTTAGCATCTCAACAAAGAGATTATGTAATTGAGCATATGCGCCATTATCATGGGACGGTCGGACTAAGTCCCGAACACGTTGCTTTGCACAATTTACTAGCTGAAAAAATATACTGACTCGGCTGTCCAATTGAAAATGTAATTTTCATTGGGTTAAGGTTGACCGGCCAGGCTCAGATGGATACCGCCGCGTCACGCGGAAGCTTGCCACTCGGGGCGCACACATCAATCACAAATGGGCGGCTATAATCATGCGCGAGCGGGCGCTGTATGCCGTCACCAAGCGCAAGTTCGCGCTCAAGCCCAAGTTTGGCAATTAAGATTGCGGCGTATTCCCCAACCTCTATCTCAACGTCATCCCGGATACGCTGGACAAGGTTTGGTTAGCGGACTTCACGTATATCCGACTGGGGGGATGGCTTCGCCTACCTCGCTGTATTTCTGGACGCCTGCAGCCGCAAGGTCGTTGGTTACGCGATCTCTCGGAGCATAGATACGCAGTTGGCGCTGGCGGCCCTTGGGGCCGCCGTGCGTACGGCGCACGTCAAGGTAGTTGTCCCATGAGTTATGCAGCGATTGCCTGGTTATCTTGATTGGATGATTCGGTTTTGATGAGCTCCGGGTTTTCAGGGTTGAGGGTGACGGCACCGATTGGTGTCCAGTTTCGGGTGTTCCGAGTCCAACGCCTTGGATTGGCGGCTTGCGCC
>Ga0164294_10000990_pt1 | contig 26814 bp, 19 predicted proteins | sample GEODES005metaG_FD_111479 | JGI IMG/M metagenome (GOLD analysis project Ga0164294, IMG submission 111479) | Oligotrophic lake water microbial communities from Sparkling Lake, Wisconsin, USA - GEODES005 metaG | ecosystem: Environmental > Aquatic > Freshwater > Lake | place: USA: Sparkling Lake...
GGCGAAATTTTATTTGAAATTACTGAAGATGGAGAAACTAAAATTTTAGCTCGTGGCGGAAAAGGAGGATTAGGTAACTGGAATTTTAGAAGTGCTACCAATCAAACCCCGAGATATGCGCAACCTGGAATTCCAGGAGAGGAAGTGGATGTAATCTTAGAATTAAAAGTGCTTGCCGATGTAGGTTTAGTTGGATTTCCGAATGCTGGAAAATCGACTTTATTGTCTGTATTAACGTCTGCTAAACCCAAAATTGCGGATTATGCATTTACTACTTTAAAACCCAATTTAGGAATTGTAGCTTACCGAGATTTTCAATCCTTTGTAATTGCAGATATTCCTGGAATAATTGAAGGAGCCGCAGAAGGTAAAGGGTTAGGACATTATTTCTTAAGGCATATCGAAAGAAATTCTACATTATTATTTTTAGTTCCTGCAGATGCGGATGATATTAAGAAGGAATATGAAATTCTTTTAGACGAATTAAGACGTTACAATCCTGAAATGCTAGATAAAGACAGATTGTTAGTCATTTCCAAATGTGATATGTTAGACGATGAATTACAAAAAGAAATGAAACATCAATTAGATATAGAATTAAAAGGACTTGATTATTTGTTTATTTCTTCAGTAGCACAACAAGGACTTACAGAATTGAAAGATAAATTGTGGAAAATGTTGAATGTTTAACATTTTTTTCATTTTTTTTTATATTTTTGAAACTTATTTAATAACATAATCAAATGAAAACAAAATTACTTTTATTACTTTTTGTAGTTACCATAAGTTTTGGTCAACAAAGAACATGCGGAACTGACGCTTACATGGAAAAAATGTTGTCTAATCCAGAATTGAAACAACAATATTTAGATTTGCAAAAACAATTTGAAAGCGAATTAGAAAGACTAACTAATGCCCAACAAAAAAGAAATGGTTCATCCATACTTAGTACAAATGTTACATTAAGAATTCCGGTTGCTGTACATTATCCTTCAGTAGTCAATTCTAGTTCTGAAACCGTAAAAAGCTGTTTACGATTATTGGCGCAAAAACAAGTAGCCATTTTAAATGCAGATTATAATGCTACAAATTCAGATATTTCGTTATGGTCAGTTGCTAGCGCTTCTTATCCGGGCGTAAATATTGGAAATATGGATGTTTCTTGGGAAATAGCCACTCAAAATCATCCATCGAGTTCTGGTTTATCAAATGGGACGTTAGCAGTAACTTTTGGAACGCATTTCTTATCTGGTGCGGATAATGATTTTGAATGGGCGGGTTATTGTAATTTAGTTGTTAGAAATATAAGCGGTGGAATTTTAGGCTATTCTCCTTTAGGCGGTTCACCTTCTCAGGGTATGACTGTTGTTATTGATAATAATGCTTTTGGAGCTACTATGACGGGTACACCAACGAGCTGTTCAGGATATGTTCCTTCTGCGCCTTATAATAAGGGAAGAACTTTAACTCATGAGTTAGGGCACTTTTTTAATTTATATCATACTTTTCAAGGTTGCGGCGGATCCAACTGCGCTACAACTGGAGATCGAGTTTGTGATACACCAGCAGCTGATACACCTTGGTATGATTGTGGAGATCCTGGAATTATTTTTACAAATTGTGGTACCACGCAGTTAACCATGAATTATATGGACTATGTTCAGGATGTTTGTATGTATATGTTCACAGCTGGGCAAGCCACTAGAATGATGGCTTGGTATAACACAATTTCTTCTCAGTTACAAACAAATGTTTTAGCTAATAATGATTTTGTAAAAAATAATTTTTCTATTTCACCAAACCCTAATAAAGGTATATTTTCAATACAATTATCTGAAGTTACAGATAATTACTCGGTTATAATTATTGATGCTTTAGGAAGAGAAATTTTTAATGCAGAATATAATCAGACATCAGATTTAGTTCAAAATATTCAGCTAGAAAATGCTTTAAGCGGTATGTATTTTGTAACAATTCAAAGTAAAGGCGCACAAATCACTAAAAAAATAATTATAGAGTAATTCTATAATATTAATAATTTTTAAAAAACAGTTGAGAGTTTACTTTTAACTGTTTTTTATTAAATAATAATAAAATCATCAAAAATATATTTTTGTAAATAAAAAATGGTTAGAAAATTGTAACATTTTTTCAATTTATCGACTACTATTAATATTAATTAACTTTATCTAAAATTAGAATGAAAAAAATTATTTTATCCTTAGTTGCTGGAATTATGCTTATGCCAATGAGCGTTAAAGCAGATGAAGGTATGTGGTTTTTAATGTTCATTGAACGTTTAAATCACCGCGATATGCAAAAAATGGGTTTACAATTAACCCCACAAGAAATTTACAGTATTAACAATCACAGCTTAAAAGATGCTATCGTGCAGTTTAACGGAGGGTGTACAGCAGAATTAATTTCAAAAGATGGTTTAGTTTTAACCAATCACCACTGTGGATATGATGCGATAGCGGAATTATCTACTGCAGAAAAAAATTATTTAAAAGAAGGATATTGGGCGGCAAATAGAAAAGAAGAATTAAAACCTTCCAGCTTATTTGTGCGTTTCTTCGTTCGAATGGACGATTGCTCAAAAAGAATTTTAGCAGTAGTAACGCCAGGAATGAGCGAAGCGGAAAGAGAAAAAGCAATCAATCAAGAAATTGCTAAAATTGAAAAGGAAAACAATGAAGGTGGAAAGTATACCGTTTCGGTACGTCCATTTTTCCAAGGAAATGAATATTACTATTTCGTATATCAAGATTATAAAGATGTTCGTTTAGTAGGTACGCCTCCAGAAAGTTTAGGTAAATTTGGTGGAGATACAGACAACTGGGAATGGCCTCGTCATACAGCGGATTTTTCGATGTTTAGAATTTATGCTGACGCTAACGGAAATCCTGCAGAATATTCAGCGAATAATGTTCCTTTACAACCAAAACATCACTTACCAGTTAACTTAAGTGGTGTAAAAGAAAATGATTTTGCAATGATTTTAGGTTATCCTGGTCGTACAAATCGTTGGATGCCAGCTGGTGGAATTGAGCAAAATGTAAAATTTGCTTACCCTGCTTGGGTGGAAGGTTCTAAAACTGGAATGGACAATATGAAAAAATATATGGTTCAATCTGATGCCTTAAATTTAGTGTATGCTTCTAAGTTTGCAGGCGTTGCGAATTACTGGAAAAACCGTCAAGGTATGATTGATGCGTTAACTAAATTTGGAACAGCGAAATCTAAAGCTGCTCAAGAAGCTAAATTTAATACTTGGGCCAATAAACCAGCAAATAAAGCTAAATACGGTACTGTTGTAGCTACAATAAATAAATATTATGATATGACGAATGAAAAATCACGTCATGATAATTATTTACAACAGTTATTCAGAACGTCTGCTTTTGGAACTATTAGCAGATCTTTAGGAAGACAATTAGAAATGTATACTAAAGCAGATGCTGCTAAACGTGCTGAAATGGCGCCAGCTATTGAAGAAATGGCAAATGAAATGTTTAAGGAATTATACCTTCCTGCAGAAAAAGATATTTTAGCAGCTCAATTAAGTTTATATGCTAAAAAAGCGGGTTATGCTTTAGCACCAATGGTTGAAAAATTAGCTAAAGATAATAACGGTAATTTTACCAAATATGTAAATGCTGCTTTCGATTTAAGTATTTTTACTTCTAAAGAAAAAATCAAAGCGTTCCTAGATTTACCAAGTGAAGCTATGATTACAAATGATCCATTATATGTTTTATCAAATGATTTAACAACACATATTGGTAAAAGAAGTGACGAGTTAATGAAAGCGCAAAACGATTTCGGAGCCTCTTTCCGTTTATTAGTAGAAGGTTTAAGAGAATCTAAAATTGGGACTACTTTATATCCAGATGCCAATTCAACATTACGTTTAACATACGGAAAAGTTCGTTCGTTACCAACTGATAAAAGAAACGATGCGTCTGTAAATAACTACACTACTTTAGCTGGTCAAGTTAAAAAATACAAAAAAGGGGATTTAGAATTTGATTTACCTACAAAAGTATTAGACATGAATGCTAAAAAAGATTTTGGTCGCTATGCAGATAAAGATGGTTCTTTACACGTAAATTTCTTAACTGATAATGATATCACTGGTGGAAATTCTGGTTCTCCAGTATTAAACGGAAAAGGGGAATTAATCGGTTTGGCTTTTGATGGAAACATTGAAGCTATGGCTGGAGATGTTATTTTCGACCAAAAGTTACAAAGAACAATTAACGTTGACATTCGTTATGTACTTTGGGTAATCGAAAATTTCTCAGGTGCCAAACACATTGTAGATGAAATGACTTTAGTGAAATAATTTACATAAGTATACAAATAAAAAAAGAGTCTCGAGAAATCGGGACTCTTTTTTGTTATATTTTTACAAATTATCTATTTCCTCTTGAACCATTTCCCAATCCTCAAGAAGTTTGTCTAATTCTGCTTTTTTCTTGTTGTATGCTGTAAAAAAAGAAGCGTTTTCCAAGTGCTTGTCGTAATTAGAAGCCAATTCTTTATCGTCGTTTTGAATGTCAATTTCTAATTGTTTAATCTGACTTTCAATTTTAGATAATCTATTTTGTAACGATTTGTTTTTCTTTTGGTCCTCGTAAGAAGTTTTAGCATTTTGATTTACAGAATCATCTTTTTTCTCAATATCCTTTTTTTCCACTTCACGCATGTTTTCTAGATTGCGTTGTTCTAAGAAATAATTGATATCGCCTAAGTATTCTTTAATTTTTTGATCTTTAAATTCATACACTAAATTAGACATGTCTTGTAAAAAATCTCTATCGTGAGAAACGAGTAGGAGCGTGCCTTCATATTTTTGAAGCGCGGCTTTTAATACATTTTTCGATTTAATATCTAAGTGATTTGTAGGCTCATCCATTACCAAAACGTTAATGGGTTGCAAGAGTAATTTACACAAAGCCAAACGATTTCTTTCCCCTCCAGAGAGTACTTTTACTTTTTTTTCCACATCATCACCTCGAAACAAAAACGAGCCCAACATGTCTCTAACTTTTGCTCTATTGGTGTCCGTTGCGGCATCTTCCATGGTTTGCAATAATGTAATTTCTCCATCTAAATACTCTGCCTGATTTTGAGCAAAATAACCCACTTGAACATTATGACCTAATTTTATGGAACCTTCAAACTCAAATTCGTTCACAATGGCTTTTATAAAAGTTGATTTTCCTTGACCATTCTGACCTACAAATGCAATTTTACTTCCGCGTTCCACTAAAAGTGAAATGTCTTTTAAAATCGTATTGTCGCCATAGGCTTTTGTTACGTGTTCGGCTTCGATAACTACTCTTCCAGGAACTTTTGAAACGGGAAACGAAATATTCATCACGGAATTGTCGTCTTCATCCACTTCAATGCGTTCTACTTTATCTAATTTTTTAATTAAAGATTGCGCCATAGAAGCTTTAGAAGCTTTGGCTCGAAATTTTTCAATTAATTTTTCGGTTTCTTCAATTTTCTTGGCTTGATTTTTTTGTGTTGCCAATTGTTTTTCACGAATTTCATGGCGTAACTCTAAGTATTGTGAATAAGGTTTATTGAAATCGTAGGCTTTTCCTAATGAAATTTCTATCGTACGATTTGTAACATTGTCTAAAAACATTTTATCGTGCGATACAATAACCACAACTCCAGGATAATTTCGTAAAAAACTTTCCAACCAAATGATACTTTCTATGTCCAAGTGATTAGTAGGTTCATCTAATAAGAGAATATCGTTGGCTTGAAGCAATAGTTTTGCTAATTCGATACGCATGCGCCAACCACCTGAAAACGTTTCTGTTTGGTTGTTAAAAACCTCTCGCTTAAATCCTAAGCCTAATAATATTTTTTCTGTATCCCCTACATAATTATAACCTCCTAAAAGTTCAAATCTATGCGTATAATCTGATAAATCTTCTATAATTTGAGAATAGGCCTCACTTTCATAATCGGTTCTAGTTACTAATTGATGATTGATTTCTTCTAGCTTTTTCTCTACTTCTTTAATATCTGTAAACGCTTGATACGCTTCTTCTAAAACCGTTCTTCCAGCTTCAAAATCGATATCTTGTCGTAAAAATCCAATTCTTACTTCTTTTTCGGTTGCAATTTGACCCGAATCGGGTTTAAAATCGCCAGCTAAAATTTTCAACATAGTCGATTTGCCGGCTCCATTTTTACCTACTAAACCCACTCTGTCTCCAGCGCCCATTCTAAAAGTAACTTCTTCAAATAAATACGTTCCACCAAAGGAAACGGAAAGATTATGTATATTCAGCATGTTTTTTTCTAATAAGGTGCAAAAGTACTATACTTATTCTACCTTTACATCAAAATTAGTAAAATGTTTGGTAAAGGATCTAAAATTTATGCAATGGTTGTTGGTTGTTGCCCAAAATGTCATGAAGAAAGCATGTATTTAGACGCAAACCCTTTTAATGTTATGAAAATTTATGCCATGCACGAAAAGTGTTCGTACTGTAAACTGGTATATCAAATTGAGCCTTCTTTCTTTTTTGGTGCCATGTTTGTGAGTTATGGACTTGGTGTTTTAATTGGAATAATTACCTTTTTACTTTCGTATTTAGTATTTCAAGCCAATTTAAAAACAGCTTTTATTTCAATAGTTGTCGCTTTAATTTTAAGTAATACTCTAATTATGAGGTGGTCCAGAAATATTTGGATTAATATTTTTGTTCATTTTGATAAAAATTGGAAAGAAAAACTATCCAAATAACTTTTTGTATATTCTTTCTATAGAAATTTCATTGTCTAATGGAATTCCATTTTCAATATATTGAAATAATTTATCTGACAAGTAGGGTGCGAAAAGTACGCCTCTGGTTCCCATACCATTTAAAATAAATAGATTGTTGTGTTTGTAGTGTTTTCCTAAAAGTGGTCTTCTGTCTTTTACGGTTGGGCGAACGCCTGCTAAATGTTCGATGATTTCAAAATCACAATTTAGTAGTTCTTTTAAATTTGTTACTAATTCTAATTTAGCTTCTTCTGTTTTTTGGTTGGTTTTATCTTGCCAATTATAGGTGGCGCCTACTTTATACAAATTGTTTCCTAAAGGTAATATCCAAATGCTGGAATTTATGATTTCTTTTAACTTTAGATTTTCGGCTTTAATAATCAATAGTTCCCCCTTGGTTCCATCAAGTGGTAAGTTGTTAAAATAGGGGTTGTTATGTAGTCCAAATCCTTCAGCAAATACAATTTGTTTGGCTCGAATAGCATGATATGCTACCTGATCATCTTGTATGACTAACTTAGAATAATCAAAAGTTTCTTCTAAATAGCCATTTTCTGCTATTAAATAATTGGTATAGGATTTTTTAAATTTAGCAGTATCTAAAAAACCAGTTTCATGTACTTTTCCAAATTTATAATTACTTTGTATGGCTTCGTTATTTAAAGGTTCTAATTCGCTACTTAAATAACAGGATAAATTGAGCTTATCTGAAGCTGCAAACCAATTATTTTGTTCTTCAATGTTATTCAGTTTGCGCAATAATGGAATTTCATAAAGAAATGTAGTGTGTAGTTTTTCTTCTAACTTTTTATAAAATGGAATGGAAATTGCTAATTGCGCTTCTGCTTCCCAAATTTTTGTAAATCGTTTTAAGATAATTGGATTGTATAAACCACCCGCTATTGTAGTTGAATTTTGAGAAGTATCATTTAGCACGATAATTTTTTTATGGTGTAACAAACACGTTTCTGCAAAACAAATTCCTGCTAAACCGGAACCAACAATAAGATAATCAACTTCCATTTTGTTTTAATATAGTGCCACAAATTTACTTAAAATTGTATTGCTGTTTTAGTTATTTGGATAAAAAAAAACTCTTACCGAAGTAAGAGTTTTTTGTATTATGATTGGAGAAATATTTTTATTAGTAATTCCACATATCTAATTCGAAATTACGTATTTTTTCTTTTACTCTTTCTGATTCTAATAATTGCATTTGAGAGTTTTCCTTCATGTAGTCTTTTATCTCTCTATCACCATATACATTTTCTTCCAAGTAAATTACCGCATTAAAACGACGTGCATTTAACAAATGGTCAAACGTAAATGGCATGGCCGAGTTTTTCTCATTAAATGCTTTTGCGGCATGTAACACATCTCTTGAAGCTGGAAAATAAATCCAAAACAACTCAATAGGAGCGTCATTTTTATTTTCTTCTTTATTCATTGTGTACACGTCTGGTACTAAAGGACAAATACCCTGTAATCTGTATTTTAATTCCCCTTGACGTTTGTCAAAATACCAGAAACCTTTGATTTTATATCCTTTAACATGAAAGGCATCAATAGTTTGCTTAGTAATAAATTCTTCTGAAATTTTTTCACCAGCCGCTAATTGTTCAATACCAGCATCTGAGGTATCAATAAAAACTCTAGCTTTTTGAATATCATCAAACGTCTTTTTTACAGTAAAATACCCTGAATCGTATACTTCAGTAATTTTACCATCATCAATTCCCTTCATTAGTACTTCAAAAAGTGGTTTTCTTTCTGAACCTAAATCTTTAGAATCGTCAACTGGATAATACATTGGGTAATTTACTCTTTGGTCCACATCAATATGTTCCCAAACGGTTTTTCCCATAAACACATCTCTATCTCCTATGTAGCCATAAGGTAAAGGTTTGTCATTATCTGCATTTTTCTCTGCTTCGGTTTTTTTACCGATTTCTGCAGGTGTTTTTGCATTTAGTAAATTAGATTGTGCAAACGAAAGTGTGCTCAAACTAAATACTACTACTAATAAAAAATTTCTCCAATTCATTTTTTTATTTTATTTAAATTATTGTACTTCGAATGTACAAGGCGAAACATTTTTAGCAGGTTGGTTAATACCAACATACTTAACTTTTATTTCAGATATACTAACTACATCACCTCTACCTGCTTTTTTGATTGCTGAGATGGCTTGCCCATTCATTCTGTTTCCTTGAACTACAATCGTTGGTTGTCCAGGAACTTTAACATTAAATTGAGTTACATTTATTGTTACTGGGAAATCAAAATCTTCTAAAGCTGCAGAAATAGTACATACTTCTAAGTTAGATTTTGGTCCTTTAGCTGAAACCTCACCTCTAATTTTACCAGTAGGAGCAGGGATACCTTTAATTCTAAATGTTTGTTTACTTGAAAAAGTACCACCACCGTTAGGTAATGTAGCAGAAACATTAATGGTTACTTCTTTACCTTGTCCTGGATTTAAAACATATTGTCCAGGTTTTCCTGAAGATCTCATCCCAGGCGCACTTGCTTTAACATCACTTGAAGGAATACCAGGAACCGATACCGAAATTGGGTTATCTACCCCTCTGTAAACTACATTCATTTTATCAGCAGAAACAATAGCTTGATTTGGTTTTGGCACTACTACATAGTTACCTTTAATTGGTAAACTAACTACTTTTCCGTTTTCGTCAAAGTTGAAAGATCCTGTAATTTCTTTTTCACCAACACTACCAGCTCCAAAAGAGAATTTAGCTTGACCAGCTTCCGCTTTCACTGATTGTCCATTTACAATTACAGACTTTGCAACTAAATTTGGATCAAACTTTCCTAATATAATTTTACCAGTTACTGTTTCTCCTTGGAAGAAAGCGGTTTTGTCTGGAACTACTATTGGTTGGTAAGCTGTTAAAGAGGCTGCAGCAACTAAGTCAGATTGGAACATACCGCTAATGATATCACTTTCAGTAGTTTTAATATCTGCTTGAATTTGTGATAATTTAGTAATAGAGGCAATTAAAGGAAATCCTTTATAGTTGTAATCCAACCAAGGCACATTTCCGTCTTCTGTTTTTACTTTATTTGTAGCAAATCTTTTTTCAATTTTTTTCATTTCAGCTTCCACAATAGAGCTTCCACCCGTTGCTTTAATTTGAGCTGAGAACGTGTTAAATTTATTTAAGAATTCTGTTCCTTTTGCTGATGGTCTGTCACCAGAAAACCAGTATTCATCAATTATATCACCTTTGTCCATTGCTTCGAAATTAAGACTTCCATCTTCTTTTCTTTCAACGTCTTTAGTGAATTGTGTTTTTAATCCTTCTACATAACTGTAGAATTCTTTACATAATAATCTGATTTTATCAACTTTAGCTTTTTTATCACCATATTGTTTTGGTTGATCTTGCGCTTTTTGAGCTAACTGATCGAAAGCTGATTGATTTCTTGCTTCTGCAATACCATTTGATTCTGTGATTTTATCATTTAAGATACCAAAAGCCGATAATACTTCTTTTGACATATTCATTGCTAACATTGCCACAAAAACCAAATACATCAGATTAACCATCTTCTGTCTAGGGGTAAGTTTTCCTCCTGCCATTTTTTTCTAATTAGTTTAGTTAATTAATTTGTTTAATTTATTTGATAAAACTAATTATCCTTTGTTTTGCATTGCAGTTAACATACCACCATATACCGCATTTAATGAAGATATGTTTGATGTCATAGATTGCATTTGCTCTTTTAATTTAGAGGCGTTTTCTGCAATTTCTGCATTGGCATCCGCATTTTTCTGAGCCCCATCAATTTGTGCTTTGTATAAGTTGTTTAACGCTTCTAATGAAGTAGCTGCGCTAACCATTTGTTCTGCATATTTTGTTTGTGAAGCAATAGCATCAACTGTTGGAGCGATACCTTTAGCAGCACCTTCAAAGTTTTTAATACTATTTCCTAAGCTTGTCATTAATTCTCCATCAATTTTAGCTTCTTTTAATAAATTGTCTAATTTTTGAGATAATAGACCTTGAGCTTCTTCCGGGTTTTCTTTTTTTCCTGATTTTAGTTTAGCGTCTCCACCAGCTAATTCTGGGTAAACTAAAGACCAATCTAAATCATTTTCAGGTGTTTCAAAAGCAGATAAACCAAAAATAAATGCCTCAGTTCCTAATCCAACGATTAGCATTATTCCTGCGAAAGGCCAGTGCATTAATTTGAAAAGTGCTCCAAGGATTACTACTGCTGCTCCCATACCGTAAGCGAAATTCATTGCTTTTTTGCTTAAAATTGCCATAATTTAAAATTTTAGTTAGTTAAGTTATAATTATTTAGTTTAGTTAAATTTTTATTTATTATTTTTTGATTCCTGTTGCATCCGTTCCCATATAATCTTGTACCGTTCTGAAACCAATATAGCTTCTTGCTGAATCCGCATATTCAAAATCACGAGTTGAAACTTGTAAGAAGAAAGCTACATCTTTCCATGATCCACCACGAATTACTTTTCTTTGATTTGCTTTATCAGAAACATTTGGATTCATTGATGAAACGAATTCGTAAGCACCAGCATCATAAGAAGAATCGGTCCATTCTGAAACGTTTCCTGCCATGTTGTATAAGTTGAAATCATTTGGCTCATACGATTTTGCTTCTACAGTATATAAAGCACCATCAGCAGCATAATCTCCTCTCATAGGTTTGAAATTGGCTAAGAAACAACCACGGTCGTTTTTAGCATAAGGTCCACCCCAAGGGTATGTACCTGATTCAATTCCGCCTCTTGCGGCATATTCCCATTCTGCTTCAGTAGGTAAACGGAAAGAATTTACTTGGTCTCTACCTTTTTGTTTTTTCACATATGAGTTTTTATACATGGTTCTCCAAGCACAAAATGCTTTTGCTTGATCCCAAGATACACCCACAACTGGATAGTCTCCATAAGCTTGGTGCCAAAAATAGCTATTGTGCATTGGCTCGTTATATGAATACGCAAAATCTTTAATCCACACGGTTGTATCTGGATATATTTCTAAAGGCTTTGCATCTTCATAAAAGTTTTTACGGCCTTTTTTCTTTACTGCTTTGTTTAAATCAACTTGATTGTATTTGAACTTTAATTTACTTACATCTATCGTTTTTAACCCATTAAACGATTCTGATTCTGGTAAATACATAGAATCCATAACTTCAACATAATCTGCATCTGGATATTTTGAAGTTTCTTTTATCAATTTTACTTTTTTGTTTGTTTTTCTATTAGCATAAAGATCTGAATCTGTACCTACACTATAATAATTTTCGTACATATATTTGTCATATGCTGTCATTTTAGCTGGATCGGCGTCCGCAAAAGCAAAGTCTCCAATACTTCCTGTATTTTTTCCACCTGCAGCTGGTTTTACACCAGATTCTTCTGCTTGTATGGCTAGTCTAGTTCTTATGGTAGAATCTTTAACCCATTCCACAAATTGACGGTATTCACTATTTGTAATTTCCGTTTCATCCATGTAAAATGAAGTCACAGTAACTGTTTTAGTGGGCGCATCTTGTACGTTGGCAACATCATCATCTGACTTACCCATGATGAATGCACCGCCAGGTATAAGTGACATACCAAAAGGTTTTTCTGAAAACCATTTTTTTCCTTTAACTCCTACCAGTTCACCTTTATCGCCTTTTCCACAGCTAGTTAATAGAGCTAAGGCTGCCGATAATACTAAAAACTTTTTCATATTAATTGGGTTATAAAATTTTATTTTATTTAAGGCTCCAAACCTATCTATTTATTTTGACATATACAATAGCAAATTAAAAATAAAATAAAAAAAAGTGTATTTTATCGATTTTTGCTATGCTTTTAACGATTTTTTAAAAGCTTTTTCTGTGTGCTTTCCACCATCTTTCGGGGATTTCAGCATTACAAGCCGCTACATAATCATCGTTTGTACATGGTAATAACGTTTTTTTAACTGTTTTATTATATATAGTATTGTAATTTATTTCCATCCACCATCTTTCTGATCGGTTACTTTTGTAAAAAACCAACTCTTGGTCTTCTGCTAATACTATATATCTATTATAATCTGTTTTATCTTCAAATGGATATTCGTAACTTCTTAAGTGGTATCCTTCTATGAAATACCAAACGATTTGCGCTATAAGTTGGTTTTCATTTTTAGTAAAAAATTGATTGAAAATTCCAAAAATACAAACTTTATCGCTAATTCCTGCATATCTGGCTAATGTGCAAATTTCTCTTCCATCAAATCCGTTTGGATAAAATTCTGTTGTATTTCCTGAATCGGATGATTTTATTGACTTTAAATCAAGGCTTATTATGTCGGCATCTCTAAAAACAGGCTCTACAATAGCTGGATTTTTACTTATTTCACCTAATCTATAGGTGTCAAAATACAATTTTTCGATTAAATCTATTTCTTCTTGCGAGGTATAATAGGTTTGATAGCCCACACTGCAAAAATTATATAAATTATTTGGCTCTTCTACAATTATTCTCGATAAGTATGAATCCGAGTCAAGTTTTTCATCTTTTGCAAAATCAAATTTATTATCAATTGCAACTAAATTTACCATTTGGTCCAATTGATCAAAAGCACGATACAAAGCATAAGTTAAATCTTGTGAACCACCAACAACCAAAGGTATAATTTTTTGCTTAATTAAACTGGCACAAATGGTTTTTAAAACAAAATAGGTGTCACTTGTTTCATTTCCTACTAAGGCATCGCCTAAGTCGGCTATTCCTTTGTTCCAATTACCTGGAAATAATTGATAAAAAGCTTTTCTAAAATCGTTAAAATTGTAATTTTCATTTTCTAAATTCGCACCTCTATTTTCGTTTACACAAATGAGTGCGATGGATATATTTTCTAAATTAGGATAATCGGTTGCGGTATGCATTACAATTTTTTTACCTAATGTTTGATTAGATAAGCTTTCTGTAAAGTTTTGAAGTTCTTCTGATACAGGTTGTAAATATTCGAATATCATAAATTATATTTTGAATGTATTCGATTCTGAAATTAATTCAGAATGATAAACACATAAATTATTTCTTTTTAGCTGTAGCTTTTTTTGCAGGTGCTTTTTTAGTAGCTGTTTTTTTAGCGGGTGCTTTCTTTTCAATCATCTCTTTTACTGTTTCAAGAGTTAATTTTGTAGCATCTATATCTTTACTTAATTCAATTTTAATTTTTCCTTTTGTAATTACAGATCTTCCCCAACGTGCTTTTTCTACTTTAATACCTTCTTCTTTCCAATAATGAAGTACTTTTTCGATTTCTTTTTGTTGTTTGTCTTCAATTAATTCATTAATATCTGCTTGCGATAAATTATCAAAATTGTATTTTTTATTTACATTGATAAAAATACCATTCCATTTTAAGAAAGGACCAAATCGGCCAACTCCTTTTTGTACAGGTAAATTATCGTAAGTAGCAATTGGAGCGTCTGCTTTGGTTTTTTCATTGATTAATTCGATGGCTCTTTCCATTGAAACGTCTAAAGGTTCTTCCCCTTTAGCTAAAGAAATAAATTGTGTTCCAAATTTCACATAAGGTCCAAAACGTCCGTTGTTTACTTCTATTTCTTCACCTTCATACGTTCCTAAAGATTTTGGTAATAAAAATAAATCTAAAACTTCTTCTAATGTTATATTACTAAGGTTCTGTTCGTTTCTTAAACTTGCAAATTGTTTTACTTCGTCATCAATAGCACCAATTTGCGCCATTGCGCCATATTTTCCTAATCGAACACTTACTGGTTTTCCTGTTTTTGGATCGGTTCCTAAAATTCGTTCACCAGATTCCCGTTCTGCTGTTGTTTCCACTTTGGTAACAATTGGATGAAAATGATCGTAAAAGTTTCGCATCATTTTATGCCAATCTTCGTTTCCAGCTGCAATTTCATCAAAATCTTGCTCTACTTTAGCTGTAAAATTATAATCTAAAATGCTTTCAAAGTTTTTCACTAAAAAGTCAGTCACAATTCCTCCAATGTCAGTTGGCACTAATTTCCCTTTATCCGAACCAGAGTTTTCTTTTAAAGTTTGCGATTTTATTTCTTTACCAAGTAAGGTTAATTGTTCGTATTTCCTTTCTGTACCTTCAAAACTTCCTTTTTCAACATAATTTCTGTTGATTATTGTAGAAATAGTTGGCGCATAAGTCGAAGGACGACCAATACCTAATTCTTCTAATTTTTTTACAAGTGACGCTTCCGTATATCTACTTGCAGGGCGCGTAAATCGTTCTGTTGCAGTAATAAATTTATTGGTAAGCTTTTCGTTTACTTTTAATGCGGGTAGTAGGCCTTCTTGTTCTTCTTCATCGTCATCATTTCCTTCCAAATATACTTTTAAAAAACCATCGAATTTTATTACTTCGCCTGTTGCAGAAAAGTACTCATTATGCGTATTAGTTGTAATTTTTACGTTGGTTCGTTCCAGTTGCGCATCACTCATTTGCGAGGCTAACGTACGTTTCCAAATTAAATCATATAAACGCGCTTGGTCTCTATCAATATCAACGGTATGGCGACTCATATCTGTAGGACGAATGGCTTCGTGCGCTTCTTGAGCCCCTTTAGATTTGGTATTATAATTTCTTGGTTTACTATATGCTGCTCCGTAATACGAAGTAATTTCTGCTTGTGCGGCAGCCATGGCCTCTTGCGAAAGGTTTACACTATCCGTTCTCATGTAAGTAATCAAACCGGCTTCGTATAAACGTTGAGCAATTTGCATCGTAATTCCAACAGGTAAATACAATTTACGAGCGGCTTCTTGTTGTAACGTAGAAGTCGTAAAGGGTGCTGTAGGCGATTTTTTTGTTGGCTTTGTTTCTAAATCGGCCACTTTAAAATCGGCAGCAATATTTTTTTCTAAAAATTGTTGTGCTTCTTCTTTTGTATTGAAATTTTTATTTAGTTTGGCTTTTACTGTTTTTCCGGCTTCATTAATAAATTCGGCGCTAATTGAATAACTGCCAACGGCTTTAAAATTCTGAATTTCACGTTCGCGTTCTACAATTAATCGAACAGAAACGGATTGCACACGTCCGGCAGACAAACCACCTTTTACTTTTTTCCAAAGTACCGGAGATAATTCGTAACCTACTAAACGATCTAAGACTCTTCGAGCTTGTTGTGCGTTGACTAAATTATAATTAATATCTCTCGGGTTTTCAATGGCTTTTAAAATGGCAGTTTTTGTAATTTCGTGAAAAACAATGCGTTTTGTTTTGGCTGGATCTAATTTTAATTCTTCAGATAAATGCCAAGAAATTGCTTCTCCTTCTCGGTCCTCATCGGAAGCTAACCAAACCATATCTGCTTTTTTAGATAAGTCTTTTAGTTTTTTTACTAATGCTTTTTTATCTGGAGATACTTCATATTTAGGTTGAAAATTACCCTTTACATCTACACCAATTTCTTTTGATGGTAAATCGGCAATATGTCCGTAACTTGATTCCACTTGGAAATCGGTTCCTAAAAATTTTTCAATGGTTTTTGCCTTTGCAGGTGACTCCACGATAACTAAATTCTTCGCCATTTTCAATTATTTGATTTGGCAAAAGTATATTATTTTTTTGATTAATATATATAGGTATCGTTTTTTTGATTTTTACTTATTGTTTGATTAACTAATTGTTTTTAAATTTTTGTTAAACTGACGCTGACAATTTGGCAGATAGTAAAATTTAGTATTATCTTTGCTTTCTGAATTTTTGAAAAAACAGTTTTCGAAAATAAAATTATAATGAGGGTTATGGAAGAAAAGATTATAGAAGAAAGTAAGCAAGGCACTTCAATGGTTTTGGAGACAAAGCAAGGCAACCAAAAGAAGTTATTTATAGAAAGTTATGGTTGCCAAATGAACTTTGCCGATAGCGAAGTGGTGGCTTCTATTTTGGCTAATGAAGGATATAATACGACGCAAGTTTTAGAAGAAGCCGATTTGGTTTTAGTAAATACCTGTTCCATAAGAGATAAAGCAGAAGTAACCGTTAGAAAGCGATTACAAGTATATAATGCCATAAAACGCGATTTCAATCCTAAAATGAAAGTAGGCGTTCTGGGATGCATGGCAGAACGATTAAAAGAAAAATTTTTAGATGAAGAAAAAATTGTAGATATGGTCGTAGGACCAGATGCTTACAAAGATATTCCTAATTTATTGAGAGAAGTTGAAGACGGTCGTGATGCGATAAACGTTATTCTTTCTCGTGAAGAAACCTATGCGGATATTTCTCCAGTACGTTTAAGTAGTAACGGAATTACAGCATTTGTATCGATAACTCGTGGTTGTGATAATATGTGTACGTTTTGCGTAGTGCCATTTACTCGGGGAAGGGAACGTAGTCGAGAACCAGAAAGTATTATCGAAGAAATTGCTGATTTATGGCGTAAAGGTTTCAAAGAAGTAACATTGTTAGGTCAAAATGTAGACAGTTATCTTTGGTATGGTGGTGGATTGAAAAAAGACTTTGTTAAAGCAAGTGAAATGCAAAAAGCCACTTCTGTAGATTTTGCTCAATTGTTAGATAGATGTGCGACACAATTTCCAAAAATGCGATTTCGTTTTTCTACTTCAAATCCTCAAGATATGCATATTGAAGTAATTGAAGTTATGGCAAAACACCATAATATATGCAATTACATTCACTTGCCTGTTCAGAGTGGAAGTACCAGAATTTTAAAAGAAATGAACCGTCAACACACTCGTGAAGAATACATTACATTAGTTGACAATATTTACAGAATTATTCCAGATATTTCATTATCACAAGATATTATTGCTGGATTTCCAACAGAAACAGAAGCAGATCATCAAGATACTTTAAGTTTGTTAGCATATGTAAAATACGATTTCGGATTTATGTTTGCTTATTCAGAAAGACCAGGAACCTTGGCAGCCAGAAAAATGGAAGATGACGTACCAGAAGAAGTAAAGAAACGAAGATTAAATGAAATTATCGATTTACAGCAACGTATTGCATTAGAACGCACCCAGCGATTTGTTGGTCAAACCGTTGAAGTATTAGTAGAAAAAGATTCTAAACGTTCCGACAAACAGTGGAGTGGAAGAAATTCTCAAAATACTGTAGTAGTTTTTCCAAAAGAACATTATAAACCGGGTGATTTTGTATTAGTAAAAATATCAGATTGTACCAGCGGAACATTAATAGGTGAAGCTGTTGGGTATTCAGAAATCATGAATTAACAATTAACAATTAAAATCTAGAATTATCAATTGTCAATTATTAATTATAAATTAAAAAATGGAATCAGTTCAAAACATAAAACAACGCTTTGAGATTATTGGAAACGATCCAAAACTCAATCGTGCGGTAGAAAAAGCCATTCAGGTTGCTCCTACAGACATTTCTGTATTGGTAACGGGAGAAAGTGGTGTAGGTAAAGAAAGTATTCCTAAAATTATTCATGCTTTATCACATAGAAAACACGGGAAATACATTGCGGTAAATTGTGGTGCCATTCCAGAAGGAACCATAGATTCAGAACTTTTCGGTCACGAAAAAGGATCTTTTACTGGTGCCACTGGAACAAGAGAAGGCTATTTTGAAGTAGCCAATGGAGGAACTATTTTTTTAGACGAAGTTGGCGAATTACCGTTGACTACACAAGTACGTTTGTTACGAGTATTAGAGAATGGCGAATTTATTAAAGTGGGTTCTTCTCAAGTACAAAAAACTAATGTTCGTATTGTAGCGGCTACAAACGTGAATATGTTAGAAGCTATTGAAAAAGGAAAATTCAGAGAAGATTTATATTATCGTCTAAGCACTGTCGAAATTAATTTACCGGCTTTACGCGAAAGAAAAGAAGATATTCATTTATTGTTTCGCAAATTTGCTGCCGATTTCGCACACAGATATAAAATGCCTCCGATTAAATTATCAGAGGATGCTATAACTTATTTAATGCATTACCGTTGGAGTGGAAATATAAGACAATTACGAAATTCTGCCGAGCAAATATCGGTATTAGAAACTAATAGAGATATCTCATTAACGGCATTAAAATCGTATTTGCCAAATATGGAAAGTAATTCACTGCAAGTAGTTGGAGAGAAAAAAAGCACTTCCGATTTTAGTAATGAACGCGAAATTTTATACAAAGTACTTTTTGATATGAAAAGCGATTTAAATGATTTAAAAAAACTTACACTGGAACTAATGCAAAATGGAAATGCCAAAGTGCAAGAAAATAACAAATCGCTAATTCAAAAAATTTATGGAAATTCTGAAGAAAAAAACACTATTTTTGAACAAGAAATAAAAAGAAATGTTTTACCTGTTGAAGAAGAAGTAGAACAAGAAGAGTTTGATGATGAAGACGACTTTAACAATAATTATCTTTATGCGGAGGCTATTGATGAAGTGGAAACCCTTAGTTTAGAGGCGAAAGAGATAGAATTAATAAAAAAATCGTTAGAAAAAAATAAAGGAAAAAGAAAAGCAGCTGCAGAGGAATTAGGTATTTCTGAAAGAACTTTATATAGAAAAATTAAACAATTTGATTTGTAGTTTTAGAATAAAAAGATGAAATTTAAAATTAAAATAATCACAATTTTAACCTTGTTTTTACTTGTGAGTTGTAATGTTAAATACAACTTTACAGGAACAGGAAAAATTAATGCCAAAACGTTTCAAGTAAATTATTTTCAAAATAATGCTGAAATTGTTGAGGTGGGAATTGAACGAACATTCACGCAAAAATTACAAAATACCATTCAAAACCAAACCAATTTAGATTTGGTAACTTCTGGAGGCGATTTGCTGTATGAAGGAGAAATTGTAGAATATCGTATTACGCCAATGGCATCAAATGCGAGTCAGCAATCTTCGCAAAACAGAATGACAATTTCTATAAATGTAAGGTATTCAAGCAAAAATTCTGAAGATGATAATTTCGAAAGGCGTTTTTCATTTTTTCACGATTATGATGCCAATTTATTGCCTTCTGCAGTTTTAAACGAAGCGTTGGAAATCATTTATGAAAGAATTACGCAAGATATTTTTAATGAATCTTTAGCCAAATGGTAGTTGTCAATTGCAATATCAAAAATTAAATTCAATAATTAATTTAAAAAAATATTTAAAATCATAATACTTCAATCTTTATTTTTGAATCTCACATAAAATGAACACAAACGATTATATAAATCTACTCAATAATTCTAAAGCTATTAACGACAAACAAACGGTAGTGCTTGAAACTATTGTAAATGAATTTCCTTTTTATCAAAGTGCACGTGCTTTGTATTTAAAAGGATTGTATAATCAAGAGAGTTTCAGATATAATTATGAATTGAAAAAAACGGCTGCACACACTACGGATAGAAGTGTTTTGTTTGATTTTATTACTTCCGATAATTTTAAAATTTTTCAACAAGAAGTGTATGACAAATATCGGGCAGAATTTCAAAATATTATAGTTTCCGATTTTGAATATGTGAAAGAAAAAAATGCTCCTGAAACTTTAAATGTTTTTTCAGAAATAAAAAATTCCAATGAAACATTGCCACTTTCTAATCAAAAACAGATTAATAATGAAGTAGAAATTGCACTAGAAATTGGTAAGCCCTTGCAATTTGATAAAAATGAAACCCATTCCTTTTCAGAATGGCTTCAATTAGCTAAAATAACGCCAATTGTACGTAAACATGCTGAAAAAGAAGTTGAAAAATCATCGGAATTAGAAAAAAAAATTGATTTAATTGAAAAGTTTATCGAGTTAAATCCTAAAATGCCACAAGTAAAATATAATACGTCAACACCAATAAATATTAATAAAAGCAACGAAATGCCTTCTTCAATTATGACAGAAACGTTGGCGCAAATTTATCTTGAACAAAAAAAATATACCAAAGCAATACAAGCTTATGAAATATTAAATTTGAAATATCCAGAAAAAAGTAGTTACTTTGCAGACCGAATAAAAAATATAAAAATTTTACAACAAAATAATTAATACAGAAGTTATGTCATTTACAATTTTTTTAGCATTAATCATCATCGTTTGTTTCTTATTAATATTAACAATTATGGTTCAGAATCCTAAGAGTGGAGGTTTATCTTCTTCTTTTGGAGGAGGAGGTCAAATGGGTGGTGTCAAAAATACAACTGACTTTTTAGAAAAAACAACCTGGGTTTTAGGAGGGTCATTGATTGCTTTAATCTTATTTTCAACTTTAAGTTTTAATAATGGTTCAGGTGGTTCTAAATTAGTAGACGAAAATGCTACACCTGCTATCGTTAAAGACGCGCCAGCAAAACCAGTAACAACTCCAGCTACAAAACCAGCGGATACAGCAAAATAATTTTTGCAAAATATAGTATATAATGCCAGCCTGTCAGTGCTGGCATTTTTATTTTAAGTAAATTTGTCAGAGATTGGGTTTGGCACAATTTCTGAAATTAACCCATTACACTAACAAATATATTCAATATAATTATGGCATTAAACATTAAACCAATTGCAGATAGAGTAGTAATAGAACCATCTGCAGCAGAAACAACGACTGCTTCCGGAATTATTATTCCAGATACAGCAAAAGAAAAACCTCAAAAAGGAACTGTTGTTGCCGTTGGAACAGGTAAAACCGATTATACAATGACTGTAAAAATTGGTGACACTGTTTTATATGGTAAATACGCGGGTACAGAATTAAAATACGAAGGTAAAGATTACCTAATTATGCGTGAAGATGAGATTTATGCAATTCTTTAATAAATTTCTAGTAAAATAATTTTGTAAAAGACTAAAAATTAAAAATAAATAATAAAATGGCAAAAGATATAAAATTTGATATTGAAGCACGTGATGGATTAAAACGTGGTGTAGATGCATTAGCAAATGCAGTAAAAGTAACTTTAGGTCCAAAAGGTAGAAATGTAATAATTTCGAAATCATTTGGAGGCCCAACGGTTACTAAAGATGGTGTTTCTGTTGCAAAAGAAATTGAATTAGCCGATCCATTAGAAAATATGGGCGCGCAAATGGTTAAAGAAGTGGCTTCAAAAACTAATGATTTAGCCGGTGATGGAACTACAACAGCTACTGTTTTGGCTCAAGCCATCGTAAAAGAAGGGTTGAAAAATGTAGCAGCTGGCGCCAATCCAATGGATTTAAAGCGTGGAATCGATAAAGCAGTAGAAGCAATTGTTGCCGATTTAGCAAAGCAAACCCAATCGGTTGGAGATTCTTCTGAGAAAATTAAGCAAGTAGCTTCTATTTCAGCAAATAATGATGAAACCATTGGCGATTTAATTGCGAAAGCATTTACTAAAGTTGGTAAAGAGGGTGTAATCACGGTTGAAGAAGCTAAAGGAACCGATACTTATGTAGATGTTGTAGAAGGAATGCAATTTGATAGAGGTTATTTATCTCCTTATTTTGTTACCGATGCTGATAAAATGGTGGCAGAATTGAGCAATCCGTATGTATTATTGTACGATAAAAAAATCTCAAACTTACAAGAATTATTACCTATTTTAGAACCTGTGGCACAATCAAGTCGTCCGTTATTAATTATTGCGGAAGATGTTGATGGTCAAGCATTAGCTACTTTAGTTGTCAATAAATTACGTGGTGGATTAAAAATTGCCGCTGTAAAAGCACCAGGTTTTGGAGACAGAAGAAAAGCCATGTTAGAAGACATAGCGATTTTAACTGGTGGTACTGTAATTGCGGAAGAAAGCGGGTATTCATTAGAAAACACAACTTTAGAAATGTTAGGTACAGCTGAAACAATTTCTATTGATAAAGACAATACTACTATTGTAAACGGTGCAGGAGAAGCGGAATTAATAAAAGGACGTGTGAACCAAATTAAAGCACAGATGGAAACCTCTACTTCGGATTATGATAAAGAAAAGTTACAAGAACGATTGGCTAAATTAGCTGGTGGTGTAGCAGTACTTTATGTTGGAGCAGCATCGGAAGTTGAAATGAAAGAGAAAAAAGATAGAGTTGACGATGCGTTACATGCTACTCGTGCGGCTGTAGAAGAAGGTATTGTTGCTGGTGGTGGAGTGGCTTTAGTGCGTGCTAAAACCGTTTTAGCTTCGTTAAAATCGGAAAATGCAGATGAAGCTACTGGAATACAAATTATTTCTCGTGCCGTTGAAGCTCCTTTAAGAACCATTGTTGAAAACGCTGGAGGCGAAGGTTCTGTTGTAATTGCAAAAGTGACAGAAGGTTCAGGTGATTTCGGATTTAATGCCAAAACAGGAGAATACGTTCAAATGTTAGCAGCAGGAATTATCGATCCGAAAAAAGTAACTCGTGTGGCTTTAGAAAATGCAGCCTCTGTAGCGGGTATGATTTTAACTACAGAATGTGCCTTGATTGAAATTAAAGAAGAATCAAGCCCAAGCCCAATGGGTGGCGGAATGCCAGGAATGATGTAATTCGAGAGCCTCGACACCCAATTATTCCAACTTTGTGAATAAATTAATATAAAAAATCCGTCATGAAAGTTTTCTTGACGGATTTTTTTCATTTGTAAAAGAATGAGTTACATTAAAAACAATAAAATCCAATACTTTCTTTGGTAGTTTAGAATAAATATGTATATTTGTAATCGAATTAAGAACGACAGTTTCTTACTTCTTTACAAGAAAAAATAGAATTAAACATATATCGCGGGATAGAGCAGTAGGCAGCTCGTCGGGCTCATAACCCGAAGGTCACAGGTTCGAGTCCTGTTCCCGCTACTAAAGAGGACCAAAAAACGGCTAAAAGAAATTTTAGCCGTTTTTTTATTACATGATCTGAATTAAATAGTCAAGAATACTGCTAAAAAAACGCCCTTTCATTTCTGAAAAGGCGTTTTTGAATTAGTTGAAAATGGATTATTTCTTAATCACTCGAAGAGATTTGGTATTCTCTCCTTGACTTACAATTACATTGTAAATTCCAGGAGCAAAATTATTACCAACTTGAAGTTCTGATAATTCACTTGGAGCAACTTCTTTTCTCTCTAATAATTTTCCTGTCATATCATACACCATAACAGTTACTTTTTCTTCACTTGATGAAGTTAAGTTCAAATTAAAGTTTTCTGTAAATGGGTTTGGATACGTCACTACATTAAAGGTTGTAGTATCTACATTCATTGACTTCACAAAGTTTGGTGCATCACGAAAAGTAGTAATATTACATGAATCACCATAAGGTTGCCATAGTCCATTTATCATAGGAGCTACTCTAACAGTATAGGTTGTGCCGCTAACTAATGTTAAACCAGGAACGTTAGTCATTCTAAAACTTTTTTCACTACTTGATGCCGTGTCATAGGTATACACATCTGATCCTAAACTAACTTCAAAACGATATTTTTCAGCCACAGAAACGGAAGTAGCATATAATAAAGTAGCATTATCTGAAGCTAATGTCATACCGCATTGTCTATCTATTAATTTACTTAATGGAGCAGCAGGTGTTGTTACAGTACACTCGTTACCATAATCACTCCAAACCCCATTGTATCTACTTGCAGCACTAACAGTATATGTGGTAGTATAGGAAGCACCACCTGGTAATGATGTTAAACGGAACCATCTACTACCACTAGCGGCTTCAATAATTTCTGTTGATGCTCCGTTTACAACTTTAAATCTATATCCAGAAGCAGCATTTACAGCATCTGCAGAAATAAATGTAGTTATAGATGCTAAAGTAACACCACATTGCGAATCTTTTACTTTAGTAAGTGGGAAGGCAGGTGTTGTTACCGAACATTCATCACCAAAGTCACTCCAAACGTTATTCTTTTTAACAGCAACACTTATAGTATAAGTTGTGTTATAAAAAGCACCACCTGGTAAAGAGGTTAAACGAAACCATTTAGCGCTTGTTGTTGGCTCTATGATTTCAGTAGTTGCTCCATGTACAACTTTAAATTTATAACGGGAAACACCAGTTATTGCATTGGCTCTAATAAGCGTATTTAAAGCTGACAAAGTAACACCACATTGAGAATCAATGACTTTTGAGAAGCTAAAAATTGGAGCGAAATTTTTCCAAACTGCGGCCGCTTGATAAGCAGCTATACTTCCTACGGGAACTGTTAAACTACATGCGGCTTGGTTTACATATTCAAAAACATTTTCAGAAATTGCTATGGGTATTGTTACATTACAAATAACCGAAGTTAAACTAAAACAATCTTTAAAAGCATAATCACCAATGCTCGTTACCGAGTTTCCAATAGCAACTGTAGATAAACTAGTACAATAACCAAAAGCATAATCACTAATGCTCGTTACTGAGCTTGGAACGGTCACAGCTGTTAAATTAGTACATAATAAAAAAGCACTTCTACCAATACTCGTTACCGAGTTTGGAATGATTACAGCTGTTAAATTAGTACAATTTGAAAAAGTACTTTCACTAATGTTAGTTACTGAGTTTGGAATGGTTACAGCTGTTAAATTAGTACAGTTGTGAAAAGCACCAACACCTATACTCGTTACCGAGTTTGGAATGGTTACAGCTGTTAAATTAGTACAAAATGAAAAAGCTTGATTCCCAATGTTCGTTACCGAGTTTGGAATGGTTACAGCTGTTAAATTAGTACAAAATGTAAAAGCATAATCCCCAATACTCGTTACTGAGTTAGAAATGGATACAGCTGTTAAATTAGTACAATATTCAAAAGCATGAATCCCAATGTTCGTAACCGAGTTTGGAATGGTTACAGCTGTTAAATTAGTACAATATGAAAAAGTATAATTCCCAATGTTAGTTACTGAGTTTGGTATAGAAACCCAGGTTAAACCAGTACAATTATTAAAAGCACTACTACCAATGTTTGTTACCGAGTTTGGTATAGCAACCGAGGTTACACCAGTACAGTTTTGAAAAGCATTATTACCAATGTTCGTTACTGAGTTTGGAATGGTTACAGCTGTTAAATTAGTACAACTTCGAAAAGCATGATTACCAATGTTTGTTACCGAGTTTGAAATGGTTACTGATGTTAAATTATAACAAGCTACAAAAGCAAAATTACCAATGTTCGTTACTGAGTTTGGTATAGAAACCGAGGTTAAACCAGTACAGTTTTGAAAAGCATTATTACCAATACTAGTTACTGAATATGTAACAAAATCTGTAGTTACCGTTGCTGGAATGACAATTTCACCACTTGCACCTGGATTTGAACCCACTATAACAGTGGTTGGCGAAGTAACTGTATAAATAATACCACCACTAGTAATATCTGCTGTTGGATTTGTACTAAGTAAAACATCTGATGGTGTTAATCTATTGATGGAGGAGGAGCTGGCTCCCGAATTAGCACCAATTCTTACTAGGGCATTTGAGTCTGTTAAAGCTCCAAAAATTAGAGCTAATGAAAATAGAATTTTTTTCATTGTTTAAATTAGTTTGGGATTATTATTTTTAAACGTTTTTTACTTGATAGTAATGGAATAGCTGCTTTTAAGTAAAATGGTATAAAATTTTAAAATGCTAACTCAAATGTACAAATTTTTTTTTGCATTAAATATATTAAAAACGATTTTTTTAAAAATTGGATTGAATGTGAGTTTTCGATATTTAAAAAAATAAATCTAGAAGTTTATTTGCCTTCATAAATCAACAAAAATTACTTATAGTCTTTAAGCAAATTGTTTTAGTCGCCCTCTGAAAGGGCTACAGAGTTAAACCAAAAACAGCTGAAAGAATTTTAGCCGTTTTTTTATTATATTATCTGAATAAAATAGTCAAGAATACTGCTAAAAAAAACGCCCTTTCATTTCTGAAAAGGCGTTTTTGAATTAGTTGAAATGGGATTAGTTCTTAATCACTCGAAGTGATTTAATATGCTCTCCTTGACTTACAATAACATTGTAAACACCAGTAGACCAATTTGAACCTAACTGTAAGTCTTCTAAATCTGAAGGCATAACTTCTCTATTCTCGATCAGTTTTCCTGTCATATCAAATACACTTACATAAAC
>Ga0164294_10000991_pt1 | contig 26803 bp, 21 predicted proteins | sample GEODES005metaG_FD_111479 | JGI IMG/M metagenome (GOLD analysis project Ga0164294, IMG submission 111479) | Oligotrophic lake water microbial communities from Sparkling Lake, Wisconsin, USA - GEODES005 metaG | ecosystem: Environmental > Aquatic > Freshwater > Lake | place: USA: Sparkling Lake...
CGGTCAATTCTCATGTATTCAACAATTCCAACTAGTAAGCCGACTACGGCGCTACAGAGAATCGACTGCTGGATACCAAAAGTAAGTTGTGATACAGCAAAAAAGCCAGTCCCGCCAAAGAGATATGAAAACTCTCCAGTGCATACGAAATTACAAGTAGATGGCGTAGAAATTTGTGCAACTCTCAGTGCCACGACACCGAGCAACAACGGAGTGAGAAATCTTACGACCGAAGCAATAACTTGGCTTATTCGTTCAAAACCAAACGAGAATTTGTCTACCAGCACTACGCACAATAAAGCGAAGTATGCAGCCAACCCAAAATCAAAATTTAATAGAATCAAGCAGACCCCTAATGTTCCAAAAGTAAGTTCTGCTTTGTCCCTATTCCTTGAACCAAGCTTGCAGACGATTACCGCAAGCAATACAGGAATCAGAGTTCGAATTGGAAATCCCTGCAGGTAACCAGTGAGCCGCCCGCCGTTGGGTGTCGTGTAAGCAATGGAGGCCATGACAAGAAGTAACGAAAATAATCTCGTTGTTAAGTTAGTGGTGAGTTTGCAAATGATGAACACACAACCAGCCAAGATGACTGCGGAAAGACTCGTTAATAATATTGCGACTATTGAATAGGGGCTACTGCTATTGAATAGAGAAATTAGTTGTACTAAGTAGGGAAGACCTGAAGAATATTGAGAAGAAAAACTAAACATTGGGTTCAACCCAGAGGTCGCAGAGAGTAGTTCATTAATTACAAATTGGCTGTTGGTGATGTCGGTGTTGGTAGTTGTAAGAATCACAAAACTCACTAGGCAAGACATTGAAAGAATTACTGTGCCAATTTGAAACACAAGATCTATAAATCTGTGACGAACCAAGAAAACTAAGGCGAGTACAACCATCAATAGCAAACTAAAAATCAAATCTTCTGAAGAAAGGGATTCGTAGTAATAGCTAAAGTTCACTTGTCGTAACCGCGCATCTGGCACGACTGAATTCACCAGAGAGAACACTATTGCTGCTATTGCGGCAGGAGTGAACCAGACAATTTTTAGTCTGTGTGTTCGAGCAATATTTAGAACAATCCACACCGTAATCATGACTAGAAGAAGCGTGATGAAATATGCAAGTGAATCCCGCCACTCTTTGGTTGGCAACAAAGCAGGATTATTGTTTATTCCATCTACGAATTTAAAGTTTTTCTCTGGCAGACTTTTCGGCGTGATACTTAAAACAATCATGGGTGTTGATATGACCAGAATCAGCCATACGTTGCCCATAATCTGAATCAATCTGAGGTTCTTGAATGATTTCATTTGTTCGGCCCCTTATGTGCTTAATTGTCTGCACGGCAGATGTTTTGTTCAGGGCAGCGAATGTTTTGATTTTCAAAACCTAGAAATTGCCGAGTTCCTGCTGGCTCAATCTCTAACATTCATAGCACTGTTTCCGAACGCCAGATTGGCTAATATGGAAAAGTGAAAGTTATTCTCTTGGCCGGCGGCCTTGGCACACGTATGCGTGAGGAAACTGAGTACAAACCGAAGCCCATGGTGGAAGTTGGCGGGAAGCCAGTTCTATGGCACCTCATGAAGTCTTTCGCCTGCCATGGTCTTACAGATTTTGTCGTTTGTACCGGCTATCGCGGTGACGTCATCAAGGACTACTTCTTGAACTATGACGCCCGCATGAACGACTTCACCGCACACCTCGGTAAATCGACACATATAGAGGTTCACGGTAACCACACCGAAATTGACTGGAAAGTCACGGTCGCCGACACTGGGCCCACCACGATGACCGGTGGCCGCGTGAAAAGGGTCGCTAAATATATAGACGGCCGATTTATGGTCACCTATGGCGATGGCCTAGCCGATATTGACGTTTCAGCTCTTTTGGCCTTTCATGAATCCCATGGCAAATTGGCCACGGTGACTACGGTTCGGCCGTTGTCCCGGTTTGGCGTCATGGATCTTGATTCCACAGGCCAGGTTCAGCAGTTCAGAGAAAAGCCTCAGACCGATGACTATGTCAATGCCGGATTCTTTGTATTTGAGCCCCAAGTTCTTGATTACCTCGATGAAGAGTGCGTTTTGGAGCAGGCCCCCCTTGAACGTCTTGCAGCAGAAGGCCAATTAATGGCGTATCGGCATGAAGGCTTTTGGCAGCCGATGGATACATATCGCGAATTCACAATGTTGAATGAAATGTGGGATAGCGGCAACGCGCCTTGGAAAGTGTGGAAATAGTGACGCAGCAAGGTTCGGTCGCATATTGGGGCGACAAGCGAGTTCTGGTTACCGGGGCCTCCGGCATGGTGGGCTCGTGGCTCACCCGTTGGCTGGCCGAAAGCGGTGCCTACACCGTTGCATTTATTGCTGACTCAGACCCTCAAAGCGAACTCATGCGCAGTGGCACTATTAATAAGGTCAACGTTGTTAATGGCCGGCTTGAGAATTACGACGATATTGAACGGGCTATCAATAACCATGAAGTGGACTCGATCTTCCATTTAGGTGCCCAACCAATTGTCGGCGCAGCTGATCGTTCACCTCGTCACACTTTTGAATCAAACATTCAAGGCACTTGGAACTTGTTAGATGCCTGTCGAACATTGTCGCCTTTGGTGAAAAGAATCATTGTTGCGTCAAGTGACAAGGCTTATGGCACCCAACCAGTATTGCCATATACGGAAGATATGTCGATGAACGGTGATCATCCATATGAAGTTTCTAAGAGTTGTACCGACCTCATCTCCACTACATATGCACGCACCTATGGAACGCCAGTAACAATTGCACGCTGCGGAAACATCTATGGCGGGGGAGACCTGAACTGGAACCGTATTGTTCCTGGAACTTTCCGTTCGCTACTTCGTGGAGAGCAGCCGGTACTTCGTAGTGATGGAACATTCATTCGCGACTACCTGCACGTTGATGACATTGTGTCTGCATACCTTGCACTTGGTGAGCAAACCGACAAACCAGAATTTGCAGGTCAAGGTTTTAACTTCAGTGATGAATCCCCACTCACAGTGATGCAGATTTATAAAGCAATTTGTGCTGCTGCAGGAAAACCAGAAGCCGCACCAAATATCTTGAATGCTGCATCAAGCGAAATTAAAGATCAATATCTAGATTCCACAAAAGCTCATGAAGTTCTCGGCTGGCATGCCTCGGTTTCATTAGAGGATGGTTTGAAGAAATCATTTGATTGGTATCGCGAACTTCTCACAGGAAAGAAATAACTCCCATGGCTGAAAAATCACGCGCCGATCAATTGCGCGCCCAAATACTTGGGTTAGTGAAGGAATATCATCAGGAGGCCTTTCCACCAAAGCCATTTCTAGGTGGAATATCTACTATTCCAGTTTCTGGAAAAGTGTTCGATAATCACGAACTTGAATTGCTAGTTGACTCATCGCTTGATTTCTGGTTGACCACTGGTCGTTATGCAGAACAGTTTGAGAAGTCATTCGCAAAAGTCATGGGCATGAAGCATGCGATGTTGTGCAACTCAGGATCATCCGCCAACCTTCTCGCAGTCACTGCACTGACATCATCTCGTTTAGGAAAGCGAGCCTTGAAAGAAGGCGACGAAGTCATCACTGCTGCAGCTGGTTTCCCGACAACTGTGAATCCCATTTTGCAGAATCGCCTCACACCTGTGTTTGTCGATATTCAACTCGGGACGTATGACTCATCTGTAGAACAGATTGAAGCTGCGATTGGACCAAAAACAAAAGCAATCGTGATGGCCCACACGTTGGGTAATCCATTCGATCTTGAAGGCGTGATGGAACTCGCAGAAAAGCACAATCTGTTTGTCGTTGAAGACACGTGCGATGCAGTTGGTGCAAAGTTCAACGGCAAACCTGTTGGTTCGTTTGGCGATCTCTCAACTGCCAGTTTCTATCTGGCTCACCACATGACCATGGGCGAAGGCGGATGCGTGATGGTGAAGAAAGCGTCTATGAAGAAGATCGTTGAATCTCTTCGCGATTGGGGACGCGATTGCTGGTGCCCTCCAGGCCAAGATGACACATGTGGTCGACGGTTTGATTGGCAACTCGGCGACTTGCCGTTTGGCTATGACCATAAATATGTGTATTCACATATTGGTTACAACTTGAAAATGACTGATATGCAAGCTGCCATTGGTGTTGCACAGTTGGAAAAACTTCCAGATTTCATTGACCGTCGAAATGCAAACTGGAAGCGACTTCGTAAGGGACTGAAGCCTTTGGAGGAATTCTTACTGTTGCCCAAGGCAACGAAGAACAGCGAACCGAGCTGGTTTGGATTTCCCATAACAGTAAAAGCAGAAGCGCCATTTTCACGCTTTGATCTCGTACAACATATTGAGAGTCGCCGCATCGGCACACGCCAATTGTTTGGCGGAAATCTACTCCGTCAGCCTGCCTATAAGGGTATGCCAATGCGAGTTGTTGGTAACCTTACCAACGCTGATGTAGTCACCGAGTCAACTTTTTGGATTGGTGTTTACCCAGGGTTAACAAATGAAATCGTAGACTTTATGGTTGGCACTATCAGCGAGTTTGTACTCGGCAAGGCGAAATAGAGAGACGTTTATCATGACCATTAACAGAGATTTTTTTGAAGACCTATTCGTGCTTGAAATGGCTAATAACCACTGGGGTCGTCTTGAGCGGGGAAAGAAGATTGTTGATGACTTCGCTCATGTCGTTCGCTATAACGGAATTCGTGCCTCAATCAAAGTTCAATTGAGGGATGTTGATTCGTTCATCCACAAAGACCATGTCGAGAATTCTGACATGCGCTATATCAAAAAAACTCTTGACACGAAAATGTCGAAAGCAGATTTTGCGAGTCTTGTTGACCACATAAAGAAAGCCGGATGCATTCCTACTGCTACTCCATTTGATGAAGCATCAGTAGATTTCGCTCAAGAACTTGGCTTGCCGATGTTGAAGATTGCTAGTTCAGATTTGAATGACTGGGTCTTGATTGAGAAGATTGCAACAACACGCAAGCCAGTGATCGCCTCAACAGGCGGAAGCTCGCTGAAAGATGTTGACGACCTCGTTATGTTTTTTGAGAATCGCGGTATTCCATTGGCAATTAACCATTGTGTTTCGTTGTATCCATCAGAAGATAACCAACTGGAACTAAATCAAATTGATTTTCTTCGTAACCGCTACCCAGGAATAACAATCGGATTCTCTTCACATGAGTATCACGACTGGTCCTCTTCCATGTTGATCGCGTACGCCAAGGGTGCACGTACTTTTGAGCGTCACATCGATATTGAGGCTGATGGAATTGCGGTTTCTTCGTACTGCACATTGCCAGAGCAATGTGACACATGGTTTAAGTCCTTTAACAAGGCAAAAGAAATGTGTGGTGGATCGGGTACTGACAAAAGAATCCCATCTACGGCTGAAGTCGAATACCTTGATGCTCTTGTCCGTGGTGTGTATGTAAAGCACGATCTGCCTGTCGGACATCGGTTGACCGACGATGATGTCTACTTGGCGATTCCGTTACTCAAAGGACAATTGTCATGTCGTGAACTTATTGCAGGCGAAGCAATTGTTCAAGCAATCACAGCAGACCAACCTTTAACTCTCGATTTCTTGGATAATCCATATTCACGCAATACTGAACTCCGTACTCACATTCAAAACAGAGGTCTCTAAGAAAAGATGACCGGTACGACGACTGCAGCGAGTAAATATGCGGAGCAACTCACCGACTGGTTAGTTGAACTTGGATACACCCACTGTTTTTTTGTAGCAGGTGGAAATATCATGCATCTACTTGATGGTGCACGTACTCGTTTTACATGCGTGCCTGTAGTGCACGAAGTGGCAGCGGGTATTGCAGTTGAGTATTTCAATGAAGCAGGCGGCAATGGGCGTGCGTTTGCAATGGTCACTGCGGGTCCTGGTGTATCGAACATCATTACAGCGATGAGTGGGGCATGGCTTGAGAGTAGAGAACTTCTGGTTATTGCAGGGCAAGTCAAGTCTGAAGACTTAGCAACTGGCGGAGTACGTCAGCGAGGGATTCAAGAAATTGACGGAGTTGGCCTCGCTGCACCCGTGGCAAAACACTCCGTTCAAATGAAGAAACCAATGCCAAAGGCAGAGTTTGTTTCTTTGGTAAATGCCGGAAGTACTGGACGTCCTGGTCCTGTGTTTATTGAGTTGTGTTTAAATGCACAAGGTGCGCCGACACTAAAAGAGGAAACGGTACTAGTTGAACCTCAAGGTAATGAGGTTGCCTCAGAAACCGAGATTGATCTCGTCGTTACACAACTGAAAAATGCACAACGACCGATTTTGTTGATTGGTGGTGGAGTTAGCCGGAAAGCAGCGCGGGCATTACAAACAGAACTGACCTCATCCGGAATTCCAGTAATGACCACATGGAACGCCGCAGATCGCGTTGATGCCGCGCATCCTTCATATCTGGGACGCCCAAATACTTGGGGTCAGAGAGCAGCGAATCTTTTGGTGGCACAAGCTGACCTCATCATTGCTGTGGGAACTCGACTAGGAATGCAACAGACGGGTTTCAATTGGCAACAATTTGGTCGCAATGCATTTGTCGTACATGTTGATATTGATAGAGCAGAGTTAGACAAAGGACACCCGAAGATAGATTTGCCAGTCTGTGCCGATGCAGACAATTTTTTGACTCGACTACTTCCAAAGGTGCGTGGGGAATGGGAGACATGGGTGTCGTATGCACAAGAGGTTCGCAATGCGCTTCCTCTAAACGATCCTGCAAACGAAACCGGCAAGGGCTTCTTAAGCCCTTATGATTTTTATGCAGATTTAGTACGCCTATCCGAATCAGATGATGTGATAGTGCCATGTTCTAGTGGCGGTGCTAACTCCGTTTCAATGCAAGTGATCGAACAGAAACTTGGGCAAGTCATTATCACTGACAAGGGTCTCGCCAGCATGGGGTATGGACTTGCCGGAGCAATCGGAGCTTCAATGGCTCATCCTGGTAAGCGGACATTCTTAATAGAGGGTGATGGTGGGTTTTCTCAAAATCTTCAAGAACTTGCCACTGTTGCGGTGAATAATCTGCCGATTAAGACTTTCATCTTTGCGAATAATGGCTACGGTTCAATTCGAATGACTCAGAAGAATTACTTTGGCGGCGCATATTTGGGTTGTGACACCGAAACTGGATTGGGATTCCCTGATTGGGACATGCTGTTTCAGAGTTTCGGAATTAACACAGTCACTCTCGACAAGGATTGGTCGACCAACCAGGAAGTTCTTACTGCTCTTCGTTCAGACAAACCGTATGGCTTTATTGTTCCGATTGACCCACTGCAAACGTACTGGCCCAAAATCACCAGCCGTATTGTTGAAGGGGGTGGAATGGAATCAAACCCATTGCACATGATGAGTCCAGATCTTTCCCCGGATTTGTTTACGCAAGTAACTAAGTATCTCTAAATATGTCACGTAAGCCACTCATTTCCATTGCTATACCTGCTTATAACGAAGCGGCGAATATTGACGAATTATGGAGTCGGCTCACAACTATGTTTGAGCAACTCAATTCCGAGTACGACTTTGAGGTTGTCGTGTGTGAGAACGGTTCGCGTGATGATTCTTTCGCGAAGTTGACCCAGATCAAGCGCGTTGATTCACGGCTGAAAATAGTGCAGTTATCTAGAAACTTTCATATGGAAGGTGGCATGCTCGCCGCTCTCTCCGAAGTAAGTGGAGATGCGTGTGTGATCATGAGTGCAGATCTCCAAGATCCACCTGAAATGATTCCTGAAATGATTCAGAAATGGCGTTCTGGGTTTGACCACGTCTACACAGTTATTACGCATCGTCATGGAGAGAGCAAATTCCGTCAAGTGGCTGCAGAAGTTTTCTATTGGATGATTGATCGAATCAGCGATACACCGGTACCTCGCAATGCAAGCGATTTCCGTCTTGTCGACAAACAGATGTACCAAGCATTTAATGCGTTACCTGAGAAAGATCGCATGGTTCGTGCGGTTTGGGGTTGGATTGGATTCCAATCAACCAGCATGGAGTACGAACGTCCGGCACGAACTGGTGGAACATCCTCATTTAACCCATTTGTCACCGGAGCTTTTGCAATTCGGGGTATGTTCGCAAGTTCTCTTAAGCCCTTGAAGTTGATACCAATTGCAGGTCTAATTCTCTCCGGTATTTCGTTCATTGCACTTATCATCGGCGTTATTAGAACATTTATTGATGGAGTGCCCTCGCCGGGATTCGGCACAATTACGTCATTAATATTGTTGATGTTCGGTCTTCTGTTTCTGCTGTTGTCTGTTCTTGCTGAATACATTGGCATGATCTACATAGAAGCCAGATCTCGTCCGACGTTTATTGTGAAACGCGAACGACCAGACTTTGATCAATGAACCATGACTTACGGCCCTCAACACATAACGAGTCAGATACTTTCCGATCTTGAAGAAATTATTCAGACATCAGTTTCAGACCTTGAGGAGATAGTCAATAAGCCACTTGTCATCACAGGTGCATCTGGTTTCGTTGGAACCTGGCTGACATTGTCGTGGGTGGCGGCACGAAAAAAGCTAAACGGCAAGGGGCAACTCTTGATAACAAGCCGCAACCCTCAATCGTTACTTCCACTTATTAGCGTCATTGATTCACGCAGTCCCGTAATTGCATTGTCGAGCGATATTCGGAATCTTCACATTCCTAGCGAGTTTCGAAATGGAAATCTGATTCATGCTGCGACCCCAGCAAGTGCAGCCCTCAACACGAGCGACCCGGCTGCGATGCTGAAGATAATCATCGAAGGACAAGAGCGCGTCATCGTAGAAGCCGTTCGAATGAACAACAGGCTTCTCTTTCTTAGTTCCGGAGCTGTGTATGGTCGCCAACCTCTAGACCTAGGTCATCTTCCAGAGACTTGGGAAGGAGCGCCTCAACTTGGTGACAGTAACTCTGCATATCACGAAGGGAAACGGGTTGCGGAACTCATGGGAAACATTGCTGGTGCAAAACAGGGTCTTCATTTTGTTACCGCACGGCTTTTTGCCTTTATTGCGCCGTTTCTACCCCTTGGAACTCATTTCGCCGCCGGAAATTTCATTCGCGATGCTGTTACTTCCAATCAAATTGAAATACAAAGTGGCGGTGGGTCAGTTCGAAGTTACCTCTACGCCACAGATCTGTGCTCTAGTTTATGGGCATTGCTAGTTCGGGGAGAAACGAAGACGGCCTATAACGTTGGCTCCGAACATGAAGTATCAATCAAGAACTTGGCTCTTGAGGTAGCTAGTTGTATCAATCGAAATGTTGAAGTTGTAGTACGCGGCGTGGATAACTCTGAGAATGTAAATCGATATGTTCCTTCCATTACCAAGATGGAAACTGAACTCGGCTGGAAAATTAATGTTCTACTACGGGACTCATTATTTCGTACGATTCAGTGGTACCAACAATCTGAGAAAATATGAACACCATAAAGGGAATAACAAAATGATTCAAAATACTTCTGCATCTAATGAGAAATCAGAAGGTTACTATTCGGAGTACATCCAAGATAGAAAGCCGAGTGATTTCGGTAACAAACTCATAAGTAATTGGCATGGGAAAATGTTGGATTATGTTGTTAAGAAAAACCTCCTCAGTCCGAAACAAAGTTTCTTAGAAATTGGACCGGGACACGGTCAGTTTGCTGCTCGTGTGCTTAAAAGACAATTTGATTACATTTTTGTCGATATGAGCGAGTCGGTGTACGCGTCAATGAATTCAAATGGATTTAGAGGCTACAACGGAAAATTAAGCGAACTTCCCGATTCGTTTGGCTTGTTTGATGTCATTTGGATATCTCATGTGTTAGAGCACTGTCCAACATGGATTGAAGCGCGAGAAATGCTCGAGCAAGCGAAGGGCCGGTTGAAGCAAGACGGAATATTGGTAATTGTGTCTCCTGACATCCTTAGTTCACGTGCCGAATTTTGGTCTAGCGATTTTAGTCACGGATACCCAACATCGATTCGTAATGTGGCACAACTAATGTCGGATGTAGGGTTAAATGTCATTCAGTCGGCGCATCATCGGAATGGCAGATTCAACTTGGTGGGGAGATTTTTCCCATCTCTCATAACTTTGGTGCCACACAATTTTGTGGATTGTATTGTTTCTCCAAAGAGGAGAATAAAGGGCGAAGGTTTCTTTTACTCGTGGAAAACAATTTTTGGTTGGCGTCAGATATTGGTAGTTGGTCAGAGCAAGTCATAAATTCCTTTAGACACGTTCTCAATCTTCTCTACAGAAGTACATAGCACCACTTTTTGTCTTCTCCTTAACTGGACCAGGACACAAATTCAGCAAATCCAAAGGACTAAGATTGGTAGCAAAGTAACGTTGAGCCAGTTGAGAGTCACGCTTTCTGGCGTCTAGTTCAACTAGAGAAAGAACAAGCGACGAAGCCGTAGTAGGCAAGTAATCCAACCGAAAAGTTCTTGTGCATCGCTCAAAAAGTACATTGGGATTACACTTCGTTGGCAAATCTTCCGTCGACCTGATGAAAACGAGTTTCTCCGGGCCGCCCAGCCAATTAGTAAAGTAGTCGTTGATCCAAGAGTTCTCGTCAAATGATGAATAGACAATTACTGATCCATTTGGTACGTGTGACAGAAATCCCTCTCTGACTGCTAAGTCATAAAGGTCTCTTTGTTGCCGTGCAAATCCTGTGGCTATGGCGTTGTCGTCTAGCAATCCATTATTCGAAACCGCTGAGAGTGAAAAGATTGCTAGAAATAGGCAAAGTGCCGTATTGAACAACACTGATCTGTTTATCGTCCATCTCGAGATTACGAAAAGAGCTGAAAAAGCAACTAGCGCAACACCCGTGTATGAGAAGGAGATAGAGAGGTAAGACAGACCCCACCCAACTTCATTTTGCCATCGAGAAGATAGTGCGGTTGTAATATTCGGACCAAGTATAAAATTCAGTCCCACGATGAATACAAGAAGAACTCGCCGAGATGACAACTCTGCAAGCTGCAGTCGGAATGTGATAACTAAACATACTGTTGCGGTGAGCAGAAACAAATGAAGTAGTGGTAATTCACTCAAGGCGACCAGTAGTGAACCACCGCCTCTAGACCAGATCACTGCGGAAAAGGGGATAGCACCGCTCAATTGCTTCAGATATGTTAAGGATGTGAGGCCTAAATCTGGTTTGATGCTGTATGCAGCGGAGGCGGCTACTCCAGCGCGTAATTTGATGATGTAAAGAACGTAAATCACAGTGGGTAAACCAACGGCTGCGAGCGCAACTAACTTGTGGAAACGGTTACTTGGCAACAAGATAATCATGATTACCAAAGTTGGGATGAGTGTGATGACTACTTCATATTGTAGTAACGCCGCAACCCACAATGCGGCGCAGCCCCCCAGATACCAGAACCATCTGTTGTCCTTGCCTTGTAGCGCATAGTACAAGGCGTAAAGACAAGCAAAAATTTTGATTTGAACTGACTGCAAGAGAAGACCAAAGCCAAGCGTTGGGTCATACCAGTTCCTAGTTTGGATACAGCTCAGCAATAAGAACAATGCAAGAGGAAAGAGTTTTGTCGAACCAACTACTTTTGCAACGAAAGTAGCCGCTAGCACCAACAGAACAAGGGTGACAAACAACTGCAAAAGTTTAAAGATAGCCACACTGTGGATGAGATCGAACATAAAAACATTCTCAATAGTCGAAACTGGGAAGAAACGCCCTTCACTGTTCTTCCATTGAATTATGGAGAGATTTATGAACTCCCAACGTGTCCAATCGTTGGCCTGTAGAGCAGCGGAGCGCATGGAATTTGGAATGTCGTCTCCACTGAGACCTGAGTTGGCAATGGGATACAAATAAACTGTTGCAAACATCGCGGGCACCAAGACCAGAAGCGACAGTTTGGCTTTTCTGAAATACGAATTAGAGACTTCAACTTCCTCATTCACAAGGTAGATGATAGTCGGTTACAATAATTAATATGAATAGAGAGAATACAAGTCAAGTAATCACTAAAAATCAAATACGTGCGAACAAATATCTGATTGCTTCCTTCTTGCTGTCCACGCTTGTTTTATTACTGCCCATCTCCTTCAATCAATTACCTACGACCCAGGTCTCAACCAAGAAAATTGAAGTATCGACTACCAATGCGGGGGTCAAAGTTGCTGATGGCGAGCAGCTTTGTCAAGCTCTGGAAGAGGGAGATGAAATCACTTTTAAAATCTCAGGAACTCTTAGCGGGTTGTACAACTATCAAAATCTTTTCCAAACGAGCGACCTCAATGCTGGCATTCGATTTGAGATAAACGAATTGGGTGAAGGCGGATTACTTATTGGAAGTAATGCAGCTGACGGCTATTCCGGCTTATTGATACCTGGGAAGTTTGTTGCAGGCCAATTCGATATTTTAATTCGCATCAAGGACGGATCGAAGGTTTTGGTTTCTTTCTTGAATAAGGATACAGAGAAAGTTTTTGAAGGATTAAAACCGACTTGTGACAACTTCGTTGCTGGGTATGGTTACGATTCTGGTCGCGTAATTAAGGGGAACGTTCAATTAAGTGCAACCTCGTCGTACTCAAAGCCTCGTTTGGTACCTTCATGGTTAGACAATGGAGTGCGAGTTGATTGGTTCCGAGCCCTCATCACATCATTGTTTTTCTTTACGGCTTTAGCGGTGGCTTTCAAGATGTCTGCTGATACTGAAGATCAGACTGAGAACGCAGACGAGAAACAAGATCGCGTTTAGTCCAGTAAACGAACTTAAGCCTTGGTACCACAAGGAAGGGTTCATTTTCCAACTTCCATGAATCAAACATTTGAAGTAGTACGCCTGATCCAGTTGAATAATCGCAGGTGTTGGACAAACTGCATCGCTACCGCCGGCAAACCATGACATTGTGCGAGTTGGGTTTTGCAGAAACCCCACCGTGGGTACCAGCGTGACAATTCCTAGTACTCCAATCGGAAAACAAAGCAATTTGAATTGACCAAAGTTTCTGAGTACTTCTTCATCCTGAAAGATAATCACCAAGCAAATTGTTGCTCCCATAGCAGTTGTAGGGACAATCAGTCGTGGGCCCCATGCGACCCACCCGTAGGGGGCATACCAAGATGAAAGGATCGCAACCTGAGCCAAAAATCCTGAAATGAGTAATAGAAAACCAAATCGTTTTCGAGTGTTTAGGCGTCTATTCAACAAACCCCAAAGGGGTATTCCCAATGCCGCTACTGCTCCCAGAAACCAGTAGGGAACAAGTCCACCATTAGGTGAAAGAAAAATTCCAATTGCCGATTCAATTTTGAGTTTCAACCCAGGCGTCCTCAAAACGGGGTCCATATGCGGCAAGTTTTTCCAAGTGTTGAATTTCCATACATTAAAACTGAAGAGAAAAACGATACCGAGAAGCATTGATCCATAAATTACTGATGCCATCTCGCGGATTTCACGCCGAGACTTTTTTGAATCGAAAAATAGAATAGCCGCTGTTAAGAGGGTGACAGAAACAAAGGCCGTCTCGCGAGAAGTAACCGCTAAGACCATGAAAAAAATCAGCCTCAAATATCTTCTTTCTAGAATAGCAATCACGAGACCGACATACGCCAGGGTACTGATGGCTTCGCCAAAACTATAAGGACCGTAAGCAATTATTGGACCGATGAATAAAGTGATTCCTATGAACGTTTTAGTGATTACTGATATTGCAGCAGATTTGTAAATCATTCGTGCGAGGACGACCAAAGCTAGAACATTGAGACATGACAACACGAACACTATTGACGTGTCATCTAAGCCTTTCCACGCTAGAAACATTGCTGGAATGTGTTGAGGTAATCCAAATTGATTCGTTCCGGCACAACCACGAAATTGTCCATTTTCTAAGCAGGAGACTAAGGACCTAGCACTCTGACTAAGCGCGACTGTATCTCCACTGAGAATTGGAAGTTGTTTGAAGTAAAAGAAACCTAAGCTGCAACAAAGCAGAAAAGTCAGTGCTCTTATTTGGAAGTTTTGTCGAGGCTTGAAGTCTGTAGACATAAATTAATTGAACCACATCTTGCAAAGTTGCCACGCCCGAAGAATAACTATTCTCAACATCGACAATAGTTAAGGCTTCTTCAAGTGTTTGGGTAACTCAACTCTAAGTCAATCAGTGGCCACTCTTTCGGTACTCCCAGATAAGAAACATAAGGCCACCAGTTATATGGTTCACGGATATCAACATTCGGGTCGATCGGAATCAGTCTGAGGTGATACTTCTCAGCGATTAGTTGTGGGTCTTCCATCAGCGGACACATCCATACGATTGGCCGAGCATTCTGAACGAAAGTCAAACGGTTACGCCCCTCTGGGGTGCTACTGCTAAACAAATCAAACCCGAATTGCCAAGAAACAAAGTAGGGATCTGGGAATTTCAGGATTGGTGCCAGAGCAGCGAAGAGACCATCTGAACAAATGTTGAGAATCGGTGCTTTGGGGTGAACTGCAAGAAACTCATCAATCATTTGAAAACGTTCATTAAAAAACTGACTATATTTCCTGTCCATCAGCATCCCTTTGAGAATTGGTGTATTTGCCACTGAGACGCGGTCCATGTTTACTGTTTCCTCGACAGTCTGGAGAGTTGAGGGGACAAGCAGGACTAGCGAAAGTGAAGCTAGGACTACCTGATTGCGCTTTAGGTTGATATGGGATTTCAAGAACATTAAGCCAGGCCCGATTGAAGGGATGAGACCCCAAAAAAGGTGACGAATATCAGAGATTGGGAAAATAGCTGTACTGGCTGCACCTGCTGCAATAAACAAAATTGCTTCACCTGTACTATCGCCCGCAACTCGATCCTGGAAACGTAAGAAATACCAAGGAGTGGCAATCAAGAGAACGCCTGCAAAAGTCCACAAAACATCGCTTGTGTTCCAGTACGGAATCCTAAGGTTTGATGAAGTGACGATTAGTACAAGCGAGCCAAATAGAACCATTGAAACTCTTTGTAGAGATGTAAAAGGTCTCTTGTGTCGTGCTGCTGCATTAAATCCAAAAACAACCATCAATAACAGCGCGCCTCCGGGCAGTGCACGAGTCACGATGGCGCCTCGAATTGCAAGCCAACCCCCAGAGCCTGATACATCTGATACCCAATTACGAGGAAATTGAATTGCTTGAAAGTACCACTCGTCGTAACTTCCTGACAGCGTTAGCAAAAGCAGGGCTGCTCCTACTGATGTCACAACACCGAACCAGAGTGAACCTAACCCTCTTTTCTTGAGTACTAGGTAATAAATAGTCAGACCAATAAGCATCAAGAATGCGGAAACATATCGATTCGTAAACTGCAGCCCTAGAACGAAACCACCCATGTAAATCAGGACAGATGCCTTCTTTCCTTGAAAGGAGTGACCAACGACAAGAAGGTATAGCGTAAGAGTTTGCAAAAAAAGCATCACATCTGAAGACCAGGGATGCATTGGGCTATTCGAGACGAAGAAGTAGCTGCTGCTAATCACCAGCAAATACCCAGATAACGCGATACCTTCACCGAAAATTCGACGCCAACTGCTGTACAGAAGGGCTATGGCCAGAGACAAATACGTTGCTGAAGCGATACGAATTGACAAAAGATGAGGTCCGAAAATCCAGACAAAAACGGCTTGTAAGTAGGCGGTTATCGGGCCGTATTGGCTAAAGATGTCTCGGTGTATCACTCCACCACGCGCAACGATTAAGGCCGGGGTGAGCATAATCCCGTCATGATGGGGATCTACACCTAACCGACTGAAAGGCAGGTAGACGATTAATGTGAGAAGAAAAACTCCCAAGAACTTCAGACGTGGCCCGATGTCATTAATCATTTGGCTACGGCTGAACCCCAACGACCTTAAGATTTACAAGTCTAAATCTCAGATCTCGGGGATCCCTGTCATCAGTTCTTGGGTTGTCAGAGCTAAATATCAGTTGGGCACCATTCTTAGGAACAACTAAATCACAACGAAAGTTCTCTGCCCGTTGAGAGACTTTGATTTCAAGTTTGCACATTCCGTCTACTTTTAGGTTCCCAGAGTTAAGCGCATCTACTGAGCCGGTTACCACTACGCGAGTATCTGTTCCGGAATAGTTCTGAATGTTTAGAAGTCCTGAACTTGAGGACCAGAACCATTCGTTCAGACCATCTGTCTCAAGGGATGACATACCACCCGATGGGGAAATGGAAATTGGAGTTAGTACTTGCTCTCTGATTTCCCTCTGCTCCTCTAGAGCTATTGACTTCTTGAGGTCAGTTGAGAATTCGCGGATGTCATATAGTGCGAATGGAGAATTCTCTGCACTGATAAGAGACGAACCTATTTCATTCTCGGCAAATAAGGAAAAATTAGAAGGATTCACTTCGAAACCTCGGCTGTCTATCCAAACAGCATCAAAACCAATCAAAGCCAGTTGAGTGAAGAGCGTCTTAGGATCACTACTAAGCCGATTAAGCCACTGAGATTCACGACCTTTTACTCCGCCGTAACTGAAATATGCAGTGGGCATGTGAAGGTACATTCGGAGATGTTCGTAGTCTGCTTGCTGAAACGTTGGCGGGCTTTCCGGAAACTTCACTATTGGAAGTTGAAAAATTCTTGCTTGTGGAGAGATTGATTCTCGAATAATCTTTGCAATTCGCTCATCCCGATTCCAGTCAGTCGCTGCCACCGAATAGTTAGGAGCAAGAGAAGATGGCGTCGCGTCAAGTATTTGGAACGCAGCGAGAAAAATGAAAACAAGATACTGGTACTTGACATTCTTTAAACGGTTTGTGAACGACTGGGCCAGTTGAAAAAGGAAAACTAGAGCTGGGAAGGCGAGAACAATTGTGATTCTTGACCACACACGAATCTGTGTAAGACCTAGTACGCCGAGAAAGTAACCGCCGCCTCCAACAATTGATATGCCAAGGAAAAAGAGTTGAACTTGCGCGAGGGGAGCAAGCAAAGAGAATCGGTCCTTACTCTTTGTCTGGAACACATAAATTACGAGCAGTGCAAGAAAACTGAGTCCTAGTAGCAATCCAAGCGGTTCGGCATATTCGCCTGCCAGTAGTGAAGAATCTAAGGTACTGACCCAATCTCTCACAAAAGACAAGCGATGGTCCCGAATTGGAAGGATCAACTTGGTTAGGTCAAGTGAGTAGAAACGAAGTTCGCCCAGACCACGCTGAACCGCTTCAATGTTTGCCCCCATCGAGCGCTGAAAAAGGAGAATCGGCAGGATTTGTACACCAACTACCAACGCTCCGAGAGAGCTCATGAATAGCAACCCAAGATTTTTTCCACTGCGTTCTCGGATTACTGCCAGCAACCCAAAGAAACCTGTTCCGAGAACAAAAAAAGCTGAATAGTAAAACCCGGCTGCAGCACTAAAAACTGTTAGCCCTAGAAGTAACCAAGATCTTGGCCTATACGCGCATTGGCGGAGATTGAAACTAATTCCTTCCTCAAGACCAAGTATCCAACCAGGTGTTATCAGTTCTTTAATAATCACCGCGAGCCAGATTGGAATCATCCAATACGAGGAGAGGTATAGATGATTGGCACCGTGTAGATAATGAAATGGTAAAAACGCAAACATCAGACCAATAAATAAAGCATGTGCTGAAGGAAGCCGAATGATACGAGCTCCAATATAAGCACCGAGAAATCCAGAAAAGTAAGAAGAGAGGTACTGGATATTGAATGTGAGACTTATGTCCTCGGTTACGGAAATCAAGAACCGAGAAAATACGAGGTTTGTTGTGTCTGCAACTGCTGGAAAATCATGGAGATCTTGACTGAATGGAAAACCAAGATGTGAACTTTTGAGGTACCAAAAACCTTCCTTCATGTTCTGAAATGACATCAAGGACAAGAGTCCGTCCCCGGCATAGACAATGGGCACACGTGGGTTCAGGTCCCACAATTGGAAGAGGTAGACAAGGATCAACCCTGTAACTAAAAATCCTGTAAGTACGTGACGAAAATCTGAACTCCGAAAAAGAAATCGGACTAAATCATTTGAGGATTTCATTTGCTATTCAAAATCATCTATTTGTTTCGGCGTCGTTCTAGAAGTGGGCAGTACTTGATGATGCAGTACATTGCGCGTACACCATCTTTCCAGCCAATCTTCTTTCCCTCATCGTAAGAGCGGCCAGAATATGAAATTCCGACTTCATAAACCTTCCAACGACCTGCTGCAATCTTTCCTGTCAATTCAGGCTCAATACCAAATCGATTTTCCTGCAAATGCAGGCTTTGGATTATCTCTCGTTTGAAACACTTGTAACAGGTTTCCATGTCAGTCAGATTGAGGTTGGTAAACATATTCGATACAAGAGTAAGTATCTTGTTTCCTACTGAATGCCAGAAGAAGAAGACGCGATGTGCATCACTGCCTTGAAAACGTGATCCAAAGACTACGTCAGCTTTCCCTGAAATGAGTGGGCCGAGAATTCTTCCGTAATCTGCAGGGTCATACTCGAGATCAGCATCCTGGACAATTACGAACTCAGATTTCGCATGTGTAAACCCAGTCCGGAGCGCAGCGCCCTTACCACCGTTCGTTTCATGGAGTATCACATGGACTCGTTCATCAGAAACTCCTGCTAGAAGTTCTCGTGTTCCGTCAGTGGACCCATCATCAACAATGATTAACTCAGACACATAGTCACTTTGGAGGACTGCATCAATGCAGGTCAACACAGTTCCTATTTCGTTATAACACGGCATCACTACCGAAAGAATCTTGTCTATTTGTTGAGCCGACATCTTGTCTACGGTACTTTCTTGATAGCAACACCAATGGTCATTGGTTTTAGTTAGTGGACATTCCAAACACAGTCGATGTAAGTAGTACCTTCATCAAAAGTGTCATGCTGGTGTACATCAAATCGGACACGCTTTTCCCAATGGTCAAAGGGGCTTACCTCAGCGATATCTGATAGAGCCACAGTTAAATCGTACGTTCCCTCAAGTAGCGGCAATTTGCCAATTTCAAGGTCTACATAACCAGTACCAAATAGGCGAGGAATTTGCACACCTTTTCTTTTGGTGTTCGTCCCCCACACATTTGTGCCATGAAGATGAGTAATGCGGACACCGAAAACTGCGTCTTTGATTGGGGTAGGAGCGTCGTAATGAATTCTGATTGTCACATCTGAATTAGTTCTAAGAATTTCTTTGAATTCTCCTCTAGAAAGTGTTTCAACTTTTGTTATGAGTGCTTCACCTGAACCCCATCGATCACCTATTGATCCTTCTTCGCGCGGTAGGGCGTTATGGGAAGTCCCTGAGTATTCGCGAACTACCTCTAAGGCGGTTCCAAGACCCTTAAGTTTCCCACGATCAATCCATGCTGCCTGATCGCAGATTTGTTCTACTTGACTCAGGCCATGACTAACAAGAACGATGGTGCGCCCATCTTGGCGAAATTTTTCAATTTTTTCATAACAACGCTGTTGAAAGGCTGCATCACCCACAGCTAGAACTTCATCGATAAGCAAAATCTCTGGTTCAACATTTGCTGCGATTGCGAATCCCAAGCGGACAACCATTCCAGATGAAAAATTCTTAACTGGCGTATCAATAAACGTTCCCAGACCAGCGAAATCAACTATGTCATCGAACCGAATCTCAATTTCTTTATTTGTCATTCCGAGAATTGCGCCGTTTAGAAAAATATTCTCTCTGCCAGACATTTCAGGATGAAACCCTGCACCCAATTCAAGAAGGGCGGAAAGCCTCCCATTGACGGTCAATGTTCCTTTGTCTGGGGAAAGTATTCCAGCCAGACATTTCAAAAGAGTGCTCTTACCCGAGCCATTTGCACCAATGATCCCGAATGTGGAACCCGTAGGAATATCAAAAGTTACGTCATTAACCGCCCAGAATTCATCGAATCGAGCGCGGTGACCCTTCAGTAAGGTTGTCTTAAGGTACTGATTCTTTTCATGATGCATTCTAAATTTCTTAGATACGTGGTCAATTGAAATTGCTTTGGACATCAGTGTTGCCTACCTAATTACTCGGACGTCATTATTCTAGATGAGTTGGGTCAGTGGTACGCAGAAACATCAACAACTGGTAAGTGTTTGAGGTGTAGCCTAAGGAATCCTCTGATTCTAGGAACATTTCAAATGGTGAATAATGAAGTAGTACTAAGAGAATTAGCCAAAAGAGTTGAATTGCGGCGGCAAGAGGGTCGTTACCCTATTGGCCTTGAACAACAGTTGTCTGCTGAATTTGACGCGATTCTTTCCGTCGTTCATAGAGGCGACGACACAATTAGTCGCATCCATTTTACTCTCTCGCAATTGGCTGAAGATTTAGGTGGTCAGAACGGCGGGGTCGACACCCAATCCCGTTTACCCGGAGTTTCAATAGTTCATAAACTTTTCAGAAAGCTGAGCTTGCGACATACTCGGCGGGCGCTTCGGCTTATCGAAGAATCTTTGACACTTATTGAGCAACAACTTCTTCAACAGCGAGAAACCGACTCTCGAGTAATGAAACAACTTGAACATGTTGTGATGGATCGAATTCTGATGGTTGATGTGCTTGCTGAGGCAGTTTTAGAACTAGAACGTAAAGTTGGATCAGGCACCTGATTATGCGGAAGCCTGTTATTCACCAAGTCCTGCTTGGTGCTGCTGAAGGAGATGCCATTACTCAGATGGCATTCGCGCTTCGCACCGAACTACAAAAGTTTGCAGATTCAGAGATTTATGCGCTGTGGAGACATGGTGATTTGATGGAAAAATCAACGTTGAGGTTGGAAGAGATTCCTGAATCAGAGGACATTGATCTACTCCTGTATCACTCGAGTATCGGATGGCAAGAAATGACAGATTTTTTGCTTTCGCGAACTGAGAAAATTGCAATCAGTTATCACAACATCACGCCTGCACATTTTTATGAAAAGTATCAACCTGAGTTTGCTCACGACTTACAGCTCGGGCGAACTGAACTTGAACTCATTCGCGAAAAAGTTGTCCTCACAGTTGCTGATTCTTCGTTTAATGCAGAAGATATAAAACAACATGGATACCACGATGCAATAGTGGTACCAGCAGGATTCTCTCCCAAAAGGCTATGCCATGAGACATATGATGTGCAGTTGTTGAATGAACTATCAATGCGGTTTCCAAATGGATATGTGATTGCAGTTGGTCAGCTGTTGCCTCATAAGCGAATTGAACAAGTTCTAGAAACAATGCACATTATGAACTCCACTTATTGGGGAAACATTGGACTTGTACTTTGTGGGGTGGCACGCCAGGCGCATTACCGTGAAGCGATCAATAAGTTTCAGAACCGATGTGCCATGGTCGATGTTCAATTCACTGATGCAGTATCAAACCGGCAGTTGGCAACTCTCCTGCGCGGTGCACGTGCATATTTGGGCATGAGTGACCATGAAGGTCTATGCATTCCACCAGTAGAAGCAATGTCCTTAGGTGTTCCAGTGATAATCAAGGGTGCTGGGGCTGTTCCAGAAACCATGGGTGAGGGCGCATTAGTTCTGCCCCAAGATTGCGGTCCGATTTTGGCTGGCGAAGCTATCAATGAAGTGCTCACTAATGAGACAATGCGATGGAATCTAATTAATGCCGGATACGAACGCGTTGACATTCTGGAATCTCGAACATCGTCATTCCGTATGGCTCAATTACTTCGGGAAGCTGCTTGATGAAACTTTTGTACGTAGTGCAACGGTATGGAGACGATATTGTCGGCGGATCAGAAGCTGCCTGTCGACAGTTCGCAGAAGCACTCACTAATGCTGGTCATTCTATTGAAGTAGTCACAAGTTGCGCGCGAAGTTACGTGACCTGGGAAGACTCGTATGAAGAAGGAACTACCATTATCAATGGTGTACTTGTTCACCGATTACGGGTCGAAGAACCGAGAAAACCAGAGCGATTTGGTCCTATGGATCAATGGCTAATGTCGGAAAACTCATCACCACTTCGATTCGAACATGAACGTTGGGCAAGGATCATGGGCCCAGACATTTTCGGATTTAGAAAATGGATGATTGACAACGCTCATAGATTTGATGCTGCAATTTTTATGACCTATTTGTATTCCACGGCCACGAGCGGAATACCAGCAATTGCTGGTCGTATTCCTATTGTTTTCCAGCCCACAGCACATGACGAACCCCCTCTACGGATTCCACTGTTTGAAGCAACGTTTCGACTAGCAGATGCCTTTATGTTCTTTACTCCCGAAGAACGCACGGTTGTAGAGGAACGGTTTCGGATAGATCCTGTGGGAAAGGTAGTAGGAATCGGTATTGACATGAATCCTACTTGTTCGGATCCGAGTGAATTCAGACGTCTTTTTGGTTTGCAAGACGATCCGTACCTTGTGTACGTGGGACGCCTAGACCCCATGAAGGGCGTGAAGCAGTTGTGTGAGTTCTTTGTCGAACTTAAGAAGCAGTATCCCTCTTCATTGAAATTGGTATTGGCCGGTGACCCAATGGTGGAACTGCCGGAGCATGAAGACATTGTGATTACTGGATTCCTAGAGGAATCAATGAAACATGCTGCAATCAAAGGATCTTTGGCATTAGTTCAATCCTCATATTTTGAAAGCTTTTCCATCGTGTTATGTGAAGCATGGGTTCAGAAGAGACCGGCGCTAGTTCAAGGTGCTAGCACTGTGTTGCGCGGGCAAGCGATGAGATCTAATGGTGCTATTCCATATGAGGGATATGCAGAGTTTGAACAAGCAGTCATGATGTTGTTCCAGGATAGAGATCTTGCCGACCAGATGGGGGTCTGCGGCCGTTCTTACGTTGAGCAACAATATGAATGGAGCAACGTTGTTAAAAATGTTGAATCAGCATTGGAAATTGCAAAAGTCGAGTTTGAAAAACGGCCAATTACTTTAAGCCGTGGCTAGAAGAGCAAAATCCCCTGGGCCATCAACTGCGTACAACAAAGTCTTCAATGCAATTTCCACGCCTTCGTCGAGGCCAGTGAGTTCATGTTTAGGTGAAAAATCATTTACGTAACGGCCTTCTGATTTCTTGAAACCAACCTCGGTAGCTAGGAAGAGAAGCAACTCCGGAAAGAGTGGTCGTTGATGAGTTGGATCAATCCAGAAGGTTCCAGATGCAACTCGAAGGTTCTTGGCGTTAGGGACTTCAGCAATCAATAGCCCGCCTGGTACTAACGTGCGTCGAATGTGGCGTAAAGCTTCGACCAAAACTGGAAACGGTAAATGTTCAAGCACTTGAAACATGGTGAAAGCCCCTACTGATTGATCAGCACGAGCTTCAAGAAATTGCAAAAGATCTTTCTGCTCGAATGCGAGCCCATTTTCTCTACATTCTTCTGCACACACAGTATTTGAATCAACTCCAAGTGCTGGAATTTTCAGATCACGAAGAACAGAAAGCCATTCTCCTCGCCCACATCCCAGATCTACAAGTGGAGTTTCCGCTGTAATTGTGCCGGGCAGGGAATCAAGGTATTCGCGTTGACGTTCAGCCACGAGATCACGACTTCCGCGGAAATGATTCTCGAGGGCTACATAAAGTCCATCGTCGATGATGAACGCTGGCGAATCAGATTGTGGGCTACTAACCAAGTGTGAAGATGGACCAGAGCTGGCAGATTGACGACGAATAACATCGATTGATTGACGTAGAGAGCTGATGATTTCACCATAGGACGCTTCGTTAGACGAGATTGCTTCTGTATTTTGAAGCTGTTTTGCATCGACATACGCAACCAAACTCTCATTTAGGGAAATCAAACGATTTTGATTTTCTAAACGAGTGACTTCGTTGAGGTGCGCAAGTCGCTCTTCGGCATCTACGAGGAGCTGCCTCCCAAGCAGATCGGCCTGTACGAGGCGTTCCTCGGTGTCCGCCAAAGACTGTTTAACGAACGAGACAGCTTCCGTAAGCGACTCATTAAATACCATGGAGCGAGCCATCGCTAAATCAACAATACGTCGTTCGAGTAAGTCAAATAACGCTGGATTAAGCGCCGGTTCATGGACCACTCTCTCTAACGAATCAAGCCGATGTTGAACTTGTTGAATGCCCAGTAAGCGTGCGACTCTATTGACGATTGGGCGAAGTAGTTTTTTAACCACAGTTGCATCATAGTAGGACGCTTACCACCGAACTATGGTCTTTTGCAATACGATTATCTCTATGTCAAATATTGCCGTCATCGGTACCGGATATGTGGGCTTGTCTTCCGGCGCATGTTTTGCTCACTTAGGTCATGTTGTTACGTGTGTTGATGTAGTGCAATTAAAGATTGACAACCTTAATAAGGGGATCTTGCCAATTGTTGAGACTGGACTTGAAGAACTTGTTGCCGAGGGTGTTGCTGCTGGCAAATTAACTTTTACAACTGATGTGGTGAGCGCTGTGAAGAATGCCGACGTGGTGTTTCTATGTGTTCCAACTCCAGAAGGCGCAGATGGCAGCGCCGATCTTTCTTATATTCAGACGGCAGCTAGGACATTGTCACCGTTGTTGCGTAGTGGTGCGATTGTGGTTAATAAATCAACAGTGCCGGTTGGCTCAACAAAAGTTGTAGAGCGTGAACTAAAGCGACCTGATATAGCGGTTGTTTCGAATCCTGAATTTTTACGTGAAGGAAGTGCGATTCAGGACTTCCTGCACCCGGACAGAGTTGTTGTTGGTTCCGATAATCAGGAAGCTGCAATTGCCGTTGGTGCGTTGTATGAAAAAGTTGGAGCTCCAGTTGTTGTGACAGACCCTGCTTCTGCTGAAACTATTAAATATGCAGCGAATGCATTTTTGGCCACAAAGATTTCGTATATCAATGCGGTTGCAGCCATTTGCGAAGGTGTTGGTGCCGACATTAACGATGTGGTTCTTGGCCTTGGATATGACAAACGTATTGGCCATGAATTCTTACGTCCAGGACCAGGGTGGGGAGGCAGTTGTTTCCCGAAAGACACCAAAGCAATGGTGAAGATTGCACAGGATGCTGGGTACGACTTTGGGCTTCTCAAAGGCGTGATCACAGTTAATGATCAGCAATACGGACGCATCGTAGACAAGATTCGCGCAGCTGCAGGTGGAACCTTGAAGGGCAAGAAGATTGCTTCATGGGGTTTGACCTTCAAAGCACTGACTGATGATCTTCGTGATTCACCAGCTGTTGAAATTATTACTCGCTTGTTGGCCGATGGAGCATCAGTCACTGTGTTTGACCCGACTGTGACTGTTGCTCCGAATGGGCTTGATGCAATTACGGTTTGTTCTTCGCCGCTTGAGGCGTGTGGTGGTGCAGATGTAATTGCTGTACTCACCGAGTGGGATGATTTCCGTTGGGTATCACCTATTGACGCTGCGGGTGTGGTGAGTGTGAAGCAGATTGTTGATGCGCGAAATTTGTTAGATAGATCTGAATGGCAGCGAGCTGGTTTTGAGTATCAGGGAATTGGCCGTTAATGGCCCGCATTGTTGTTTTAGGTGCGTCGGGATTTTTAGGCTCGCACTTATGTGATGAGTTGATTGCCCGCGGTGATGAAGTTGTTGGTATTGACGATTTATCTTCGAGTACGGGGGTGAACCTGAAGGCGCTGGAGTCTGAACCACGCTTCACTTTTCTCAAGGGTGATATTGCTGAAGGTATTCCTGTACGGGGAACAGTTGATGCAGTGTTGAACTTTGCATCTCCGGCTTCGCCACCGCGTTATTTGGAAACACCAATTCAAACTTTGCGCACGGGAAGCAGGGGAACTGATAATGCCTTGCAGTTTGCCCTTGAAAACAACGCTCGTTTTATCATGGCTTCAACGAGTGAGGTGTACGGCGACCCAACGATTTCACCACAGGTAGAAACGTATTGGGGAAACGTGAACTCGATTGGCGAGAGGTCGTGTTACGACGAAGCAAAGCGATATGCCGAAGCACTGTGCATGGCGTATTGGCGTGAGTACCAGGCCAATATTGGAATCGTTCGAATTTTCAACACGTACGGACCGCGTCTTGACCCAACTGACGGGCGCGTTGTTTCGAATTTCGTGTGCCAAGCACTGCAAGGCCAAAATCTCACCGTGTACGGCGATGGTTCACAAACACGCTCGTTCTGTTACGTAGATGATGAGATACGTGGAATTTTGGCATTGCTAGATTCAAACGAGCGGGGACCAATCAATATCGGAAACCCAGTTGAGTTCACGATGCTGGAACTAGCTGAACTTGTTTTTGAGTTGACAGGTTCGCAATCACAACTTGTGTATGAGGCGCTTCCGGCAGATGACCCGTTGCAGCGTTGCCCGGACATCACATTGGCGCGTCAATTGCTGAACTGGGAACCGACGGTTGAATTACGCGAGGGATTACGACACACAATTGAGTGGTTTCAGAAGACTCTGTAAGGGCTTTCTAATAGAGTGGAGTTGTGATTTTCCGTCGTAACAACAAGGGCAACGGCCCTGTGATTGCGAATGAAGGCAGATCACTTGACGGCATTGATGTGCTGGGGTTTTTTACTGCTGAACATGGTGTGGGTGAAGCAGCGCGGGTATTGACTTCGACGCTGCAGGCTGCCGGAGTGTCGGTGAGCACCATTGATTACACCGATACGCAAAGCCGGCGTGAACATTTGTTTCACTGTGACAATGTGTCACGGAACAAGGTTTTGATGACTGCGATAAACGCGGATCATTTGAACGAAGCGCAACGTCGCCTTGGGCGTGAGTTCTTTATAGATCGTTATGTGATTGGGCAGTGGTTCTGGGAA
>Ga0164294_10000992_pt1 | contig 26792 bp, 22 predicted proteins | sample GEODES005metaG_FD_111479 | JGI IMG/M metagenome (GOLD analysis project Ga0164294, IMG submission 111479) | Oligotrophic lake water microbial communities from Sparkling Lake, Wisconsin, USA - GEODES005 metaG | ecosystem: Environmental > Aquatic > Freshwater > Lake | place: USA: Sparkling Lake...
AAGAGACCAAGGCACGCAAGCCATTGAAGGGGGCTGCGATCGAAATCATCCCCGACGAAGAGAATCCTGGATACTATAAAGGCAAGTTCGCCTTCGTGCCGCATTACCAGCTTGAAGGGATGGACGTTTCCTTGAGCATGGTCTCGCGCTTGCCGAAGGCTGGCTGACCTGCCCAATTTTTAGTGTTTGTGAGAGTGTTTAGTACGTGAATCCTAAGAATTATAAGGATAAATCTGATGGCTGCTTCTGATTATATACTGGTGATCGACAAGATCGCAGGCGAGACCCTTGACAAGGTGTTCTCAGCAAAAGGCGGGATTGAAATCCATAGCTTCAGTTGGGGTATTTCGAACCAGGGCTCGCATTCGGCAGGCACCGGCGGCGGTTCGGGCAAAGGCAGCTTTCAGGATATACATTTTACCAAGAACGTCGACAAATCGTCGCCGGCGCTCGCTATGAGGTGCGCGACAGGTGAGCACATCGCCAAGGCTTCCTTGCATTTACGCAAGGCTGGCGGGGACCAGAAGGAATACTACACCATCAAGTTGACCGATTTGATCGTCAGCTCGTTCCAAGCGGGTGCCGGTGGTGGCGATTCAACTGTTGTAGATCAGTTTAGCTTGAACTTTGCTAAAATCGAATGGGAATACAAGCCTCAGGATGCGAAAGGCGGCCTGGGCGGTGGTGTTCAGTTTGGGTACGATATCAAGTTGGGTACCAAGGTATAAGGTTTGAATGATGAATTGAGGACCGCACGCACATGATCGGTGTGCGGTCCTCAGAGCTTTAAAGACGTGCTGACCATTTGCTTCGATCTATGGCCTCACCGTCTTGGTCTGCCCCTGGGACCGTAGCGGTCCCTGCGTTCATTGCTTCATCGCGCTCTGCGCACACCTTGCTCCTATGGGGCTTCTTTCACCTGTTTCCATATGGACATCCCGCGATGGCTGATGCTGATGCCCTATTGCGCGAAGGCGACCTTGCCGGTGCGCGCGCCGCTCTGGTCAAAGTCGTCCGTTCGCAGCCATCCGATGCGCAGGCCCGGATGTTTCTGTTTCAGCTGTTGGCGATTGCCGGCGAATGGGACAAGGCCAAATCGCAGCTCGCCGCGCTGGCGCAACTGACGCCCGAAGCGCAGATGCTGGCAGTGGCCTATGGCCAAGCGACCGAGGCCGAGCGCGTCCGCGCCGACGTGTTTCGCGGGGCCGCCCGGATCGAGGTACTGGCCAACGGCGATGGCTGGGCGGGCACGCTTGCGGCGGCCATCGAGCACTATGCCAATGGCCGCGATGAGGAAGGCGACGCCGCGCGCGATGAAGCCTTTGCCGCCGCGCCCGACGCACCCGGCACTTTCAACGATACCCCGTTCGAGTGGATCGCCGATGCGGATGCGCGCTTCGGCCCGGCCTGCGAAGCGATTGTCGCGGGGCGTTATGGGCTCCTGCCGTTCGACTCGATCGAGCATATCACGTGCGAAGGTGTGGTCGATTTGCGCGATCTGGTGTGGCTCCCCGTGCAGATCATGATGCGGTCGGGCCAATCGATCGCCGCGTTCCTGCCCGCGCGCTATCCCGGCATCGAGGCTTCGGGCGAGGCCGCTGAGCAACTTGCCCGCGCCACCAGCTGGCATGCCCGGGGAAGCGGCGAAGTCGGCTCGGGGCAGCGGCTGTGGACGCTGTCCGATGGCGAGGATCATGGCATCCTCTCGCTGCGCAGCCTCAAATTCGGCTGATGGCGCCACCACCCAAGCCCACGCGATCGCGGCTTAATCCCACGCTGTTTGACAAGCTGGTCGCCGATAATGACCTTGGCGGGATGCGCGGCGAAGAAGTCGACAAGATCGAGGAAAGCCGCGAGGCGATGCGGTATTATTCGATTCCCCGGCTGGAACGCTTCAACGAGGCCGCGCTGCGCGCGACCGTCCGCCGCGAATTGGCCTGGCTGCTCAACACGGTCAATCTGGCGGCGGTGGTCGATCTCGAGCCCTTTCCCGAAGTGCAGACATCGGTGCTCAATTACGGCGTGCCCGACATGACCGGCAAGGCGCTGACCCGCCGCCTGACCTTGCAGCGCGCGCGCGAGATTCGCGGGGCGATCAAGGCGTTCGAACCCCGGATCGATCCGCAGACGCTGGTAGTGGAGCCCACCGACGCGCCCGAGCGGCTCAACAGCGTGACCTATCTGATCCACGGCGACGTCACTTCGGCGGTCAGCGCGATGCCGGTCAAGTTCCGCACCGATGTCGAGGCCGACACCGGCGCGGCCACCGTGCGCGACTAGGCATCCGGCGATGGATCCCCGCCTGCTCCGCGCTTATAACGACGAGCTCGCCTATCTGCGCGCAGGCGCGCGCGAATTCGGCGAGGAGCATGAGGCGGTCGCCTCGCGGCTTGGCCTCAAGACGCCGACCGACCCCGATCCCTACGTCGAGCGGCTGCTCGAAGGCGTGGCCTTTCTGGGCGCGCGGGTGCAGCTCAAGCTGCAGGATCAGTTCCCTGAGTTCACCCAGCATCTGCTGAACGCGGTGCAGCCGCATTATCTGGCGCCGATGCCATCGATCTGCGTGGCCGGGTTCGAGCCCAAGGAAGGCGATCCTGCGCTCATCGATGGCTATCCGGTGCCGCGCGGCACCGTGCTGACGGCGCTGGCCAGCGAACACAACAATGCGTCGGTGCAGTTTACCATCGGCCAGGCGACGACGCTGTGGCCGCTGAAGGTGACCGAGGCCGAATACTTTTCGAGCCGCGCGGCGATTGCGCCCTACGCGGCGGTGGCCAATGTGCGCGCCGAGGCCGGGCTGCGGCTGCGGTTCGAAACGATTTCGGGAGCGCCGATCGACAAGCTGACGATCGATGGCCTGCCGATTTACCTCGATGGGTCGGAGGCGGTGCCGGGCGAGCTCTATCGCCAGCTGATCGGCGATGCTGTGGCGGTGATTGCGCGTGATCCCGCCTCGGGCGGGGGCGCGGAATCCTGGACCACACTGCCGCTGCCCGAGCAGGTCGGTTTCGAGGATGACGAGGCGCTGCTCCCGGCCGAGCTGCGCTCGTTTCGCGGCTATCGGTTGCTATCGGAATTCTTCGCATGTCCCGAACGGTTTATGTTCGCGCGGCTCCGGGACCTTCGCCGGGCCTTCGCGCGCTGCACCGGCGCATGCGATGTGATCGTGCTTTTTTCCCGTGGCACGCCAGTGCTGGCCGGAGCGATTGGCGCTACCAATTTCAAGCTCCATGCGGTGCCCGCGATCAATGTGTTCGAAAAGCAGCTGGGCCGAATTCAGATCACGCCGAACACGCACGAGTATCACGTTGTCCCGGACCGGACGCGTCCGCTCGATTTCGAAGTGTTTCGGATCAACGAGGTCAAGGCCGTGGTCGGCGACGATGTCGATCTGCGCCCGGTGGCGCCGCTCTATGCGCTCGGTTCGCTGCTCTATGATGCAAGAGATGCATTGTTCTATGTCACGCGGCTCATGCCCCGGCGGCTTTCGACCAAGGAGCAGCGGCTGCGGCGGCGGACCGACTACGTCGGCACCGAAACCTGGCTCAGCCTGTCTGCACCGAACAACCCCGAACGGCTCGATGACGTGAAGGAACTGGCCATCAAGGCCTATGTTACCAACCGCGAATTGCCTGAATTGCTGACCTTTCGCGGCAGCGAGCATTTTGTGAAGCCCGGAGGGCCGGTGCGCACGGTCAGCATTCTGCGCGCGCCCAGCCGTCCGCGTCCGCCGCTGGGGCTGAACGACGCGGCATGGCGGGTGATCACGCATATCACGCCCAATTATGCGACGCTGGCCCCTGAGGATCATGATGATCCTTCGCTGCTGCGCGATCATCTGGCGCTTTACGGGCGGCAGGATGATGCCGCGATGCGCAAGCAGATCGACGGCATCTTGGGCGTCCAGTCAGAAGCCATCGTGCGCCGGGTGCCGGGGCGCGACCGGATGGCGGTCGCGCGCGGATCGCGCATCCGCATCCGGCTCGATGATGCATCGTTTGCCAACGGACGCATCTTTCTGTTTTCCGCCGTACTCGAACGCTTTCTGGCCGAATTCGCCACGGTCAACAGCTTTACCGAGTGCATCTTTTCCACCGCAGCCGAAGGGGTGCTGGCCAAATGGCCGACGCGGATTGGACGCAAGCACAGCATCTGACGATGCTGGCGAAAGTGGCCGAAGCACCCCGCCTCTATGGGGTGTTCCCCGTGCTGCGTGCGGTTGAAGCGCGTGGGGCCGCACTGCCGCGGATCGGTAAGGCCAAGCTTCCCGAGCTCAATCTGGTCGATCTGGCCCAGCGGTCCCAGCTAGGCTTTGCCGCCGCCACGCTGACCGCCATCAAGATTTCGGGATCGCGGGCGCGGGTCGAGGGGACTTGGCTCGGGCTGACCGGGCCGATGGGGGCATTGCCCACGCACCTCACCGAATTTGTCTTCTACGAACAGCGCTATGCCAAAAGCACGCCGTTTGGCGATTGGCTCGACCTGATGGCGGGGCGGATGCTGCAATTGTTCTATCGGGCCTGGGCGGATTCGCAACCTGCGGCGCTGGCCGACCGGCCCGCCGACGACGGGTTTGCCGGCTGGGTCGCCGCGCTATCGGGCGCGCATGAAGGTGCAGATGCGGCCACGGCATTCCCGCGCAGTCTGCGCGCGCACTACGCCAGCGTATTCGCCGGACCGCGCAGCGCCACCGCAATCGAAGATGCGATGAGCCACCTGCTTGGCCAGGAGGTGCGCCTGCTGGAATTTCAGGGCCGCTGGCGCGATCTCGAGCCGGAAGATCTGACACGATTGGGGCGCGGTTTTGCGCAGCTTGGTCGCGATGCCATGCTGGGAGGCCGGGTGCGCAGCGCGTCCGATGCATTTCGCGTCGTGATCGGCGCTGCCAGCTACCGCGACTTTGTCTCGCTTTTGCCCACGGGCCCGCGCTTTGCGCTGGCCGCAGAAGCGCTGGACGCATTCAAGCCGACCCATCTCGAATGGGATATCACGCTTGAGATCGACGAGCAGGATGCGCCGCCCTGCCGGCTTGATGGACGCGCGCAATTGGGCTGGAGCAGCTGGGTAAAGCCGCGCACCGCAAAAAGCCTGCCACGGCAGGTGGTTCGCGGCGATGCGCATCTGCGCCGCATGAAACCACGAAGACGGGGGATACCACTATGACCGAGATTAGCCGTTCCGCACTGTTTGGGCGTTTGAACAAGACCGCGCTCAAGGGCATCGAAACCGCAACGGGATTCTGCAAGATACGCGGCAACCCCTATGTCGAACTGGTCCACTGGATCCACGTGATGGTGCAGGATTCGCAGAACGACCTGGCCGCGATCCGCCGCGAATTCAAGATCGACGATACCAAGCTGGCGCGCGACATCGTCGCCGCGCTCGATGCGCTGCCGCGCGGCGCGACCTCGATTTCAGACTTTTCGCCGCAGATCGAGGAAGCGATCGAGAAGGGCTGGCTTTACGCCTCGCTGCAGTTTTCCGCCGCGCGCGTGCGCACCGGGCATCTGCTCTTTGGCATGCTGAAAACGGCGACATTGAAGAACGCGCTTGGCAATATCAGCAGCGAATGGCGCAAGGTTCAGGCGGACAAGCTGGGCGATGAATTCGAGCGGATCTGCGCTGCCTCGACCGAAGAGACGCAGGCCGAGGCCGGACCGGTAGCCGGCGGCGGCAGCGCGGGCGATGGCGGCCCCGTGGCCGACGGCGAGGCGCTGGCCAAGTTCTCGGTCGACCTGACCGAGCAAGCGCGCAGCGGCAAGATTGACAAGATCGTGGGCCGCGACGCCGAAATCCGCCAGGTGATCGACATTCTGCTCCGCCGACGCCAGAACAACCCCATTCTGGTCGGCGAGGCCGGTGTCGGCAAGACGGCGGTGGTCGAAGGCTTTGCCAAGCGGATCGTCGACGGCGATGTGCCGCCCGCGCTCCAGGGCGTGACGCTGCGCTCGCTCGATATCGGGCTGATGCAGGCGGGCGCGAGCGTCAAGGGCGAGTTCGAGAAGCGGCTGCGGCAGGTGATCGACGAGGTCGAGGCGAGCACCAGCCCGATCATCCTGTTTATCGACGAGGCGCATACGCTGATCGGCGCGGGCGGGCAGGCGGGCACCGGGGACGCGGCCAATCTGCTCAAGCCGGCGCTTGCGCGTGGCCGCCTGCGCACGGTGGCGGCAACCACCTACGCCGAATACCGCCAGTACTTCGAGAAAGATCCGGCGCTCACCCGGCGTTTCCAGACGGTCGATGTGGGCGAGCCCGAGACCGCCAAGGCGATTGCCATGATCCGCTCGGTCGCGCCGATGATGGAAGCCCATCACCACATCGTCGTGCTCGATGAGGCGGTCGAGGCTGCGGTGAAGCTGTCGCAGCGCTACGTTCCTGCGCGCCAGTTGCCCGACAAGGCGGTGAGCTTGCTTGACACGGCCTGCGCACGCGTTGCGGTGTCGCAGCATGCCACCCCGGCGCAAGTCGAGGATCGCAAGCGCAAGCTCGAATTGCTCGAAGTGGAACGCGAGATCGCCCAGCGCGAAACGAGCGAGCAATATGCCAGCGGCGAGCGGCTGCCCAAACTTCATGAAGCCATCGCCGAGGCTAGCACCGCCGTGGACGAAATCACGATGAAATGGGATGCCGAGAAGGCCGCGCTGGAGGGCGTGGTCGCCGCCCGAACTGCATTGTCCGAAGCACGCAGCGCTGCGGGCGAAGATGGCGTGGTCGAAGGCGAAGAGGCGCTGAAGGCCGCGCTCGATAGCGCCATCGCCGCGATGCGCGAGGCGCAGGGCGACAATCCGATGGTGTTCGGGGTGGTCGATCAGGATGCGGTGGCCGCCGTTGTCGGCGACTGGACCGGGATTCCGATGGGCCGCATGGTCAAGAACGAGATCGAGAGCGTGCTCACGATCTCCGACCAGCTGAAAGCGCGGGTGATCGGGCAGGATCACGCGATGGACGCGATCGCCAAGCGCATCCAGACCAGCCGCGCCAAGCTCGACAACCCGAACAAGCCGGTTGGCGTCTTCATGCTGTGCGGCCCTTCGGGCGTCGGCAAGACCGAGACCGCGATGGTGCTGGCGGACTTGCTGTTTTCGGGCGACGAAAGCTGCATCGTGATCAACATGAGCGAATTCCAGGAGGCGCACACCGTCTCGACGCTCAAAGGCGCGCCGGCCGGCTATGTCGGTTATGGCCAAGGCGGCGTGCTGACCGAGGCGGTGCGGCGGCGGCCCTATTCGGTGGTGCTGCTCGACGAGGTGGAAAAGGCGCACCCCGATGTGCACGAGATGTTTTTCCAGGTCTTCGACAAGGGTTTCATGAACGATGCCGAAGGGCGGTACATCGATTTCAAGAACACGCTGATCCTGCTCACCTCGAACGTCGGCACCGACCTCATCACCACGCTGAGCGAAGACGAGGAGATGAAACCCGACGCCGAGAGCCTGGCAACAACGCTGCGGCCCGAACTGCTCAAGGTGTTCCCGCCCGCGCTGCTCGGGCGCTTGCTGGTGCTGCCGTACTATCCGCTCTCGCCCGATATGCTCAAGGGCATCGTGCGCATCCAGCTCGACCGGATCGTGCGCCGGGTTCACGACAGCCATGGTATCGTGTTCAGCTATGCCGACGCGGTGATCGACCTCATCGTCTCGCGCTGCAACGAAGTGGCGAGCGGGGGCCGCCTGATCGATGCGATCCTCACCAACACGATGCTGCCGGAAGTGTCGATCGCGCTGCTCAACCGGCAGATGTCGGGCGAGGAGGTCAAGTCGATCGCGGTGACCGTGGAGGGCGATGGGTTCGGATATCTGTTTGGGTAAACTGTCAGGGCGGAGGGAGCGATCATGGATTTCGCAATCGCGATTATCGACGGCACTGGTGATTTTGATGACGGCGACTATGCGTTCAATATGGCAGGAGGGTTTTGCGTCCAGCTCAAGCATAAGCTGGCGAATGTGGCTCAGTACGAACGCGGCCCCTCGTTCGATGGCGTAAGGGTGCGTGAACGCGGCGACCGCGCAGCTAGGTTTCTTGAGCAGGCCAAGGCTAGAGGCGTTCAAAGACTATTTGTCGCTGGATACAGTCGCGGTGGATCGGCGGCGCTCTTTTGCGCTGCCAACCTGCATTTAAAGCGAATCGCTGTCGATGGAATGTTCTTGTTCGACCCAGTCGCCCGACATTTTACTCAAGGTGGGGAGGATCTGCCAGCGAACGTCAAATACTGCGCCGTGGCATTGCGTAGTAATGATCCTGCATTGATTGCAAAGTATGACCCGCCGGCTTCTAAGCTGGCCAAGGCAATTCTGCCATTCGCCCGGCCAATTCTGCCCTTGCCCGCAGCATTAGCGCTGTCAGACGATAATGTGACGAAAGCTGCGGACCTAATTTTAACCAATCCGATGCGACCATCGTTTGGTAATGTAAGTTTGTTGTTCTCTCCACCCACTAATTTGGTGCAAGAGTATTTCAAATGCTCGCATGGCGCTGTAGGAGGGGCCGGCTGGAAAAAAGTTAAGGAAGATGAAGACGGGCAAAAGCAGGTAGCGCGGTGGATGTCAGAGCGGCTTAAAGAGCAGAACATCCCAGTTACCCTTGCGTCGTATGGCTGTTTCGCTGAATGAAGGCATGTCGTGCCTTTTGCTTGATGATCACACTGGCATTGTCGACTCTGGTGGTGGTCCTGCCCGGCTCCAGCTTGGCCAAGCCCAGCAGGCTGGCCACCTTCATCGCCGAGCGCGAGATATGCGATCATTTTCGCGGCGAGGAGGCTTATGACAAAGCCCGCGCCCGCTTTATCGCCGCGAAGCTGAAGCGTTATTGCACCGGGACCGACCGGCGCTTGAAGGCGCTGCGCGCGCGTTATGCGAAGCATCCCAAGGTGCTGGCAAAACTGGCAGATTATGAAGATAGCATCGAATAAAGCCATGAGAGAGGATGCGGCTGGATGGACAATCTGACGGCTTCCGCCAACATGAGCGGCGCGGCGTGGTGGCATGCCAATCAGGCAAAGTATCCCGACAACAGCGCCGTCGCCGATCTGGAACCTGGTTTCCGCACCAAAGTAGAGAGCTTCCTTGCGGCGCTGGCCAAGGCCAATGCCACGGTGCGCATCGCCGCCACCCGGCGCAACCTCGTGCGCGGGGCGCTCATGCACTGGTCATTCGTGCTGGCGAATGGGAAGGTCGAGGCCAAGGACGTGCCCGCGATTGCCGGGTGCACTATCGATTGGGTTCACGCCGATGAAAAAGCCTCGCAAGCGGCGGCGAAGGAAATGGTTGCCTTGTTCCAGATCAAATTCCAGCCTTCGCTCACTTCGCTTCATTTCAAGGGGCTGGCGATCGACATGAACATCAGCTGGACCGGCACGCTCAAGATCGCCGGCGCAGATGGCACGGTGGTCGAAATCGGCACGCCATTGAACGGCGCCTCGAACACCGATCTCCACGCCGTCGGCAAGGGGTACGGCGTGATCAAGCTGCTGAAAGACAAGCCACACTGGTCGAGCACCGGGCATTGAAGGGAACACCAGCATGACGACCGCCTACGACACCGTCGTTTATCCCAGCATGGTGTTCGAGAAGACGCACCCGGACCGGCTGCGCGCGCTGGCGCAGATCCATGGGGTGGCCGCGCCCGAGGTCGCCACCGCACGCGTGCTCGAAGTCGCGGGCGGTGACGGGCTCAATCTGATTGCGCTGGCGGCGGCCTATCCCGGCATGGCGTGCCAGGGCTTCGATCTGGCCGAGACCGCTGTGGCGCGGGGCCAAGCGCTGATTGCCGCTGCGGGGCTTACCAATGTCGAGCTCCAAGTCTGTGATATTCTCGATGCATGCGAACGCTATCCTGCAGGCAGCTTTGACTACATCATCGCGCACGGGGTCTATGCGTGGGTGCCAGAGTCGGTGCGCGCCGCGATCATGGCACTGATCGGGCACGCGCTGGCCCCAGATGGGGTCGCATTTGTCAGCTATAACGCGATGCCGGGCGGCTACATCCGCATGATGATGCGCGACATGCTGCTCCATGCGCTGGACGGTACCGAGGGGACCGAGGAAAAGATCGCGATCGCGCACCAATGTCTCGAGCTGTTCTCCAAGCCCCAGGACGACGACACGGCGGTGGTGACCGCGCTGCGCAGGCAAGCGGAAAGGATGCTCGAAGCTTCCGAAAGCGTGCTGCTTCATGACGAGCTCGGCGGCGTTTTCGCGCCGCAGCGGCTGACCGATGTGGTGGCGGAGGCAGGCAAGCACGGGTTGACGTTCCTGACGGACGATTCCGGGGTCCGGGTCAATCTCGATGGATTTGTGCCCGACGGCGTGGCGCCAGAAGGCGATCTGGACAAGCTGGTGGTGCGTGCGGCGCAAGCCACCGATTATGCGACGGTGCGGTTTTTTCGCCAGAGCCTGTTCGTGCGCAGCGCTCACAAACTCTTGCGCGTATTCGATCCACAGACGCTGGACGGGCTATGGATGTCGTGCTCGCCTCAGAAAGAAGAAGATGGCAGCTACCGCATCGGACGCTCGACGTTCAGGATCAACGATGATGAGATGGTCCGGATGATCGATATTGTTTCCGCGCATTCGCCCGAGCGCTTTTCCTTCGCTGAAAAAGTGCGCGATGAGGGCCGGCGGCTTACGCTGCTTCATCTGTTCGGACGCGGCTATATCCGGTTTCATCATGGCCCGGTCCCATACTCGCTGAGCGCGGGAGATCGTCCCAAGCTGAGCCCGCTCATCCGTGCGATGCTTGATCAAGGCTATGAGAACGTTGCGACGCTTGATCACAAGCTCATGGACATCGAACAGGATGAACTCAAGGCTCTGCTGCTGGCGGCGGACGGAACCCGGACACTGGCCGAAATCGCGGCTTTGCCTGGGCTGCCGTTCCCGGCAGAACACGTGGGGCCCGCGCTCGAGGCGGCCGCCCGGCGCGCGCTATTGGTTTAGCGCGCCACGAACGCGCGCCAGCCGCCGAGCGCGGTGATGTCTTCGGCGCCGGTGATCGCGCGCGGTTCCGCGACGAAGCCTTTGACCAGGCTGCCGTCTTCGAGTTCGACCGTGCCAATGGCCAGCGGCGGCGGCACTTCGGCGACGAAGCTGCCGAAGGCGGCAAGGTCCAACTCGTAGATTTCGAGCGCGATCGATCCGCCGCCCGCATCGTGGACGCCAGTGTAAACCAGCGCAGGTTTGGGCGGGACGCTGTTTGCAATGGCATAGAGCCGGTATGCGGGCGCGGTCTTGGCCTCGCCGACAAAGCGCGCCTCGCGCGATGTGAGCTGCCAGTGCAGCGGCATGTCTTTCAAGTGTGCGCCGACAACGGCCAGTTTCACGGTATCCATGCGTCCCTCCAGATCGAGCGGCGGCGGGGCGGCCGGCGCGGGGTAAAGCTTGGCCGCCGCCGCGATCAGTGCGCGGTCGGTGGCGGCAGGGCCGATCAGCGTGACGCCGAAGCCGGTGCCATTGGCGCGAATACCGGTGGGCACGGCGATCGCGGCCATATCGAGCAGGTTCACGAAATTGGTGTAGGCGCCCAGATTAGCATTGAGCGCGACCGGCGCGGCGAGCATTTCGGCGACGCGGTAACAGGTGGGCGCAGTCGGCAGCACGAGCAGGTCGATGTCGGCCCACATCGCCTCTGCGGCGCGGGCGAGATCGGCGAGGCGGTACATCGCTTCGAAGGTCTCGACCGCGCCATAGGCGAACCCGCGCTCGACGATACCGCGCACGACCGGGTGGATCGCTTCGGGATCGGTCCGTAGCATGTCTTTAAGCGCGGCGGTGCGCTCGGCCACCCACGGGCCATCATAGAGTAGCCGCGCCGCTTCATTGAGCGGGGTGATGTCGATTTCGACCAATTCGGCGTCCAGCGCTGCCAGCGCGCGGTCATAGAGATGGCCCGATTCCAGATCGCCGAACCATGGCCGCTGGTGCGCCAGCGGGATGCCGATGCGGCGCGCGAGGCGGGGGGCGTCGGGCAGCGCGCGCGAGAGCGGATCGGCGGCATCGAAGCCGGCAATCGCGGTGTCGACCAGCGCGGGCAGCGCGACAATCTCGGTCAAGACGGTGATGCAATCGAGCGTGCGGCAGGCGGGCACGAGGCCCCGGCTGCTCCAGCGCCCGCGTGTCGGCTTGAAGCCAATGAGGTGGTTGAAGGCGGCAGGAATGCGGCCTGAGCCTGCGGTGTCGGTGCCGAGGCCGAAGGCGACCAGCCCCGCAGCGACCGCGATGGCTGAACCGGAGCTCGAGCCGCCGCTAACGTAGGCGCGGTTGTAGGCATTGCGCGGGATGCCATAGGGGCTGCGTGTGCCGTTGAGTCCGGTGGCGAATTGATCGAGATTGGCCTTGCCGATGGGGATGGCGCCCGCTGCGACCAGGCGTTCGATTACCGTGGCAGATTGGCCCGGGCGATAGGCAAAGGCCGGGCAGGCGGCGGTGGTATCAAGCCCGGCGACGTCGATGTTGTCCTTCACCGCGAAAGGCACGCCCGCCAGTGGCAGCACTTCGCCCGCGGCAATCCGCGCGTCGACGGCGGCAGCGGCGGCGCGCAAGGCGGCAGGATCGAAGCGCGAAATCCACACGGCGGGCTGCACGGTGTCGTAGAACGCGAGGCGTTCGAGCACCTCCTCGATCACCTGGGCGGCGGTGCGCGTGCCGGTCTGGACCGCGCTGGCGATGGCGGCGACGGAGAGGCGGGTCAGCGCGGTCATGCGGGCACCAGCGCGAGCATCGGCGCACCGGGATTGATCGACTGGCGTTCGGCAACGTAGATCGCGGCCACTGTGCCCGCCGCGGGGCTCTCCACCGGAAATTCGGTCTTCATCGCTTCAATCACCGCGATTGTCTCCCCGGCCGCGACCGCATCGCCCAGCCCCTTCATCAGTTTCCACACGCTGCCGCCGAATGGCGCTTCGACCAGCTGCGCGCCATCGGGTACCACGATGGCATCCGCGGCTGCCCCGCCGCCGCCCGCATCGGTCAGGCTGGCGACGCGGTCGAACTCGCCGCGCTGCGCCCAATCGGCGCGTTCGGCGGCGAAGGCGGCGTTGCGGCGGGTTTCGAACGCCGTGATCGAGCCGGCGTTGTCGCTCAGGAATGCGCGGTAATCGGCCAGCCGGAACGCGGTCTCCTCGATCTCGATGGCGCGGCGGCCCAGCGGAAAATCGCGCCGCCATTCGGTCAGCTCGTCATGGCTCACCGGAAAAAAGCGGATCTGGTCGAAAAAGCGCAAGAGCCACGGTTGGCCATCGGCAAACGCGGCGGTTTTGCGGTGGGTGTTCCACACCTGGATCGTGCGGCCGAACAGCTGATAGCCGCCGGGGCCCTCCATCCCGTAAATGCACATATAGGCCCCGCCGATGCCCACGACATTGGGCGGGGTCCAGGTGCGCGCGGGGTTGTACTTGGTGGTCACCAGCCGGTGGCGCGGATCGATCGGGGTCGCGACGGGTGCGCCGAGGTAAACGTCGCCGAGCCCATAGACGAGATAGCTGGCATCGAACACGGTGCGGCGCACATCTTCGGCGCTGGCGAGGCCGTTGACGCGGCGGATGAACTCGATGTTGTCGGGGCACCACGGCGCATCATCGCGCACCACCGCCATGTAGCGCGCGATCGTTTGGTGAATGGCCGGGTCGTCCCAGCTCAGCGGCAGGTGGACGATGCGCGAAGGGATGACGAAGTCTTCGAGGTCGCCCAGCGTTTCCTCGATGGCGATGAGATGCGCGAGCAGCGCGGGCTGGGTGAGCGCCATGCCGTCGAAATGGACTTGAAACGAGCGGATGCCCGGCACCACGTCGGTGATGCCCGGCAGCGCGAGCGCGGCGAGCGCGGTGGTCGCGGCATGAACGCGCAGGCGCAGTTCGAGATCGAGCGTGATCGGGCCGTATTCGATCAGCAGGTTGCGGTCGCCCTGCTGGCGATACGTGACGAGCGGGCGCGCGCCTTGCGGTTCGAGGCGGGCGAGCACCGCGTCGCCGGCATCGGCCGCGGTGCCAAGTGGGGGGAGGGCCGTGCCAAGGGCGATCAGCGCCTCTTCGGCTGCCGCCGCGGCTTCTGCTTCGGCCAAGCTTACCCGATGGAAATGGATCGCATCGCCGGGCGCAAGCTGGCCCAGCTTCCACAAGTCCGCCGCGATCACCACGAAAGGGCAGACGAATCCTCCCAGCGACGGCCCGTCTGGCCCCAGAATGATCGGCATGTCGCCGGTGAAATCGACCGCGCCGATAGCGTACGGATTGTCGTGGATGTTCGAAGGGTGCAGCCCCGCCTCGCCGCCATCCTGCCGCGCCCAGCGGGGCTTGGGGCCGATCAGGCGCACGCCGGTCCGGTTGCTGTTGTAGTGCACCCGCCATTCGGCACCGAGAATCGCGGCGATGTCGTCTTCGGTGAAGAAATCGGGCGCGCCATGCGGGCCATAGAGCACGCGCACGGTCCAGTCGGGGCCGAGCGGTGTTGGCGGCGCGGTTTGCGTGTGCAACTGCGCGGCGCTGACCTGCTCGGCCAGATGCAGCGTATCGCCCGCGAGCAGTCGCCGCCCGCCGTGTCCGCCGAACTCGCCGAGATCGAAAGTGCTGCCGCTGCCGAGGTAGCTCGGCACATCGAGCCCGCCGGCGAACAGGATATACCCGCGCATCCCGCCGCCACTGACCCGGCCGAGCGCGAGCACCTGGCCTGCTTGCACCGCAATGGGCTGGCCGCGTTCAGCCGGAGCGCCGTCCAAAGTCGCGCCGAAGTCTGCGCCAGTCAGGCAGATCGTGGCCTCGGTGTTGAACTGGATCACTGGGCCCGTGGCGGTGACTTCCAGCCCCGCCGCGTTCTCGGCATTGCCGAGCAGGCGGTTGCCGAGCCGAAACGCGCGCGCGTCCATCGGGCCCGAGGGCGGCACGCCGACATCCCAGAGGCCAGTGCGGCCCGGATAGTCCTGCACCGTGGTCGCGGTGCCGCCGCTGCGCACGGTCAGGCTGCGCGCGGCATGCACCACGCTTTCGAGCGAGCGGGTCGAGACATCGCCCGAGACGAAATCCTCGCTGCGCACCACATCGCGCAGCCAGCGCAGATTGGTTTCGATCCCCGCCAACCGCGTCTGATCGAGCGCGTCTTGCATCAAGGCCACCGCCTGGCTCCGCGTCTCGCCGCGCACGATCAGCTTGCCCAGCATCGGATCGTAAAACGGCGAGACCACGCTGCCGCGCTCGACCCAGGTCTCGATCCGCGCGTCGGCGGGAAAGCTGGCGTCGGTCAGCTTGCCCGAAGCCGGACGGAAATCGAGCGCCGGGTCTTCGGCATAGAGCCGCGCCTGGATCGACCAGCCCTTTGGCGAAGGCACCGGCGCATCCAGAAACGCCGTATCGCCCGCCGCGCCGCGCACCATCCATTCGACCAGATCGATGCCGGTCACTTCCTCGGTGACGCCGTGCTCGACCTGCAGCCGCGTGTTCACTTCGAGGAAGAACCAGTCCTCGCGCGCCGGATCATAGAGGAACTCGACCGTGCCCGCCGAGCGGTACTGCGCCGCTTGGCCCAGCCGCACCGCCGCTTCGATCAGTTCGGCGCGGACGCGTTCGGGCAGATTGGGGGCGGGGGCCTCTTCGAGCACTTTCTGGTTGCGCCGCTGCAACGAGCAATCGCGCTCGCCCAGCGCGATCACCCGACCTGCGCCATCGCCGAAGATCTGCACTTCGACATGGCGCGCGCGCGGCACGAACCGCTCGAGAAACAGCCCGGCGTCGCTGAAATTGCTCGCCCCCAGCCGCGCCACGGCGGCAAAGCCTTCGCGCACGGCATCGGCATCGGCGCAGACGCGCATGCCGATCCCGCCGCCGCCAGCGGTTGCCTTCAGCATCACCGGATAGCCGATGCGAGCGGCTTCGCTCACCGCCGTCTCCGCATCGGCGAGCAGCCCGGTTCCGGGAGCCAGCGCGATGCCATTGGCCTGCGCCAGTGCGCGCGCGCTGTGCTTCAGGCCGAAGGCGCGGATGTTCTCGGGCGTCGGCCCGATGAAGGCGATGCCGGCGCTCTCGCACGCTTCGGCAAAGGCCGCATTCTCGGAGAGAAAGCCGTAGCCCGGATGGATCGCCTCAGCGCCGGTTTCGCGCGCGGCGGCAAGGATTCGCGCGACATCGAGATAGCTCTCCGCCGCAGGACCAGGGCCGATCCGCACCGCCACGTCGGCTTCCGCGACATGGCGCGAGGCCTCATCGGCATCCGAAAACACCGCCACCGAGCGGATGCCCATGCGCTTGCAGGTGCGGATGATGCGGCATGCGATGGCCCCGCGATTGGCAATCAGGACCGTCTTGAAACTCATGCAGTCACGATCATGCGCACGGAAGTGGGGTTGAAGCCATTGCATGGGTTGTTGATCTGCGGGCAGTTGGATACCACCACGATCACGTCCATCTCGGCGCGCAAGTCCACCGTCAGCCCGGGCGCGGAAATGCCATCGACAATGCCCAGCGCGCCATCGGGCTCGACCGGCACATTCATGAAGAAGTTGATGTTCGAGACGATGTCGCGCTTGCCGCGCCCTTGGCGCAAGTTCGCCTCGAGGAAATTGTCGACGCAGGCGTGCTGCGCCTTGGTGTGGTGGCCATAACGCAGGCTGTTGGATTCGCAGGAGCAGGCGCCGCCGATGGTGTCGTGATACTCGACCGAGGTGTCGACAATGGTCATCATCGGGTTGCCCTCGTTGGAGAGCAGCACGCTGCCGGTGCGCAGGAAGATGTTCGATTGCGCGGCGATCGTGTCCTGCGCGCTATAGCGCTCGGCGTCGTCGGCGGCGGCGTAGAGCAGGAAATCGACCGCCTGATTGCCTTCCAGATCGACAATGCGCAGCGTTTCGCCTGCCTTGATCCGGTGCATCCACGGCGCGCGGGCGGAGACCACCTCGTCGTGCAGGACATTGTTGGCATGCGGCGGGATGTGCGGGTCGTGGGTCATCGGCGGTACAGATCCTCGGTGTTGAGGAAAGCGCGCTGGCCTTCGGGGGTGGCATTGCGGATCATGTCGTCTTCGCCAGCAATGGCCCCGCGCCAGGCGGTGGCGCGCAGCGGCGTGACGCTCCACGGCCGCCCGTCGAGCACATGCGGACAATTGGCGATCACCACGATCACGTCCATTTCGGCGCGCAGCACCACCGTGCGGCCCGGCGCGAAGGGGCCGAACTGCGGCTCGGTCGCGCCATCGGCGGCAATGCGCACGCCCTTGAACAGATTGATGCAAGGATGAACATCGCGCCGCCCCAGCCCGTGCTTGGCCGAGCCGAGCAGCAGCCGGTCGCGCGCGTTGGGATAGCTGCCCGAATTGCGCCCCTCGCCATAGCGGCGGCGGTTCGAAGCCTCGTTCGACGCGCCGCAAAAGGCATCGTGCGTGCCCGCATCGTCATGTTCGAAGCTGGCGAGCACGCGGCCCATGTCGGAGAGCAGCAGGCTGCCTTCGCCCGGGTACGCGTTCCACTGCACTTTCACCGTGTCGGCGATGTTCAGCCGCTCGGTCGGCATCGCGGCGTTATAAAGCAACAGCGAGGCGCAGGCATCGCCCTGAAGATCGATCAGCCGCAGCCGGGTGCCGCGCGCCAGCGAGCGGGTGGCATAGCCGCCCGCCGCGATGGTTTCCTCCCACACCAGATCGTCCGGGCGAACACCGGCGGGCAGATCATCCGCGCGCGGCGGCAGGATCGGCATGGCTTCGGCGACCGTGCCCGCCATCGCGCGGGCATGATCGCGGGCGGCATTGGGATTGGCGAGCGCGCTCATGCGGCCTCCTCCTTTGGCTGGCTAAGTGACCCTAGGACTGCATCTTGATCGTAAAGCGGGGGCAGCAGCGCGGTGGTGGTGAAGAGGCGCAATTGCTGCACCCCGCGCACTTTGCGCAAAGCGTCGCACAGCGCGCGCAGCCGCCGCGCCGGGCCTTGCACCAGCAGCACTTCGAGCGACTGGTCGTCTTCCAGAAACACGTGCTGCGAGGAAATCACTTCTGGGAGATACTCGATCTGGGTCTGCGCCAGCTGGTGGCGAACGCGGCCCATATCGGCGCGGTAAACCAGCGTGATCGTGCCCGCGAGCATGTCTTCGGGCCGCACCGCAGCGCCATGTTCGGCCAGCTCGTTGCGGATGAGCTCGGCAATCAGCTGCGAGCGCGAAGAGAGATCGCGCTCCTCCACCATCGCATCGAGCTGGCGCGACAGCTCGGCCGGCAAGCTCATGCTGAGCCGCGCGAGGCTGGCGGGGGGGATCTCCTTGGTCACACAGACACTCTCATAATTATTACCGATTCTGTCAATCGTAATACTGAATGCTATGCGGGGATCGCATCGGGCGCGGGTTTGCGGTCGAGCGCGAGGTCGTAGACGGCGGTCGCGCCGTAGCGGTGCGGGGCGTGCGGATCGTGGCGGCGCTTGTCGAACGAGATCACGCGCGTGCCCAGTTTGAATGCTTCCTGGATGTCATGCGTGACCATCAGCACGGTGAGCGCGCGTTCGTGCCAGAGCCGGGTGATCAGCCGGTGCATGTCTTGTCGGATGCCCGGATCGAGCGCGCCGAACGGCTCGTCGAGCAGGAGCACGCGGGGCCGCGCCATCAGCGCTTGCGCAATCGCCAGCCGCTGCTGCATGCCGCCCGAAAGCTGCGCAGGATAGCTGTGCCGCGCGTCGGCGAGGCCGACTTCATCGAGCATGGCCAGCGCTTCGGCCTCTGCCGCGCGCTTCGCCGCGCCGAACAGCCGCGCGGTGAACGGCGCGGCGGTGCATTCGCGGTTGAACATCACATTGCGCAGCGCGGTAAGGTGCGGGAACACCGAATAGCGCTGAAACACCACGCCGCGATCCGGCCCGCATTCGGGCGGCAAAGGCGCGCCATCGAGCAGGATCTTGCCTTTGGTGGGTGCTTCCTGGCCCAGCACGAGGCGCAGGAAGCTGCTCTTGCCCGCGCCCGAAGGGCCGACGATGCCGACAAAGCTGCGCTCGGCAATTTCGATGCTGACCCGTTCGAGCACGACTTTGTCGCCGTACTCGAGCCAGACGTTGTCAAACGCGATGAGCGCGCTCATCGCCCGGCCTCGTGCGCCCAGCCGAAGGCGCGGCGGCTGAGCTGCGCCAAGGCCACATCCATCACGATCGCCAGCAGCGAAATCCAGATGACGTAAGGGATGATGATGTCCATCGCGAGATAGCGGCGGACGAGGAAGATGCGGTAGCCAAGGCCGATGTCAGACGCGATGGCCTCGGCCGAAATGAGATAGACCCATGCCGGACCGAGCGACAGCCGCACCCCCGCGATCAGCCGGGGGAGCGCCTGCGGCAAGGCGACGCGCAGCGCCAGTTGCCAGCTGCTCGCCCCCAAGGTTTGCGCCTTGATCATCTGCTCGCGCGGCAGGGCGGTGATATGATCAGCCAGATCGCGGATCAGGAACGGGGTGATGCCGATCACGATCAGCGCGACTTTGGCGGTCTCGCCAAGGCCGAACACGATGAACAGGATCGGCAGCAGCGCGATCGGCGGGATCACGGCGATGGTGGTGACCATCGGGCCGAAGGTCGTGCGCGCTGCAGGCAGCACGCCCAGCACCATGCCGACGAGCAACGCCGAGACGGTGCAGATGGCGAGCGCGATGCCGAGCCGCTCAAGGCTGGCAAACGTGTCCGCCCAGAATATCAGCTTCCCGGTCAGCGGATCGGCATCGGCCATCATCGTGCGCATCGCCGCAAACATCGCGGCGGGGGTGGGCAGCACTTTGTCGGCGGAATTGGCCGCGTGGCGGCTGGCCGAAGCGATCAGATAGGCCAGCAGCAGCAGCACAAGCGGCCCCGCGCCGAGCAGCCACCCGGTGCGCCGCGCGGGCCGCACATTTACCCAGCGCATGGCGAAACCTGCATCAATTCCCGCCCGCCGCAGCCGCTTCCATATAGGCCGGATCGAAGTGCAGCTTCACATTGGCCGCGTCGCCCAGGGTCTTCCCGCCGGGGAAGCCCATGCCCACCGCGTCGGCGCTGCGCGCACCCGGGCCGAACAGGCCCTTGGAAAAGCTGAAGTCGCGCACTTTGGTCATCGTGCTGATGAGATCGGGCGCGCCCATCGCGGCAATCGCTTCCTTGGGCGTGCCATAAAGGTGCGTGGTCTTGAGCTGCGCGTCGAACGCTGCGGGGTTCGACCCCGCCAGCTTGGCCATTGCTGCACGCGCGGCGGCCCCTTCTGCATCCTGCTTCTGCATCAGCGCGATGGTTTCATACCAGATGCCGGTGAGCGCCTTGCCCAGATTGGGATTTGCTTTCAGCGTGGCGCTGTCGACCACCAGAAGATCGAGGATCTCGGCGGGCACTTCGTTCGAAGCGAACACCAACTTGGCGTTCTGCATCTTGGCAAGTTCGGTCAGCTGCGGGTTCCACGTGACCGCCGCATTGGCGGTCGGGGCAGAGAACGCCGCGACGATATCGGCGTCCGAGGTGTTCATCGTCTTCACGTCCGAAAGCTTCAGCCCCACGGTCGAAAGCGCGCGCGCGAGCAGATAGTGCGAGACGGACAGCTCGGCGAGATAAACCGTGCGGCCCTTGATATCCGCCAGCGATGCGGCATTTTTCAGCACCACGCCGTCGTTGCCGTTCGAATAATCGCCCAGAATGATCGCGCTGGTGTCCTTGCCGCCCGCCGCCGGGATGGTCAGCGCGTCCATGTTGGTCACGGTCACGCCGTCGAGCTTGCCTGCGGTGTACTGGTTCACCGATTCGACATAGTCGTTGACCTGCACGACATTGATCTTGAGGCCATATTTGTCGGCCCACTTCTTCACGATCCCCGCCTGCTGCGCATAGGGCCAGGGCATCCAGCCGGCATAGATCGACCAGCCGATGCTGAATTCGGTCCGTTTCACAGGCTCCGAAGCGCCGCCGCCGCACGCCGCCGTGGCCAGCATCGCCGCCGCCGCGATGATCAGACGCGCCTTCGCCATTCGGCCCATTGCCAGACAACCTTCAGACAGCCAGCGTGCCATGTATTCCCCTTGGGTTTCGTTTCAGCGCCTAGAGTGCGGCGGATTGACGCGGTTGTCTACCCTGTTCATTATTACGTTCATGCAATTTGGTAATAAAGGTCAAGCCCGCCGATGAACCCTGCCACCCGCTTCCGCATTGCAGCAATGCGTAATTCTCCCCTCACGCTTGCCCTCACCCTCGCTGGCGCGCTTGCGCTGATCGCCGCCGCGCCGCCTGCACCGGGGCCGCGCTTTGAGCACTGGATCGACGGCACGCTTGCCGTGGAGCCGCAAACGCAGGTGCAGGCGATCGATGCCGACACTTACGTGATCCGCCAGTCGGTCAAGACCAATTTCGAAGCGCCATTCCTCTATCTGCTGTTCGGGAAGGACCGCGCGCTGCTGCTCGATACCGGCTCGGGCGGCCTCAAGATCCGCCCGCAGGTCGAGCAGCTGATCACCACATGGCGCGCCGCGCATGGCGACCGCCCGCTGAAGCTCACGGTCGCGCATTCGCACAGCCACGGCGACCACCACGCGGGCGACGATGAATTCGCGGGGCGCGCCGACACCGATGTGATCGGCCTCAAGCCCGCCGATGTCGCGGCATACTTCCACGTTGCCAAGTGGCCGGTGACGCGGGGGCGGATCGATTTGGGCGAGCGCGTGCTCGATGTGCTGCCCACCCCGGGCCACGAGCCGTCGCATATCATGGTCTACGATGCGCGCACCCGCCTGCTGTTTTCGGGCGACATGCTCTATCCCGGCCGGCTCTATGTGCCGCTCGACAAGTTCGCCGCGTTTCAGGCGAGCGCCAACCGGCTCGCCGCGTTTGCAAGAACCCATGCGATCCGCGCGGCGCTGGGTGCGCATATCGAAATGACCACAACGCCAAAGCAAGACTTTGGGCACGAGGCCCCGGCGCATCCTGCCGAGCATGGTCTCGCGCTGCCGGTCTCCGCGATCTATGAATTGCAAGCCGCGTCCAATCGCGCGCCATCCCCGCCGGTGGTGGACCGCCATGCGGACTTCATCCTCAACCCGGTCCCGCCCCGGCCGAACGAGTAAGCCGCTCACGCCCTTGCGCCGCCGCCCCCGCCGGTCCACTGTCCGCAGGAGCAATCGTGGGGGGCAGTCCGTTGAAGCAGCTGATTTATGCGTCGCAGCCTTTTGGCTTTGACAGCGCAATGCTTGCGGGCATTCTGGTCCGCTCGCGCGAAAAGAACCGCGCGGCTGACATTACCGGCGCGTTGATCTGCCGGCACGATCTCTATCTGCAACTGCTCGAAGGTCCGGATGCCGCGATCGAGGCGATCTACGCGCGGATCGTCAAGGATGACCGGCACCTCGCGGTATCGATGCTGCTCAGCCGCACGATCGATCAGCGCATGTTCCCGGAATGGGCGATGCTCGATGACCAGATGCCCTCGCTGACATGGTCGGCAGCCGAAGTCGCGGGCGGGATACTGGAAGCTGCAACGCCCGAAATGCTGCTCGGCGTGTTCGAACGCGTTGCCGCGCGTGCCCGGGAGGCTGCCGCCTGAAAAGGCAGTGCTATTTTCCGCCGGTGCTCCACCACGACAGCGTGTGCACGTCGTGCGCGCTGGTCCACAGCCCGGCGCGGGCATAGCGCAGCGCGCCGCTGCCTGCCGCTTTGCCATAGCGGCCCAGCACGGCCATCGACTTGGGATCGACCGCGACGATCACCTGATCTGCGGTGGTGCGCAGCCACACTTTGCCGCCGCCGGTGTCGATGTCGCCATACATCCAGTCGGTACCCACTTTGGTGCGGCCGGTGACTTTGACCGTGCGCGGATCGATCCGCGCCAGCGTGCCGTCGCCCTGTTCCTGCACCCAGACGCCGCCTTCGCCCGCCGCAAGGAACGCCGGCTGCTTGCCCAGCGCGGCTTTGCCGACGACGCGGTTGGTCGCGGGATCGATCTTCTGAACCGTCCGCGCCGTGCTGCTCACCGCCCAGAGCGCGCCGAGGCCAAAGGCCAGATAGGTCGTGCCGGGATCGACCTTGACCGAGGCGATGACGGTGTTGGTCGCCGGGTCGATCCGCGCGATCAGGCCTGCGTCATCGCTCGGCGCCCAGACCGAGCCTGCGCCCGCCACCACGTTGAGTTCGCCCCCGGTCACGGTGGTGAGGCCGGTCGGGATCACGGTGATGAACGAGGACATGCCGGTATCGATCCGGTTGACCCGGCGATGCAGGCAATCGGCCACCCACAGCGAGCCGAACGCGACCGTCATCCCGCCGCAGGGCTTGGCCATGGCCACTTCGGCGAGCCTGGCTTGGCGGGACCATAGCTCGACCCGGCCCTTGTTGGTGGTCCACACGTTTTCGCCGTCGACCGCGAGAAAGTCGGCAAAGCCGGGCACGGTTAGCACGATGTCCTCGCTCGCCAGATCCTCGCTCGCCCGTGGCGCGGGCGCGGCAAAGGCGTTGTTGCCGGGCAGCGCTGCTGTGCCTGCCAAGAGGGACATTGCCAAAAACCGCTGCCGAATAGTCCGCCCCATCGCCTGCTCTCCTATGCTTGCCATACCAACGCCTAGCGCATTCGGGAGGTGATTACGCGCTGCGCCCGAAGGCAAGCCTACGTCATTCGACGACCTGTGCCCGCGCTGTTTCCGGCCTATGCTCATGCAGTGTGCATTTTGCCGGAGTTTTGGCAAACTGTGCAAGAATTGATGTCGGGGTGTGATTCGCATGATGAAGTTGGCAATGACCTGGGTGCAGCCGGCGTTTCTCGCCGTCATTCTTGCCTTTTGGGCGCTTGCCCCGGCGGCATGGGTCAATGCCGGCACGATGACTTTTGCCGTATTGCTGACATATGGCGCGGTGCAGGCGCTTGAATTTGTCAGCGAGCGGCATGCCAGCTGGCGCATCACGTGGCGCGAATTTCGCACCGACTTTTTCTACTTGCTGCTTTTCACCTTCGTCATCTCCTGGTTCGCACAAGTTCTGGCGGAGAATCCGCTGACTGCGCTCAAGGCTTCACTCGGCATTGCCACGCCTTGGATCATGGCGTGGCCGTTTGCGCTGCAGGTTGCGCTGGTACTGGTCGTGATCGAATTCGGGCAATATTGGATGCACCGGCTGATGCACGGCAACTTTGCCTTCTGGATGACCCATGCGCCGCATCATCACATGACCCAGCTCAATGCGCTCAAGGGTGCGACCGGCAATCCGCTCGAACTGTTCCTGATCAGCTTGAGCGTTGTGGCGCTGCTCGATGTGTCCTTGGCGGCGTTGTTCTGCGCCAGCAACATGCTGACGGCGATTTCCTGCTTCGCTCACGCCAACGTGAAAACCACGCCGCCGCGCTGGTATTCGTATCTCTTCACCACGATCGAGCATCACAGCCTGCATCACTCGACGGTGTTCGAGAACAATTTCAGCAACTTCGGCAATTCGCTGATCTTGCTCGACCGGATCTTCGGCACCTACCGCGAAGGGTATTGCGAAATCGTCGGACAGGATGAGCGTAAGCGGCTGTCGATCTGGGAGCAGTGGGTGTTTCCAGCCAAGCACGGCATCCCCGTCCTCAAGGCCAAGCTTGCTGGCGGAGCGCCGACGACCAGTTAGGCGGGTGTGCATTCCCGCGCGGGCGGGGATGTCGGGCTTGCAGCCAAACTTTCGCGCACGGCGGAATTGAAACCCATAATCATTTCGTCACCCCGGGCTTGACCCGGGGTCCCGCTTTTGCACCGACGTTTCAGAATAAACGGGATCCCGGGTCAAGCCCGGGGTGACGGACGATGGGAATACGCCTCAGTTTCAGGCGTCCGGAATTCCGCACACCTCCACCTCAACCTGTTGCCCATGCGCCACGCAGTGCCCTTTAAGACACCACGTATACGTCAAACGGCCCATTGGCCCTCCATCGCCCTCACCATAACGCTTCCTGATCGTATGCGGCGTCCAAGCCGCAACGAGGCCAGGAGGGGGAACAAACATCGTTTGATTCCAATGGTTCAGGGGAAAATACTATGACGTCGCGTTTCCGGGTCAAGGCGACTCTGCTTTCTGCGAGCATTCTGGCAACGGCCATGTTGGGGGCCAATCCTGCGCTTGCGGCGGATGCTGCACCGGCTGAAGCAGCTGATTCCGCTGCCGCTGACAATGACGAAACCATCGTCGTCACCGCAACTCGGCGCGAAACCTCGCTGGCCGACGTCCCTATCAACGTCTCCGCAATTGGCGCGAAGCAGCTGGAATCGCAGCGACTGAACGATGTCCGCGATCTTGGCGCGTTCGTGCCCGGCATCACCATCACCGACACCGGACCGCGCGGCGCGGGCACCATCGTGATGCGCGGGCTTACCGCCGACGATTCGAGCAACTTTGCCGACAACGGCAACAGCGCCATCGGCACCTATCTGGGCGAAGTTCCGCTTTACCTCGATTTCAAGCTGATCGATCTTCAGCGTGTTGAAGTGCTGCTTGGGCCGCAAGGCACGCTTTATGGCCTCGGCACGCTGGCCGGCGCGATCCGCTATATTCCTGAGCGGCCCGATGCGTCGAAAGTCAGCGGGTATGTGCATGGCCGCGTTTACAACGTGAACAACGGAAACGGGGCAAGCTATGTCATCGACGGCGCGATAAACCTGCCGATCATCCCCGACGTGCTCGCGTTCCGCTCGGCGACCGGGTATTATTTCGACACCGGCTTCATCGATTATCCCTTTGCGGTGAAAACCAAGGGGGTGTCGCTGCCGCAGCCCGGCCCGGCAACGAACCCAACCGGATCGGTGGCGCAGCAGGAAGCAAACTTTACGCGGCAAAAGGACGTCAACTTCGAGCGCACGTTTACCACGCGCAACCAGATCGGCCTCACGGTTCCCGATTTCAAAGCCTATGTGACATACGTGTACCAGCAGACCAAGACCAATGGCCGACAGGCCAATGGCGGCGGCGTGCTGGGCGAAGGCAAGTACGAAGGCCCATGGCGCGTGCTCGAACCGGCCAACCGCCAATCGCACCTGATCTCGCTCGAAATGGAAGCGCAACTGGCCAATATCGCAACGATCGTGGCGTCAACGGCCTATACCCAGACGACGCTCCGTAGCTCGGTTGACGTGACCGATCTGCTGCTCGATCTCGATTATGGCTACGAGGGCTTCCCCGCGTTCACCGGCTTTACCCGCACGAACAACAAGACCACCCAGTTCAACCAGGAAATCCGGCTGGTCTCCACCCACGGCGGGCCGTTCAGCTGGACCTTGGGCGGCTTCTTCAATCAGGCGAAAGGGCGCAACTCCTACCGCGAATATCTCCCGGGATTTGGCGCATCGCCGACCGGCCTTGATTTTGGCGTTATTCCGAACGCGGACGATAACGAATATGCCTCGTTCGGGCGCAACAAGATTACCGAACAGGCGGTTTATGGCGAACTGAGCTTCAAGATCACCCCGGAATGGCAAGTGACCGGGGGTCTGCGCTACTATGGCTATGAACTGAGCCGTTCCGGCGGGTCGACGCTGCCATACTATAACGGGCCGGTCGCAAGCGACGACGATATCCCGTCGAGCTCGGGTGTGGCGCGCAAGAGCGGGTTGGTCTGGAAGGCCAACACCTCTTACAAGTTTTCCGATGATATCATGATGTATGGTACCTACAGCACCGGCTACCGTCTCGGCGGTGCCAATACAGGGGCCGCACCTTGCGTGCTTCCCTTGAACCCCAATGTCCAGAACATCTGCGCGCTGCCAAACGAACTGTTCTACAACGAGGACAAGACTAGTGGATTGACCGGTTCAGAAGAGTCCGGAAGTGGATTCCCAACGGGGGGCTTCTGTGCGAGTCTGGAGGGATGCGCGATGGCATCACTTTCA
>Ga0164294_10000993_pt1 | contig 26769 bp, 24 predicted proteins | sample GEODES005metaG_FD_111479 | JGI IMG/M metagenome (GOLD analysis project Ga0164294, IMG submission 111479) | Oligotrophic lake water microbial communities from Sparkling Lake, Wisconsin, USA - GEODES005 metaG | ecosystem: Environmental > Aquatic > Freshwater > Lake | place: USA: Sparkling Lake...
AGCAATTCCACACCTCATGCATCTGCATGATCCCCAAAGCCAGCGTTGCACGCCTAGCCAGTGTTTGCTATGCAAACGACAGTCCGTCCCCGTAGTTCAATGGATAGAACGAGGGTTTCCTAAACTCTAAATACAGGTTCGATTCCTGTCGGGGATAGTGTTCGTAAAATCAAGGGTTTGAGCGTCACGGATTGAGGAAGTCTCAACACTGGTCACAACACGGAAGGCGAAAGCATCCAAGTCATTGATGGTCAAAGTGGTCAGTGAAGGAAGCATTTGGAGGCGCAAGGTTGACCACCTGAAACACCGGCCAAGATCGTGATGACAAGTGGTCACCTGGCAGGTCCACTATCACGGGTTTTCTCGCCGAAGCGCGGTTGCGACTTCTCTCAACACTCGGTCCTCCACACCTCGGCGTTTCATTTGTCGGGGATTCCAATGAAGCGCCAGGGCACGTCCGTAGTGAGCCAGCGGTTTAAAGGGAGCGACCAAGATGTCATGGTGGCTAAGGTTGGCGATACCCAGGCTTGGCAGCACGGTGGCGCAGGCTCCTAGCTCAACAAGTTGCTTCGCTTGCAAGAGGGAGCCGCATTCAAATCTGGGTTTGAAATCCACGCCAGCGGCCGCCATGCCCTCTCTCACGGCGAGGTCCATCTGACCGCCATCGCGCCCAGCTGCAAATGGCAGCCCGGCCCACAGGAGCGTGTCGGCGAGGTCCTCGGCACGGGTGCCACGTTTGAGCAGCCGTCGCGGCACACAGAGATGAAACGTGAGAGTGATGAGCTTGAGGGTGTTGGCCTTGCTCGCCTTCGGGATGGCATCGTGCCTCAGCACGGCCAAATCGACACGCCCCTCCCGCACAGACTCGACGAGCGACTTGCTGCGCTGCATCTCCGTGCGCAGCACGGCATCACCGAGCAACTGCGACAAGGCTGGTAGATGCGGCATGACCAGCCACTCTAGCGTGCTGCCGCCTGATCCGATAGTGAAGACCTTGGCTGCACTGGCCTGTTCCCGCCGGAAGTCTTCGAGATCCTGCAACTGCTCGCGGATCAACGCCGTCAATCGAACGCCGGCGGGAGAAAGCGTCAAGCTCTTGCCTCGGCGCTGAGTGAGTTCGGCTCCGAAGAAGCTCTCCAGCTCTTTGATCTGGCGGCTGATCTGGCTCTGCCGGGTCGGGGCTTGTGGCGCGGCCTTGGCGATGCTGCCAGCGTTCGCCATCAGCATGAAACTGCGTAGCCGCTCCAATGACAGGCCCCCTTTACTGAACAGGTCTTCAAACATGACTTCTGAGTCATAGATACCTTATATTCCAAGGTTTCACAACTCGCGCCTCCAGGTATTCTCTTCCCAGCATGAACCCGCAACCTTACGACCTCATTGGCGACATCCATGGCCAGCATGGCAAACTCCGCAGCCTCCTCGATGCTCTCGGCTATCAACCGAAGGCGGGCAGCTTTCGCCATGCCCAGGGCCGAAAGGTGGTCTTTCTCGGCGACTACATTGATCGTGGTCCCGATGCGCGTGCGGTGTTGCACACGGTGCGTGGGATGGTCGAGGCGGGAGATGCGCTCGCGATCATGGGGAACCACGAATACAACGCCGTTGCCTGGGCCACGCCCGATGGCAAGGGCGGGTGGTTGCGTGAGCATCGGGAAGATCGAGATCGTGGCCACATGGAGACGCTGCGCCAGTTCAGCGGGTTGGAGGACGAATGGAAAGAGTGGATGGCCTGGATGAGCCGTCTGCCCATGTTCCTGGACCTCGGCGCGTTGCGTGCCGTGCACGCCTGCTGGGATGCCAAACGCATTGCCATTCTCCAGGGGCAGAGCATCGCCGATGCGGAGTTCCTTGCCGTCAGCAGCACGCGTCGCACGCCAGAGTATCGGGCGATCCAGCATGTGCTCAAAGGACCGGAACTAGCCCTGCCCGCTGGAGCATGTTTCCACGACAAGGAGGGGACGCGGCATACACGAGTGCGCATTCGCTGGTGGGATCTACCTGACAAGTCACCAGCTTGCCGCATCGCGATGCCTACCCCTTATGAATCAGCTGACGATACGATGGTTCACCGATTGAAGAACCTGCCCTGCTACGGTCCCGATGAGCCCCCCGTCTTCGTCGGCCACTACTGGCTGCCGCCGCATCGTGAACGCGCACCGCTAGCGCCGAACATCGCGTGCTTGGACTACAGTGCAGCCTTCGCTGACAACGCGCTGACGGCTTACCGCTGGGATGGAGAGCGCGTGCTCAGCGCCAACAAGTTCGTGAGTGCCTCATGAACTCCACGACGTCCTGTGCCATGAACTGGGAGTCATTGCAGGTTCGCTTGATCAACACCATGCCCGAGGTTCCCCAAGGCTGGTTCCGCTGGTTGCATCATCACTATCTGTCTCGCGTGAAATCAAATTTGAGGACTCCGAGACGCCTGGAGTGGGAGGCCTTGGCCTCAGCGGTGGATCAAGATTCTGTGCGGCTTACACCGTTGCTTAAGCACCAGCTCGCCCCCTTCGCCTGGGAGTTGGGACAAAGCGCACTCATCAGTCTTGGTGAGCACTGTTGGTCCGCTTGGTCAGCCGCTTCACGGGGGCTCTTCTTGGCGGGGCTGTCGGAGCGCCTGCGTTGGGCACATCTATCGGGCAATCCCGAATCGCGACTGGCCGAGTGGATACTCTGCCGCATTGCCGACACCGAATTGAGCGCCGAGAACGTGCTGGAGATCGCCTGTGAAGCCGTATGGATGTCCGACCTTGCTCTCTTGCAGAGCGCCCTCGAACACGGGCACCAACGACTGCACGATGATGTGCCCCGCATGGAGCCGTTCATCACTTCACCCGTTTGGACCCACGATACACGGTGGGCTAATGACGCAGCGCAATTGAGCAACCGAGTCATCGACCAAGTCTTGGAGGCCTCCCTGCTGCGTGACTTCGTTGCGGGCGTGGAGCTTGCGCTTTCTCTGGGAGCCAATCCCAATCTTCATCTCTGGCTGTTGAACCGGAGTCACAATGAACACCTTTCCGCTTTGGGCTTCGCCATCCGGGAGCAACGGCCTCAAATGATCGACCTGTTGAGTCGTGCGGGTGCAGTGGTCTGAGTCAATTCCCACCAAGGCTCATGAGCAACCGTCCACAGGCAGCCCATCTCATCCTCCATGGCCAAAGAGATGACAGCAGCGAAGCCAACGATCAAATTCAGAGGCTGCCTCACTCCTCAAAATAATCCGAATCCACTTTTTTCAGGGCGATGGTGCGAATCGTGGAGACCCCCACATTGTATTCGATCATCAATTCGGCCAATCGCTGGCCGTCGATCAGGATGACTTTATGCTGGACGCTCCGTGCATACTCGATGGCGTTTTTGTGGAAGTCACTGGTGGTGATGAAGACCCCTTTCTGGGCATGTTTGCCCACCAGGGCACCAACGAAGTTCTGGATCTCGATGCGGCCCACGGTGCTTTGCCAGCGCTTCGCCTGCACATAGATCACGTCCAACCCAAGGCGGTCTTCATTGATGATGCCGTCGATGCCTTCGTCGTTCGACTTTTTCGTTACCTTGGCAGCTTCCTCGCGAGACCCGCCATAGCCCATGGCAAAGAGGAGATCGACCACCAGTTGCTCGAACCGATACGGGTCCATCCGCCCCATTTGATCCAGAAGCTCGGATGCCAGATTCTGGTTAAGCTGCGCGTGCGCTTGCTCAATTTGTTCCGTCGGTGTTTGCTGGTCATTGGACATAACTGCCACGGTTGCTTCCGCCTCAACCCCTTCTTTGGTGCGTTGCATCTTGGCCACAAAGCTCGGGTAGTTAGCCAGCAGCTTGTGGTCAATGGTGGGCGGGTTTTGTGCCAGCAGCTTCTTCCCTTCCTCGGTGATGGCCCAGTGACCACGCTTCACGTTTTCCAGCAGTCCTGCCTGCTTCATATACCAGCCCGCCCAACCGGTGCGATTGTGGATCTGCGTCTGTTGCCCACTAGGAAGCGTCAATTGGCGCTGTTCCTCTGTCAGGTTCAAGCCATCGGCAACTCGGCGTGTCAGTTCTTGCTGATGCACACCGCCTCCAGCCTCCCCTAGCACGCGGAGCAAAGGGAGCATCAGTTCTTGATAGTTGGGGATTTCCGTCATGGGTGAATAGTTACGTTATGTGAATCCGACTTCAGTGACTCGTCAGCCCGCAGCCTTACCTCGTATTGCATGGGGTGAAGCGCTTCACTGGGCAGAGAGTGCCCAGCAAACTCGCGGAGAAGCGGATTCTCGGACTCCACATCGAACACGAGCACGAAATGATAGTTCGGAAGTGAGTCGGCCTTGAGACGCTCGTTCTCAGAGAGGAAAAAGCGGCAGTCATTCCCACGCTTCGCCGCAGCCTTCACTTCGATGGGTTTGCGCTGCCCTTCTGGGGTAAAGGATTCGATGTCATAGCCGAGCGAGACATTATTGCTGACATCTCTCACTCTCCCGGCCAGATCGCTTCGACCGTGCGCTGTGAGCCGCTTCCTTTCCGCCTCCAGCACGATCGCTTGGGCAAGGTCGCCGATCCGCCGCTGTGCCCGCTGAATCTCGTCCAACTGCGCTTGAGTCGTGCCGTGCTCACTTTGGCCGCGAATGGGCGATGCACCCGCCTCTGGACGCATGGGGAGAAAGCCCGTGTCCTTGGCCGTTTCAGCAGGTGGTTCGTCCAAGCTATCTAGCATCCAGCAGAACGAATGCGCGTCGATCAGCCGCACCCCGTTGGGAATATCGTAGCCTTCCAGGTGGCGTTGCACCTCCCGCACACGGGCAATGGCCCCTTGATAGTTGTCCCAATGGCACTTGCTGTGCATCGGATGAGGGACACCGAGCAGCTCGAAAACGGGTGGAAAGCGGGAGGACTTGAAGGGCAGAAACGTATTCCAGTCTCGAATGAAGAAGAGATAGGAAAGGAGGTCGTAGCGCGCCCCAAACAGCTCCACCAACCGGGCAAAGCATCGCTCAGGATCAGCTTCCTCGACATACATGTCCCAAAGAGCTTGCTCTGCCGTCTTCCATTGCTGGCGGTTGGTCTCGGCTTCCTTGAGTTTCTGGGTGCTGGTGGAGCCTGGGCCGTTTCTGGCCTGCCATTGGACGATGTTGTTTCGGTGATCGTGGTCTTCAAAGATCTCCACGGCTGCCACCACTCGCTTCACGATTTTGCCCGTGCCCACCCAAGCGTCTTTCCATGCGCCGATATCCAGACGCCTTCGAGCTTCCAGATAGAGCCACTCCTTGTAGTGCTCCATGGAGTGGGCGAGGCCGCTCTGAAAGTCACGGAAAGGGCCGGGGGAGCGCTCATCCAGCTCCACTTGACGCTGAAAGCGCTGGAAGACCTTGGCAAAGGTCGAGGGATTGATGGAGACGGCGGTTTTCATGTGGTTGTGAAGGAGGCGACACAGGCTTTGGCGAAGGCTTCGGCCAGCTTGTCGCGTTCTTGCTGCTGCGCTTCCAGTTGGTCCACCAAGGCCATCAGTTCATCCACTTTGGCGACGATGCGGCGTTGTTCGGCGAGGGGTGGAAATGGGACCGGGCATCCTCTGACCTGACGCATATTGATGGATGCCAGGTTGGTCGTCTGCTTGGAAGCAGACTCGAAGTAGCTTCGACCTACTGGCGAGTTGAAATAGCGTTCAAACCAAACTGGGAGGATTTCGTTTGAGCGAAAACGTGAACGAAACACATGATTTTGGTGCAGGCAGACAGGTATCTGTCCTTTCCAGATGGCTGCCCGCCCGACTTTGTCCCAATCGCCGCCTTCGGTCATCAGGAGGTCGTTTTCACGGAGGGCATAGCGCTCAACTTCGTCGGTCGCGATGGAGACCTCCTTGATCACGCTGGTGTCTATTTCTCCCCGCTTGACGTTGGCGACGCGAAGGTATGGCAAAGACACAGTCTCTCTGCCGACGAGGTTGCGCCCGAGTGTGACACCTCCTGCCGTCAACGCGACATCTTCAAATCGAACCCGCATCCATGATGACGGAAGTGCTTCTGTAGTTTCGTCGGCCCTCAAAGTTGCTTGTAGTCCGAGGCGCGTAAGACAGATCTCGGCTGGTTCATCATCTGGGTGTTGTGGTATCAGCTTTCCTTGAACAGCGAGTGTTAAGATTGAACGTCTCAAGTCATCGGGGGAGACGTTGCCGGTTTCGTCGAAGATGCGGTTGAGGTTGGCGGGGGTGGGGGCTTCGGCGAAGCGGGCGTGACAGGTGCGGGAGAGCACGGGGAAGCGCCGTTCCCGTTCCTGCTGCTGCGCCTCCAGTTGATCGCACAAGGCCATCAACTCTTCCACCTTCGCCACGATCCGCTTTTGTTCGGCGAGGGGTGGGAGAGGCAAGACATATCTTTTGACGTTTGCTGCAGACAGATTCGGTTGTGCTGACCCATTGTCATACTGGCGAATCATTGCAGAGCCCGTTGGACTCACGAGATACCAATAGAGAAAATTGGAGGCTATCCTCTCTGAAGGTCGGATAATGAGCAGAGATGATGCGATAGCTCCTCGTGTCACACTTTTCGCAACTGCGCACTTTCCGAGCGATCCCCGCAGGCAATACAGAACATCGCCTGCTTCAATTTTGCCACCTCCGAGCTTTTCAAAATGTTCTTCGGAGATGTAATCCATATCCTCCAGACTGACGTCACCGTTCGCCAAGTGTCCGGCGTTTATGAACGGAACACCTCTGGTAACTCGGAATGCCTTGGAGGGGTAATTCTTGCTTCGATCTCCGTTGTGGAAACTGGCCACTTCAATCAAGGTGACACTTGGCCATTCGTTCACAGAACTGTTTTCTTGATCGCGCAGACGCTCTGCTAACGCGAAATTCAGCACCAACTCACGCAGCCTCGCCACACCTCCAGGCGCGTTGGCGATTTCTCCAAAGTGGATCAGAAACTCAGCAGCAGTCATGAGGCGGACTCAACGGCGGTGAAGTGATGAGCCAACGCAGCCGAAAGTTCGGCTTTGAGCTTGGACTGGGTCTTGTCGATCTCGCCCAGCAGGGCTTTGTATTTGGCGAGGAGCTTGTCGGCGTCGTGGGTTTCTTCCTCGGGGGCGTTGGGGTTCTTGATGTCGAGGTTGTAGATGGGCCAGAAGTGGCGGTCGCCGATGGATTGCTGCTCGCGGGCCTGCTGGCGGAGGGCCTCGAGGTCGTATTCCAGGGTGGCGATCTTCCGCGCGGCTTTGTCTCGCTTGGCGGCGTCTTTTTCGCCTTTGAGGTCGTCCCGCAGGTCTTTGAGTGTAGCGTGGAGGGTAGCGGCTTCGTTGCTGAGGGCTTCGGCTTTGTCCCAGTGGGGCTTGGCTTTGGCTTCGGCGTCGGCTTTGAGCTTTTTGAAGTCGATCTTCCAGGCCTGTTCGGACTCGGTGCGGGCGGCGAAGTCGTCGGCCTCGCTGCCCCACCATTCTACGATGGGATCAAACTCCTCGACGCGCAGGGGTTTGGTTTTGCTGTAGCTCTTCACTCCGGCGGGGTAGCGGTGCTCGTAGAACCAGAGGGTGTCCGTGGGTTTGCCCTTGGTGAAGAAAAGCAGGTTGGTCTTGATGCCGGTGTAGGGGGCGAAGACGCCATTCGGCAGGCGGATGATGGTGTGGAGGTGGCACTCCTCCATGAGCAGCTTCTTCACCTTGGCCTTCACGCCTTCGCCAAAGAGCGTGCCATCTGGCAGGACCACGGCACCGCGCCCACCTTTGACGGCGAGGAGCTTTTTCACGATGAGGACCAGGAACATGTCCGCCGTCTCGCGGGTGCGGATGTCGGATGGGTAGTCATTGCCGACGCCGTCGTCCTCCATGCCGCCGAAGGGCGGATTGGTGATGACGCAGTTCACACGCTCGGTGAGCTTCCAATCGTTCCAGCCGGTGGCGAGGGTGTTGCGGTGCTCGATCATGCTGGGCACGTCGATGCCGTGGAGCATCATGTTCGTGACGCAGAGCAGATGCGGGAGCTGCTTTTTCTCGATGCCGCGGATGCACTGGGCGATGGCTTTGCGATCTTCCGCACCGGACTTCTTGCTGATCTGCCCTTCCAGATGCGCGATGGCGGCGGTGAGGAAGCCGCCAGTGCCGCAGGCGGGATCGAGCACAGTCTCGCGCTTCTTGAGGCTGGGATTGACCATCTTCACCATGAACTCGGTGATGGCACGCGGGGTGTAGAACTCCCCGGCATTGCCCGCGCTGCGCAGGTCATTGAGGATTTGCTCATACACGTCCCCAAGCTGCCCACGGCTCTTGATGTCGTGGAAGTTGACGGCTTCATCCAGCTTCTCGATGACGGCCAGCATCTGGGTGCCGGACTTCATGTAGTTGTTGGTGTCCGCAAACACCTCCCGCACGACCTTGGCTCGGGCCTCGGCATGAGCACGGGCTTGTTCCTTGAGCTGCTCGTCATTGGTGGTGAGGGCGCTGACCACGAGCTGGCCGTAAGCGGCTATGTCGAGGTTTTGAAGTGCAGGAAAGACCACATCATTGACGTGGCGAATCAGTTCGCTGCCTGCGATCTGGGGCTTCTTCTTGCCTTTGTCGTCCTCGACATACTTGGCCCAGTTCCGCCAGCGGGATTGCTCTTGGATTGGAGACTGGTATTTCTTCTTCTGGTCGGCGGCATCATCCTCCCAAGTCTCCTCGCATTGATCGAAGATTTTCAGGAAGAGCATCCAGGTGAGCTGGCCGATGCGCTGGGCGTCGCCATCGACGCCGTCGTCTTTGCGCATGATGTCCTGGATGGACTTGATGGTGGAGGAGAGGTTCACTTTGAAAGGGGGAGAGGGGAGGGAGTGTCAGGCCGGTGAACGGGTGACGATTACATCAATGGGGAGCGGCAGGCCTTCTGGTGAGAGCAGGACATTGGCGGGATGCACATCCCAGATGTCGAAGCCTTCGAAGCGCAGAGAAAGAGAGTTGTCGTAGCCGATGCCACGCCACGGCAACAGCGTAAAACCAGCGGCAATGAAGGCGGAAGCGAGTTCTTCGAGTGTGGCTCTATTGCCTTGGAGTCCAGGCTGTGTGGTCACGATGCGCCACTGATGTGGCTGCTCCTGCCACAGCCCGATGAGATGGATGTCATCTCCAAGGACCTCGTTCTGCCAGAGGAGACGCTGGAGGTATTCCTGCGGCGAAGCATTGTGCATGAATGGTTCGCCCACAGCACTCCAGCTCACGGTGTAGCCGCTGGATGAGGGCTTGGTGTATTTGATCCACCGCCCGCTCTGCTCATGCAGCGCGACATCATGCTCGCGACCACCCTGACGCTCTGGGGGTGGAAACTCTAGCGGGAGGACTTTTGCGTTGGTGCTGGCCCATTCGACGAGGGCTGCCCACTGTCGCTCTGAACTGGAGAAGTCGTCGTTTTCCCCATCAACCGATCCATCTGCGCATATGCAGCGGCTGACGAAAGTCGCGGCATCCGCGAGCGCGCCTGCCGAGCCTGTCTGGAGTAGTGGCTGAGAGTCATGTGGAAGCATACGGGAGGAGTCTGCAGCGAGCAAGAACGACGATAGGAGAGAGGTCAAGCTGCCTGACGATCATAGAGAGCACGTTCCAGGTCGGTGATGGCCTGGGAATAGGCCTCGTTGCTACCGAAGATGCCACGGCGGATTTGGGTCTTGGTGCCCAGCAAGGTGAAGGGAGGAATCTCCAAAATAGCGGGGTCTTCGATATCGGTGATGCCGTGATCGGCATACTTCTCCAGGAGGGCTTCGAGGACTGCTCGGGCTTGGTCGCCATATTTGGCGAAGTAGTTCCTCTTCTTTACCTGCTCGGCTCGCTCCTTGCGGGTGAGAGGCTTGGCATCGAAAGCGATGTGAGCGACGAGATCGAAGGCATCTAGCTCCGCGCCATTGGTCACGGCCTGAGAGAGAATCTCCAGCGGGATGCCGTGTTCTTTGAGTTCGTCGATGACGGCCTGCTTCCGCTCCGCGTCGTTCCAGCGAAGGAGGAAGTTATCGAGGGTGGTGAACTGCTTCTGGAGTGTCTTCTGAATGTCGTCCTTCAAATAGACGCGGTAGTCCTCGGTGATGAGCTTGCCGTTTTCGTCGAGGTAACTGGCACGCTCGACACCGCGGCCCACGCTCACGTCGTCGATGACGTAGCGGATGCGCCCCCCGATGTTGCCGCCGGTGTCTCCGCCTTCATCGTCACCCACATCCTCGTCGCCACCTTCGCCGGGGGGATCTTCATCGATCACGTGGCCTCCTGTGCCATCATCGTCAGGAGGGACGATCGGTTCATCTGGCTTCGGTTCATAGACCATCACGGGCTCGCCATCGAACTTCTTGTCCTGGAAGAGGCGGGTTGCCCCTTTGAAATCCATGATGGTGAAGAAGAGCTTGCCGTAGTCCTCACGGATGCGGGTGCCACGCCCGATGATCTGCTTGAACTGGGTCATGGACTCAATGTTCTGGTCAAGCACGATGAGTTTGCAGGTCTTGGCATCGACGCCGGTGGCGAGCAGCTTTGACGTGGTGGCGATGACGGGGAAAGGCTCGTCGTTGTCGATGAAGTAGGAGAGCTGGGCTTTGCCCTCGGTATCGTCACCCGTGATGCGGACGACGTAGCGGCGATTGCTGGCCGCCTCGGGGATGAGCTTCACCAAAGCCTGCCGCATCCGCTCGGCGTGCGGCTGATCGTCGCAGAAGACGATGGTCTTCGACATGGGATCGGTGGCCTGGAGGTATTCCCAGACACGCTTGGCGACGAACTCGGTGCGCTTGGTGAGGATGAGGTTCCGGTCGTAGTCCTTGGTGTTGTATTGCCGCTGCTCGACGACCTGGCCGTGCTTATCTACTTTGCCTTTCTCGGGTGTGTAGCCGAGCGCATCGACATCGGTGACGACGCGAATCACTTTGTAGGGAGCGAGGAAGCCATCGGCGATGCCTTGCCGCAGCGAGTAGGTGAAGAGTGGCTTGCCGAAGTAGTGCTCATTGGAAACGTCTTTTGTTTCCGTTGGCGTGGCGGTGAGGCCAATGTGGGTCGCGGAGGTGAAGTAGTCGAGAATGTCACGCCAAGCGGAGTCTTCATCCGCGCTGCCGCGATGGCACTCATCAATGACGACGAGGTCGAAGAAATCGGCTGGGAACTGCTTGTAAATCTGCTTCCACTCCTCCTTGCCGGTCACAGCCTGATAAAGACAGAGATAGATCTCATAGTTCTTCTTCACCTCGCGGTTGGTGATCTTGTGCATGTTCTCCCCGAACGGGGCGAAGTCCTGCTGGATGGTCTGATCGACAAGGATGTTCCGATCGGCGAGAAAGAGGATGCGCTTCTTGGTCTTCGACTTCCACAGACGCCAGATGATCTGAAAGGCGGTGTAGGTCTTGCCAGTGCCTGTGGCCATCACGAGCATGATGCGCTGCACGCCCCGAGCGATGGCCGTGATGGTGCGGTTGATGGCGACCTTCTGGTAGTAGTGCGCCTCCTTGTCCGTGGAGTCGTTGTGGTAGGGCTGAGCTATGAGGCTCAATTCCTCAGGTTTAGTGAGCTGCTTCCACTGCTGATAGATGGCCCACAGTTCGTCATAGGTCGGGAAATGGTCGAGAGGGACTTCCCAGGATACTGGCTGGGTGATGCCGGTGCGGTCGTGAATGAGGAAACCGTCACCATTGGAACTGATGGCAAAGGGCGCATCGAGCATCTCGGCATAGAGAAGCGCCTGCTGCAAACCGTAGCCGATTTCGAAGATGTTCCGCTTGGCCTCCAAGACGGCAAGCGGGAGATTTGGCAGGCCGTAGAAGACGTAATCAGCCCGCTTCGGTCCGCCTCTCGCATCAGGATTCTGAATGCGGGTGGCGATCTGCCCCCTGACAATGACTCGACCTTTGGTTAATTTGACCTCCTCACGAAACTGATGCTGCTGCCAACCCGCCGCCTGAATGGCCGGCGAGATGAACTTGGTGCAGATGTCGCGCTCGCTGAGGTCTTTCTTATTCATGCGGCGAGAGAGGTTGAACAATCAATTCTTCTCCCACCAGTGCTGCCTTTCATCCTGTGCAAGGTCTTGGTGACTTTACATGAGGGAGCTTTGAGTTGGGAATGGACGACCACGTCAAACATAAGGGAGCGCAAAAGACCTACAAAAGACGAGGGGCGATACTGAAGCAAGATTTTCCCATTCATCTGAATCACGGAAGCCCTGCCTGACTGCCAGCGAGAACAACGATGTTCGCGCACGCACGAGGCTACTTGGCTGGGAAACCTTGGGAAATCCCACTGTTCTGGCGCTCGATTCGTCGCAAAGCTTTGGCAAGGGCGCGGAGCTTGGGGCGCTCGCTGCCTTTGTCGGCGTTTCTGGAGCTGCGAGCCTTGCCTTCAGGCGTTCGAGGGCCGGTGGAGTTTAGCCAGGGCTTGGTCTGGCGGATGCGTTCGGACTGAAGGCGGCGCTGTTCGTCACTTAGTGGCATCGGGTGGGGGAGGGGATTTTGTTTTTTGCGCCAAACGAACTGTCTTTTTGGGGGATCGTTGGGCGGGCTTGGCCGAGCGTTTTCGAGCTTTCAATTTCGCTTCGGGGTTCTTCGCCACGGGTGCCTGGTTGGAGACGACTTGCTGGTTGGCCATGTTGACCTGCTGGGCGAAGACAGGTGGTTTCTTCAGCACCGCCAGCGTTTCCAAGGTGCGAGCCGACTGGGCTTGAGCGCGGAAGGCAAGCCTGATGAGGTAATCGAAGCGAAGGGTCTTCCTGACCGCGTAGGCGTTTCGGAGGAGGTCGTGAAACACAGCATCCAGAGTCTTGGCTTGGGCGAAGGCCATGGTCTCTGCTTCTTCCAAGGATCCGCCAGCCACACTGGCGATGTCCTCCTGAAGTTTTGAAAGCACCGCGGCAAGATCGGCCTGTTTGGCCGTTTGCAGCGAGGCAATCGACGCGGCCGCCATCATCTCGGGAGACGTCACCACCTTGGCAACGAGTTCTTGATGCTCCTGAGCGTCCTCGGCGACGAAGAGTTCTGGGAGGTCAACCACGGATAGATCTTCGATGTTTCGGATGGTCATTTTGTTTGAGAATGACGGGTTTGGTCACTGCCAAAACTGCCAAAAGCCCTTTTGGCAGTTTTGGCAGTGAGCGACGGGTGCGTTTTCAAAGATTTTGGGGTGGGCTGTGAAGTCGATCGTTCGACGGCCAAGGGAGTCTCGCTCGGTGGCGATGATCCAGTTGTGGTCGGCGAGCAGTTCGAGTGCAGCATCCACCGCCTTGGCATCGGTCAGGCCTGACCAAGCTCGTCGTTTGACGTCACGTGCTGTGAACGTAGCTGGCAGTTCTTTGGCTCTTAGCTTCTGGAGAATGCGCATCGCGGTGCTTGCGCACGCGCTTTGACCGCTGCCATAGACGCGCAGGGCGTGCGACTTCAGGTAGGCGCACCAACGCAAGGCCCGGTGCAAACATGCCAAGGACACCTCTTTGGCACTCCACTCTGATACCACATGAAAAATGAGCGCCAGGGCGAGCACGGTCTTCCGCATCTTGATGAAGTGACTCTCCACCGCTGCGGAGTAGTCGCCCTGACGCAGCGTCCGCGTTTCTGTCTCCAGCCAGCTGAGAAAGTGGGCTGATGCGTCGGGTGCAAGACGCAGGAAGTGCTGCTGCCTGCCTTCATCAAACATCGATCCTGGAAAGTCCGGTCCCTGAGTCGCTTCGACCTGCTCGAACAACCTCATCACACGGACGAAGGCGTCGTGATCGGGGGCACAATCATTCGAATGATATTCCTTGCTGGTGTCGGGCCAAACCAGCAGTGAGAGGCGCTGAATCCAGCCGTCATCCTGAAGCGACTCGCGATTCGCGCCATCGACCAGAGGTGCGATCTTGCCCGGCTGGATCCCTCCCACGACCGAGAGGCAGCACTTGTCGACGCGAAGGTTCTCACCACGCCCGATTCGATCCACCACGAACGACTGATTGCCATTCCAGCCTGCCAGCATGAATGCCCGGAGGGCGGCCCCGCGTTCTTGATCAGCCATGCGTGCCAGCACACCAGTCAGCTCATCCTGAAAGATCATGATGCCGTGCGCATTCTCAGGCTGAGTGAGGATCTGATGGAGAGCCTCTGGTCCAGCGTCAGAGGTCATGTAGCGCCGACAGCATGGAGGAGCGCTCTCCTCATCGTCGATCAGTGAGTCGATGTCGAAGTCATCGCCCTTCTTTGCCGACTTGAGCGCCTGAGCTTTGGCGGCCGTTCGCTTGATATCGTTAGCAGCGGCGTCTTTGCGAAAGTCTAGAAGTGCTTCTTTGTGCTGCTTGTTGGCAGCCTCTTGCAGCCGGTGGAGCGACCTCATCCCTTCATTCAACCCAGGCGTCTTGAGGGTGGAGGACCGTCCAATGATGGCTCCCCAGATGTTCGGGTATTCACTCCAGTCATCGAGCTGTTTGGGCCGGAGAGCGATTCGGTTTCCCATCAAACTGCCAATGGAGCAGAGCAATGGCACAGCGACGAATGACGGGTCCACTTGAAGTCTCATCGAGCAGTCCAACACATAGTCACGAAGAACTGGAGGCAGAAGGCTGTCCGCATCAAACGCTGGCACGGGTGGCAGAACGTCGGGTAGAGGTTGAGGTAATACCACCTCTGTGGGCGTGGGGGCCACCGATAGATCGAGTTGCTGACCGTTCTTGATCGCCTGCAACGCCGCCGCCTTGAGCTCATCAGGCGACATGGCCCGAAGCGCGTCATTCCAGTCCTTGAATGTGCCAGGGGGATCAACGCGGGTTGCCACCTTGATCGTGGTGGGCAGGAGTTTGCGGCACCTTGTTAACCATTGCTCGCTGGGAATGGTGCCATCTTGCTTGGGTGCATCGCGCTGCATCCAGAACGTCACCGACTCCACACCTTGCAAGGCATCGTTGAAGGCCACGGTCGGGCTTGTTCCCCGCGTCACCAAGAGGGGCGGACAGGCGGCACCTAGAGCGGTCTGAATGGAGAGGGCGTCCCACTGACTCTCGAAGACGGCGATCTCATGCGGCGACGGACTCCACCCCAAAAGCAGCGGCGTCAATGGAGCTACGCCGGCGGGTGAGAACCAAGCATCGCCCTTGTTGTGCGAGCCAACCCTCTCTTCAGGCCAGGAGAACACATGGCGTCCGACAACCGGGCCACGTCCCGCACCCAACCTCACCGGAAAGCAGGGCCGTCCTCCCCACAGTCCCATGAGGCCCTGTTTGGCGATGGACTCCACAAAGGAGACCGGCCAGCCTCGCCACTCGGCGATTCGTTTCTGTGCAGTCTCGTCCTTGGCTAAACGGGTCGAGTCGTGGTGCCAATCAAGAGGCTTCGCTGATTCGGCTAGAGGGCTGGCTGCAAGCACGACATCATCGTTAGCGGCTGAATTACCGGCGATGCTCAGGATGCGAGTCGCGTGGTCTCGATCCTTTTGATGCGCAGCGCACGCAAAGCGGCCACTGGGGAAAATCGCCAGGTGCTCCCCCGCTGAGTCACCGCCAATCTCGCGACAGGCCGGACAAGCAGCCAGGGTCTTGCCGTTCCTCGTGCGGACGTTTTCGAGTTTGTTCAGATCAAGTTTCATGGTGTCATGATTCCTTTCGTGATGGGCGTTGATCGGCGGATGCCTTGGTTGTGCCGTTAGAGTGGGTGGGTGCCTTCCGTGATGGGCGACGCGGCTGGTTCAGCTCGGACTTCCTGGTTTTGGAATAGCCCTGCCTTTTGCGGATTTCGCGGCGAGATTGCCGTTTTGCCTCTCGCTGTTGAACTTCGAGAAGCTTGATTTGTGCTTGGCTCAAATCAGCCAGCAAAGGCGCAAGGACGGGAATGAGTCGGTCCTCCGCTCGTGCGAGTGCCTGGGCTCGCTGACTTGCTTGTTTGATGAAATCGTCGCCGCTCTTCACGGCCCGAAGGTCAATGTGTGTCATGATGTGTGCGTTTGGGGTGCACCGATGCGCATCAAGCGGCAGTGGCGTGTCCGCATGGACACACCCACCGAGAAGCCTGAGGCTGCTCGGTGTTGGGTTAGTCTGCCTGGGGGTTCAAAAGCTCTTCACCACCCGAGGCGCGGCTTTCGAGGAACGCGCGTAGCGAGTCGAAGCTGATCAGCCGCGTGCCACGAATCTGCCCCCTCTCGCGGAGAGAGACCGACCTGATCTTGCCAGCATTGATCAACTGATACAGCTTCGGTTTGCTGAGCCGCGAGAAGTTGCACGCTTCTTTGACGCGCAGCCAGTCGGTCTGAATGGTATGAGCGGGTTGGGTGGCGGGGATTTCACTCACCGCTGGGGCGAGTGCCGTTGGTTTGGCGTGGTCGTGGGTGGCCATAAGGTCCGCCAAGTATACCAAGTCAATTTTTCGGACCTCACGATGGGGGCGAAAGCGAAATGCTAGCTTGAGTGACTACTCCCCAACCTCTGGAAGCCTTGTTTTACAAGGGCTCTGCGAGCTTACAACACGAGCGGAATTCCCGAAGGTTGAAAGCGAAATCCATACTGCGAGGCGATGATCAGAAAGCGAAATGACAAAGTGAGCCGAGAAACTAAGCGCAAGCGTTACTTTTTGCCCTTTTCTTCGTTTTGCCTTTGGCCTGTTTTGCATTCTCAATATTCACGATCCTTCGATGTTCTTGCCTAAAACGGGTAATTTCTCTTAGACCCCATGTAATCTCCTGAACCGAAATGCCCTGTTTCCGGACGACGGCGCGCTCGCGTCGACCCAACTCATTGTTGGGCCGGAACTCCAACATGTTGTCATCAGTAACACTCAAGGCCCCTGGGCATCGAACCAAAGGAAGATACACCACCATGAGTTCCTCTTGCCTGTCCTTATGGTCTTTTGGGAACCACACTTTGCAGGCCTGCTGATATGACAATGGGGCAGGCTGCCCGCTTGCATCCAGAACCCAAGACTTCAGTCCCAGCGCTTTGAGAGCAATTGCTTCAAGTTCTTTCTGCTGCTTTTGATACTCCCTTTTTGAGAGTGCTTTTTCCAGCACCGAAAGTGCAAGTTCCCCAGCAATTGCGCGTGCCTCACGTTTTGCATAAACGTCCCTTCGCTGCAGCTTTGCTATCTCTTCGCGGAAGCACAATGCGGCCCTGTCGAGGTGATGTTGGGCTGTTGAAAGTAGGGAATGTGTTTTTGAGAAAAAAGAGAACATTTCGTAGCCCTGTTCATCAGAGAGGCTGCCGCCCATGAGGAGGTGCGTATCGAGCAGCGTGGCCGGCGATATGGAGATTTTGCCAATGTTGAGATGCTCTTGCTGGTCAAGGTAGTCTTGTGCGCGGCAAAGCCACAGTATCGCTTGGGGAACAAATTCCGAAGTGGCATTGCTGTTGGCAGCTTTTGCGAGGCTGATGGCAAGCCTTGAAACCTCTGCGGCTCCCACCCCGAGCAAAAACACAACGGGCGGGATGGGCAGAGTGGGGATTAGTGGTCTCTGACTCTGAGGCAGGGGGATAGTTGAGTCATCCATGCGCCATATCAGAATGCTAGGTTACGTCTTTTCAAACCCCTTCTGCATTGGGGAGACACGTTCTTACTGCACACACAGGTCACCGGCAGGTTCTCGCTTTCGTTCTTTCCTCGTCTGGGCGCAGAGGCTGCGTTTTCACTCATTGATCTTTGATCAGATCAAATTCTTGTCTTTAGGGGAGCCTTTCCATAGATTCGTTCGCCGTAATGCCCCCTTCGTTCCCCTCCCTTGATGATCTGCGCTCCACGGTGGAGCAAACTAGCGCTGCGGCGTGGTCCGCAGCCTATTCGTTGCTCTGGGAGGCCGCCATGCGTGTCGCGCGTTGCCGACTGTCGGGAAGCGAGCATGAGCATGACCGCGAAGATGCCGTCAGCACCGCTATTCAGCAGGTGGTTCGCGGTGTGATCGAAAATTCCACCGATTCCTTCAATCAAATCCAGACCTTTGACGATGTGCTGGGTATGACCCGTCACATTGTCCGCCTTCGCATCACCGATCTCCTGCGTTCGAAAGAACGCAGGCCAGAGGATGTCGTGGAGGAATTACCCGAACTCGTCGACGCCACACCGAACGACTTGCGCTTCAATCTCGCGGAACTCCTCACGGAAGTCGACCATCTGCAGCCCGATCCACCGGTGCCGCAAGTCTTCCGCGACCGTTTCGTGGAAGGCTGGTCCACGGATGAAATCGCTGCGCGTCGCAGCATCAACCGCAATACCCTGCTCAGTCACTTCGCCAAGGGTTTCCGCACCTTGCGTGATCGTTTGACCCGCCTGGAGGGCGCACTGCCATGAATCACGATGATCCCTTTGTTGAGAACGCGGACCTCGTTCGCGCCATTGAAGATGCGCCACCGCGCGGCGACATCGCTATTCCTTCGCACGCCTTGTTCGTCCTGGAGCGAGCCCGCCGGGATGCTCTTCAGGCCAAAGGAGTCGCATCGCCGGTCGTCGTCAGCATGGACAAGCCTGGGTTGCCCAGCGTGCTGAGCGCGACCTCCGATCGCTCATCGTATGCTGGAGGCAGCAGGAGCAACCTCCTGCGCTGGGCAGCGATCCTGGTGGCCCTTGGGGTGGTCACCTGGTTCGTGCTTCCACGTGGCACGCCCCCCGCCAATGTGGCCCACACGTTCCCCTCCGCCAATGTGGCCCTCACGTTCCCCCCCGCCAATGTGGCCCTCACGTCGCCCCCCGCCAATGTGGCCCTCACGTCCCCCACCGCCAATGTGGCCCTCACGTCCTCCACCGCCAATGTGGCCCTCACGTCCCCCACCGCCAATGTGGCCCTCACGTCCCCCACCGCGACCATCAGCGACACACAGCCCGTCATCGCCTGGACTAGCAAGGACAAGCCCGACCAAAAGTATGACGTGTGGATTCTCCCCGCCGAGGGCGACTACTTGAAAGCGCCCACGCTCTTCATTGCCAAGGGCGTGAAGTCACCCGTCGCCTTCGCTTCCATGAAGCCCGGTAAAGACGTCGCCGACACGGCGTTGAAGGCTGGCATCGACTACCGCGTGCTCATCTGTCTCGCCGATGCCGGTCGCATGGCCGGCGTCCCTGTTTCCTTCACTGTCAAACCCGCTCCCGCCCCATGAAAGGCCTTCTGCTTTGCTCCCTCCTCCTAGCCTCCTGCACCTTGCTTTCCGCCGCCGAGCGCGTCGCTCTGGTCATCGGCAATAACCGCTATGCCAATCTGCCTGACAGTCGCCAGCTCGCCAGTCCGGTGGCAGACGCAACTGATGTGGCAGCCGCGCTGAAGGCCCTCGGCTACACCCTCGTTACTGGCGGGGCGGTTACGGATGCAGGGAGGGACGCGATCATCACCGCCACGGAGAGCTTCGCCGAGCAAGCTCAAGATGCCGAAGCTGCTGTCTTCTTCTATTCCGGCCACGGCGTTCAGGTCGGCGAGGACAATTTCCTCCTGCCCAGCGATGCACCAAAGCTCACCGGTATCTCCGTGCTGAAGAATCGTGCCGTGCTGCTGCGCGACACCATCATGGTCGCCTTGGAGGAAGCAGGCGCGAAGACCAAGGTCATCATCCTCGACTGCTGCCGTGACAACCCCTTCTCCGCCCAATTGGATGCGGCGCTCTCCAGTATAGGTAAGGGCACCAAGACAAAGGCCGTGGGCGAGATCACCGGCTACGGCCCTGGCTTCTACCTCGCCTTTGCCACAAGCCCCGGCACAAGCGCGGATGATGGCAATGGCAAACGCAACAGCCCGTTCACAGCCTCTCTTTTGAAAACGCTGCCAGGGGGCGCGGCGAAGGACATCGACATCTTCTTTCGCGAGGTAAAGTCGAGCCTTGGCCGCGACCAAGTTTCGTGGACCAATAACAGCCTCACCGGCGGTTTCGCCCTTGCCCCAGGGGTCGTGCCCGTGATACCAACTCTCACCGCCCCCCCTGGAGCGATGACACCAAGTCTGGGCACCGCCAGCCTGCACGTGGAGTCCACGCCCGCCGGCCTGCCGTTTACCGTGCTGCCCTACACCACCGAGATCGAGAAGCTGCACGCCGACCTCAATGAGAAGCGGGCCGAATGGCGGCAATACACCACCGAATACGCCATCAAGGGCCTGCCGGCGGAGCGGAACAAGTTCCTCAAGGCCCGCATCGGGGAATTGGACGGCGAGGTCAAGCGGCTGGAAGGCCAGCTCGGGGCCACACCCCCGCCGTTCGCGCGCACGGGCACCACGCCCGCCGTCTTGGACGGACTGAACCCAGGCACCTACCGCGTGGTCGTGCGCTGCGAGGGCTGGCCCGATCAGAAGCTGCTCACTTCATTGAATCCTGGTGCCGCAGGGGCGGCCAAAGCACAATTCATCGGCGGCAGCTTGAAGGTGGATAGCGAGCCGTCTGGGGCCAGCGTGACGATGAATGGCAAGGTTCTTGGTAAAACTCCGCTGACGTTGCAGAGCCTCCCGCCTGGTGCCCGCACTCTGCGCGTCAGCAAGGAAGGCTACTCCACCAAGACATTGGAAACTACCTTCGAGCCAGGAGGAACGACGGTGCTGTCGGCGAGCCTGAACAAAGAACTGAATTTCGATGGGACGTGGAGGGGAAGCGTTTCCCGCACAGCCTCTGACGGTTCAAGCGCTACAACAAGCGACACTTACGTCATTAGAGGCAACAAAGTGCAGGTTGTGTTTCAGGGTGAAGATGGCAAGTTGTTTTACAATGCCCAGCGGACAGGCCGCGTGATGTCATTCTTCGGCACCGCTTTGGATGGGAATTGGCAGTCAAATTGGCAGGTTACCCTCAGTGCGGATGGCACATCACTATCGGTTTATCGTTCGTTTCGGTTTGTGTCCGGCGTGCTCGCGGGGGTTACCGGCACGGACACCGGCACACTCCATCGAGCGAAATGATCCCCATTCTGCCAACATGAACCGGTTCATTCTACCGGCCTCGTCTCATTCGTCGGAGTCACCCTAACTCACGCCTAAACGCGCCAAGCCCTCGTCATCGGCAACTCCGACTACCAGCACGTCACGCGCCTGAAGAACCCTACCAGCGATGCTGACCTGATGGCGAGCGCATTGACGAAAGCGGGCTTTGCCGTGGACAAGCGCACGAACCTCACTGCCACCGGTTTGCGTCAGGCCCTGCGGGACTTTCGCGGCAAGCTCAATGACCAATCCGTCGCCGTGATCTACTACTCCGGTCACGGCGTGCAGGTCGCGGGCGGGAACTACCTGCTGCCCGTGGACTTGCAGGCCAAGTATGCCTAGGAGGTGGAGGAATCCTCGCCCGCGCGCGGCACCGTGGTCATGGCGCTCAAAGGCGCGGGCGTGCCGATGAAGACCGTGTGCAGACCTCTGCCCAAGTGAGTGTGCCCATGCCCCTGCGGCGGATTCTGATGCCCGGCATGGTGAGAAGAAGATTTTTCCACCATCTCTCAATCAAACGTCGCTGCCCAGCGATGAGCTCCATGAAAGCGGTGAAGTCACCGCCAACAAAATCGAGAACCAAACAACGACACACAGAAAGACGACCATGAAAACGATCCTCACCCTCCTCTTCCTCGCCACGGCCATCCCCGCCGCTCGTGCCGACTACTGTCAGCCCCACCTCGTGCGCACCTGCGAGGTCTGCCGCAACAGCGAATGCCGCTGGGCCACCGACCACTGCGGTCGCCGTTTCAGTTATGAAGTGACCGTCATTACCTACCGCAGCTACTACAGCAACGGGCAGAGCCGCACCTTCACCCGCAGCTATCGGGCATAAGTCTTCCCACGGATGCGTGGCGTGGAGACTGCTCTGCGCCACGCTTGCCATTTGATTCTTCTTCCTAGCCACGCTTGCCATTTGATTCTTCTTCCTATATTCCCTCGGTCATGAAACGCGCCACCCTCCTAGCACTCTGCGCCACTGCTGTCTTTGCCGCTGATCCGGCTGTCATTCCTGGCACGGAATTGGCCAAGAAATGGAAGCGCACCAAGTCGCTTGTCTCCCCCGTGGAAAAACTGCGCAAGGGTCTTGAAGTCGAGGTCGATGGCGCTGCGCCGAAGCCGGTCGAGGTGAAGGTCGATGCTGATACGCAGACGAGCTTCAGCAACATCCAGTTCCAGCTCGACAGTGCCGAACTCATGACGGGCATCACTCAAGCGCAGCTCGCGGAGATTGCCAATGGCATGAAAGCCGCCGGCACCGAGAGCTTCCTCATTGAGGGCCACACCTGCGATCTTGGCGATGGCGAGCACAACCTCATGCTGTCACAAAACCGTGCCCTGGCAGTGAAGATGACGCTCACGGACCTCGGTGTTCCTCCCCATCGCCTGCAAGTGATCGGCTTTGGCGAAAGCGAACCGGTGGTGGCCAACACCGGCGAATCCGCCCGCAGCCAGAACCGCCGCGTGCAGATTTACCGCAAGTTGTAGTCGCCATCCATGAAAGCGTTTTTTGTCCTTACCCTCGGCGCACTGCTGCCTTCGCTTAGCCTAGTTGCCCAGACTCGAACGGCACTTGTGATGGGCGTCGGCGACTACGGCGGGGCTACTTACAAGGGCAAAGCAGTCCCTGATCTCCCCGGCATCATCACCGCTGACCTGCCGAACATGGCGGCCAAGCTGGAGTCCCTGGGCTTCGCCGTCACCGTCGTTAGCAATCCCACGCTGAGCGAGGCCAAGACAGCGGTGGATGCCTTCTCCGCCAAGCTCAAGGCCGCGCCAGGTGTCTCCCTTTTCTACTTCTCCGGCCACGGGGGTGAGTATGAAGGCAAGAATTACCTCATTCCCAAGCGCGCCAGCATTGGCAGCAAGGCGGACTTGTCCGATGAAGCGCTCTCGGCTCAGCGCGTGCTCAATGGCATGGAGGAGAGTGGCGCGCAGGTGAATCTCGTCTTCCTCGACTGCTGTCGCGAGGACTTGGGCAAGAACATCGGCGGGGCCGAGATGCAGCCCATGCGCGCCCGAGGCAGCTTCATCGGCTTCGCCACGCGCAGCGGCGACTTCGCTGATCCTGGCGAGGAAGGCAGCCCCTACACCCGCTTCTTGTTGAAGCACCTGGACAAGCCCGGTCTCAGCGTCGCCGACATGTATGGCTATGTGGTCAAGGACGTGAAGGACTACACCAAGCAAGTCCTGGGTGAGGAGCGCCGCCCCGGCTTCTACTCCGAGCTGGAGGGCGAGCCATTTTACTTCGTGCCCGCCAGTTTGAAGACGACGGTGGCTCCAACGATGACCGAAGCCGAGATCGAGCGCCGTGCCCGCGAGCTAGCCACGAGTATGGCCGCTGGGAGCGGCGGCGTCCCTAGCGGCAGTGGCATGATCGACACACTGGGCGCGGGACGCACGCCGCTCCTGGCCACCAAGGACGCGCCGTTTGTGAATACGCTGGGCATGAAGTTTGTGCCCGTGGTCAGCTACAAGAATGGTAAGAAAGTGCTCTTCAGCATCTGGGAGACGCGCCGCCAGGACTACGCGGCGTATGTAGCGAAAAACAGCGGCGTGGACGACTCCTGGGAGGCGAATGAATACCTGGGGGTGCCCATCGGCCAGAAGGATGACGAGCCGGTGGTCAGCGTCAGTTGGGAGGACGCCACCGCCTTCTGCGCCTGGCTGACGGAGACGGAGCGCGCCACTGGGCGCATCGGATCTAGCGACGATTATCGGCTGCCGACAGATGTGGAGTGGAGCTACGCGGTGGGCATCGGCGATCAGGAAGATGCCAGCGCCACGCCGGAAGCGAAGGATGCGAAGATTGCCGATGTTTATCCCTGGGGCACTGGCTTCCCACCGCCTGCGAACAGCGGTAACTACGCGGACAGCAGCACGGCGGCCAAGTTCGGCAGCGTGTTCACCGGGATCGAAGGCTACCGCGACGGACATTCGACCACCGCTCCGGTAGGCAGTTACGAGGCGAACAGCAAAGGCCTCTACGACCTAGGGGGCAATGTGTGGGAGTGGTGCGGCGACTGGTATAATGCCAAGCAGGAACACCGTGTGTTGCGCGGGGGCTCGTGGTTCGATGGTGGTTCGTCGGGTCTGCTCTCGTCCTCCCGCTACGGCGATCCGCCCACGTATCGTTACGTTAACCGCGGGTTCCGGTTAGTGTTGGTCTCTGGTGGCTAGGCTTGCCTGCGGCTTTGCGGAATGGCTTCGCTTGGGTGGAGCCGCTTCGCGGCATGGCATTCTTTACCTTTTGCCTTTTTACCTTCTACCGAGTGACGAGAGACCATGAAAGCAGAGCGCGAAGCGACATGGAAAGGTGTGCGTCCCGCCGCCTTCAAAACCTCGCCTCGCGCAGCGACACGAATCTCTTGGAACGACGAATGGGACCTTAGGCTCCGCGTTCATGAATGACGGCGGCTGGAAGCACGCCGCTCCTTGGCCGTGCTACGAAAAAACTTCCCATTCCGACAATCAAATCCAGACTCCCAGCGATACCCCTCCCTGAAGCCATGAAAACTCTCTGCTCTCTCTTCAGCCTCCTCCTCCTCGGACTCACCTCTGCTGACGCACAGACGGCGGTTCCGCTCGACACAGCAGCGGCGAAAGCCACGCTGGGCACACGCGTTCGGAATCCGGTGAAGAGCAGTGCGCCCATCGTCAAGCGCAGCTATGGGCGCAATCCCGACAAAGGGCTGGATGTCGAGATCATCGAGCGCTCCGACGGCACGCGCGAAGAGCATCCTTATGTGGCGGTGCCGATCTTGTTTTTGCGCAGCAAAGATGAACTCCTGGATGAGGTGTCGCAGGCCAATGTGGCGAAGAGTGCGGACCTGCTGCGCGATCTCATCGCCCAGGGCGGCCGCTTCACCATCCAAGGGCACACCAGCGCGGAGGGCGATCGCTCAGCCAATCAACGGCTCTCCGAGGAGCGTGCGGCGAAGATTCACGGCTTGTTGCTTGCGGCCGGGCTAGAGGCCAAACATCTTGCCCAGGCAGGTTTCGGCCCGGACTGTGCTGTCTTCCCCGCCAGTGCGCCGGAGCACCAGCGACAGCAGGACCGTCGCGTGCTCATCGTCCGCAATAACTGACTCGCATGCTCATCATGAAGAAGACGCTCATCATCCTTGGCTCGTGGTTGCTCGCGCTGAGTGCGCCGGCGGCAGACATCGTCGCCCTCTGCATCGGCAACAATGCCTACACCCGTGTGGAGGACAGCTTGGACACGCCGATCAATGACGCCACGCTGATGAAGCGCACGCTGGAGGCCCTGCCCGGTGGGGCAGATGTGAAGATACTCACCGACGCGACCAAGGAAGACATCGAGATCGCTCTGAACGCGCTCAAGGTCCGCGCCCAGGGGGCCAAGCTAGCGCTGGTGTTTTACTCCGGTCACGGCACCGAGGACCAGCCGGATGGCTTCGCCCAAAACGAGACCTTTTTGCTGCCGGTGGATGCGACCATTCCCGACGTGAACTACCTGCCCACGCGCGCCGTGTCGCTCAGCACCGTGCTCACCGCGCTGAAGGCAGCGCCCGTCACCGCGCGGGCGGTCATCCTGGATTGCTGCCGCAGCGGTGCCCCGCGCGCGCTCGCCGCCCTGGCCAGCACCACCAAGAGCTTTGGCGATCTGGACGAGCGCGTGAAGACCGCCCTCGGCAAGGCCGTGGTGCCAGACGCCACGCTGATTGCCTTCGCCGCTAGTCCTGGGAGAAAGGCGGCTGCGTTTCTGACCGAGGCGGATGAGAACAGCCCCTTCACCACCTTTCTAACCCAACAGTTCGCCACGGGTGCGGGGAACCTGCGCGATCTGGTGGAAGCTGCTGCTGAGGAAACCGAAACGCGCACGGGCAAGCGCCAGGTGCCCTATGTCAGCTACAATGGGGCGGCCAGCGCGATCCGCCAGATCACCTTCCGCAGCAGTGCCACAGTTCCGTCCTCAACTAGTCCAGCGATGAACGCAGCGGAGATCGAGCGCCGAGCGGAGGAATTGGCCGCGCAAATGGCCAAGAAACGTGCTGTAACTCCAGCGATGAACGCAGCGATGAACGCAGCGGAGATCGAGCGCCGAGCGGAGGAATTGGCCGCGCAAATGGCCAAGAAACGTGCTGTAACCAATGGCAAAGTAGTGGTCACTCTTGAAACCAACAAAGGCACTGTCGAGCTGGAGCTTGATGCTTCAAAAGCTCCGGCCTCGGTTGCTAACTTTTTGCGCTACGTGAGAAGTGGACATTATGACGGAACCATCTTCCATCGCGTGATCCCAGGGTTCATGATTCAGGGAGGCGGCTTCAATGTCGATATGGAACAGAAGCCGACGGATGACCCGATCAAGAACGAAGGCAGCAACGGCTTAAAGAATGTCAGAGGCTCGATTGCAGCAGCTCGAACATCGGCACCGGATAGCGCAACGGCTCAGTTCTTTATTAACGTCAAAGACAATGACAACCTCGACTACCCAAGCTTTGATGGACATGGTTACGCCGTTTTTGGCAGAGTTGTTCAAGGGATGGACGTCATTGATGCGATGGTAGGCTCCCCAACGACCGTCAAGGGACCTCACAGCGATGTCCCCGTAAGCCCCATTGTCATCATCAGGGCAAAAGTTGAGGAATAGGATCAAGAGCCGTCGAAATAGCGCGGCATCAGGTTCAAATCGGTAAAGCTTTCGAGATGCCTGGGTTGCCTCCCATGGACAGCCCAGACGCATGACAACTTGGAGATCAAGAAGGCCCGAAGATCATTTTCACATTCTCACAATCAAATCCAGACTGCCGACGATTGGCCCAGTGAAACCTATGAAACGCTTGCTCGCTCTCCCCTTGCTCCTGCTGTCTGCCACTGCCCACGCGGCTGATCCGGCAGCCGTGCTGGCCCTGTTTGAAAAGCACTGCTCCGAGTGCCACTCGGATGGGGATGAAAGCCCCACACTGACAGCAGGTATCAACCTGGACAACTTCCTCAAGGACAAGGACA
>Ga0164294_10000994_pt1 | contig 26761 bp, 23 predicted proteins | sample GEODES005metaG_FD_111479 | JGI IMG/M metagenome (GOLD analysis project Ga0164294, IMG submission 111479) | Oligotrophic lake water microbial communities from Sparkling Lake, Wisconsin, USA - GEODES005 metaG | ecosystem: Environmental > Aquatic > Freshwater > Lake | place: USA: Sparkling Lake...
GCTGGTCGGTGCCTCCTCGGCCCCGGCCTGGGTGTTGCCGCTCCGCGACACTTTGTCGTTCCTTGTTTTCTTGCGCGCCTTCTTCGTCCGTTCGGTTGATTGGCGGGGCAGGCACCTTACAATGAGATCGAAGGGCCGCATCGCGGCCACACCGGAGTACGACTTTCGATGATGCGTTCCCTCTTCCTGCAGGCCCCCTCGTTCGACGGTTATGACGGCGGGGCCGGCGCGCGCTACCAGATGAAGCGCGAGGTCCGCAGCTTCTGGTATCCGACGTGGCTGGCGCAGCCCGCCGCGATGGTCGAAGGCTCGCGCCTGATCGATGCCCCCGCGCACGACCAGATGTGGGACGACATCGCGCACGAGGTGGACGACAAGGAACTGATCGTCCTCCACACCTCGACGCCGAGCTTCGGGCAGGACATCCGCACCGCAGCCCTGATCAAGGCGCGCAACCCGAAGGCGATCATCGGCTTCGTCGGCGCCAAGGTCGCGGTCGAGCCCGACAAGAGCCTCGCCGCCTGCCCCGAACTCGATTTCGTGGCGCGCGAGGAATATGATTTCACGATCCTCGAGATCGCCGAAGGCAAGCCGCTGGCCGAGGTCGACGGCATCACGTGGCGCAGCGCGGACGGCAGCTTCGTGCGCAACAAGGATCGCGCGATGATCGAGGACATGGACGTCCTCCCGATGGTCTCGCCGACCTACAAGAAGCATCTGACCATCGAGAAATATTTCGGCGGTTACCTGAAGCACCCCTACGTCAGCTTCTACACGGGCCGTGGTTGCAAGAGCCGCTGCACCTTCTGCCTGTGGCCGCAGACGATCGGCGGGCACAATTACCGCTTCCGTTCGATCCCCAAGGTGATCGAGGAGGTCCAGTACATCCTGCGCGAAATGCCGCAGGTAAAGGAGATCTTCTTCGACGACGACACGCTGACCGACGTGCATGACCGGGTCGAGGATCTCGCCCGCGCGCTCGGCGAACTCGGCTTCGGCAAGCCGGGCTTCAAGGTGTCGTGGAGCTGCAACGCCAAGGCGAACGTGCCGAGGAAGACGCTCGAAGTGCTGAAGGCCAATGGCCTGCGCCTGCTGCTCGTCGGCTATGAGAGCGGCAACCAGAAGATCCTGCACAACATCAAGAAGGGCCTGCTCGTCACCGTTGCGAAGCGCTTCGCCAAGGATTGCCACGAGCTCGGCATCGTCGTCCACGGCACCTTCATCCTGGGCCTGCCCGGCGAGACGCTGGAGACGATCGAGGAGACGATCGCCTTCGCCAAGGAAGTGAACCCGCACACGCTGCAGGTGAGCCTCGCCGCGCCCTATCCGGGCACCTTCCTGTACAAGCAGGCGATGGACAACGGCTGGTTCGACGGCACCGATCACCTGCTGACCGACGGCGGCACCCAGATCGCGCAGCTGAGCTATCCGCATCTCCCTGCCAGCGTGATCTTCGACAAGGTCGAGGAGTTCTACAAACGCTATTACTTCCGCCCGTCGAAGATCGGTTCGATCGTGTGGGAGATGCTGCGCGACTGGGACATGATGAAGCGCCGCCTGCGTGAGGGCGTCGAATTCTTCAGCTTCCTCAAGAACCGCAAAGAGGCGACTGCATAAAATTATTTGGGGAGGAATTGTGTGAAGGAGTACAAAGTTCTTTCGCAGAAGGACAAGTGGTTCAGTCGTAAGTTCGATCCTGAAACGCTTGAGCAGGCCATCAATTCTTATGCATCGCAGGGGTGGGTGGTAAAGAGCATCGCGACGGCAACCATTCCAGGTTTCGGCGGCAATCGAGAGGAGTTGATTGTCGTTTTCGAGCGCGACAAGTGACCTATTGGGCGGAATATGACGGCGTCTACTTCGTTGAAGGAGACGTTCCCGGAGCACGCCGCCAAGGGCCCATCGATACCAAGCATGATGGCTGGTTTAGCCAAAGTCAGCTCAAATCGCTCGATACGTTGAAAGCTGCCATCGCGGCCCAAGTACGATCCATGGGAGCCAATGCGGTGGTAGATTTTCGCTACGGCCAGAAAAACTCTTTTTGGCGCAGCCTTATGAGTATCGATGATGTGTGGTGGTACGCTTCGGGTATTGTCGCAACCGTCGACAAGAGCGCGCTGCAGAAGTTGTGAAAGCTAACGAAGGCACTGGCTCTATGAAACCGCAGACGTCGGCCGCGAATGCGCCGCTCTGGGGTGCGCGGGCGCGCGATTGGGCCGAGGTGCAGGAAGCGACCGCGCGGCCCGCGTTCGAGGCGGTGATCGCCCGCGCGGATGTCGGGCCGGGCACCCGGTTTCTCGATGTCGGCTGCGGATCGGGGATGGCGGCGCGGCTGGCGGCGGACCGGGGCGCGACGGTGGCCGGGGTCGATGCGGCCGAAGCGCTGATCGCCATCGCCCGCGAGCGGACGCCCGAGGGTGATTTCCGGACCGGCGATCTGGAGGCGCTGCCGTTCGCGGACGGCGCCTTCGATCTCGTCACCGGCTTCAACGCTTTCCAATATGCCGGCAATCCGGGAATCGCGCTCGGCGAAGCACGCCGGGTCGTGCGGCCGGGCGGGACGGTCGCGATGATGGTCTGGGGCGAACCCGGCGGCATGGACATGGCGGAGGTGATCGCCGCGCTCGGTCCGCTGCTGCCCCCGCCGCCGCCCGGCGCGGGCGGGCCGTTCGCCTTGTCGGGCGAAACGGCGCTGCGGGAACTGGCCGAGGCGGCCGGGCTGGCGGTCGACGCGATCGTCGATGTGTCCGAACCCATCGTCTATCCCGATCTGGCGACGGCGCTGCGCGGGCTGGACTCGTCGGGTGTCGCTACGCGGGCGCGGGATATGGTCGGCGATGAGGCGGTCTCGGCGGCGCACCGGGCCGCGCTGGCGCGCTTTGCACAAGGCGACGGTAGCTACCGGATCGGCGCCACCTTTCGCTGCCTGTTCGCCCGCGCCTGACCATGGCGCGGCAGTTGATCGTGACCGCCGACGATTTCGGGGCGGCGCCGGCCGTCAACGAAGCCGTCGAGCGCGCGCATGTCGACGGTATCCTGACCGCCGCGAGCCTGATGGTCGCGGGCGAGGCCGCCGCCGATGCGGTGGCGCGGGCGCGGCGGCTGCCCGCCCTGGGTGTCGGGCTCCATCTCGTGCTGGTCGAGGGGCGGCCGATGCTTCCGCCTGCGAAGCTGCCCGATCTCGTCGATCGCGATGGCTTCTTCCGCACCGACATGGCGCGGCTGGGTGCGGAAATCTTCTTCCGCCCCTCGGTGAAGGCACAGGTCCGCGCCGAGATCGAGGCGCAGTTCGCCGCCTTTGCCGCAACCGGCCTGCCGCTCGATCACGTCAACGCGCACAAGCATTTCCACCTCCACCCGACGATCGCGGGGCTGATCGTCGAGATCGGCAAGGCGCACGGCATAATCGCGGCCCGCGCACCGATCGAGCCGGTAGAACTGCTCCGCCGGATCGAGCCGGTGACGGTCGGCCTTGCGGGCCGGATCGCGGCGCCGTGGGCACGGTCGGTCGGGCGGCGGTTCACGCGGGCGGGCGTCACGATCCCGGATCGGGTGTTCGGCCTCGCCTGGTCCGGCGCGATGACGCAGGATCGGGTGCGGGCGCTGATCGCGCATCTGCCCGAGGGCCTGACCGAACTCTATACCCATCCCGCGACTGACGATCATTATCCGGGCCATGCACCGGAATATCGTTACGGGGAGGAACTTGTTGCCCTGACCGACGCTAAGGTCGCAGCGGAGATCGCCGCGCGGGGCATCACCCTCGGCAACTTCGCCACTTTTGCGGATGGGAGGACATGAATGGGCTATTTCGATCGCAGCATGGTTCCCCCCACGCCGCCCGCCCCGGCGGCTGACGCAAGGGTCAGGCGCGGCAGCGAGGCGCATCTCGCGCTGATGTGCCGGATGCTGCTCGACACCCACGATCCCTACAAACCCGCGCTGATCGACTGGCCGAAGCTCGAGCCCGAGACCCAGGCGCGGATCACCGGCCTGCCGATCTGGGACATGGCGGTGCAGACCGAAGGGCGTACCGGCCTGTTCGTGAAGACCTTCGGCGAGACCGTCACGCACCCGCTGCTGAAGGCCGCGGTCGAGATGGATGCGTTCGAGGAGCAGCGCCACAAGACCGTGCTCGCCGATATGGTGCGCGCCTACGGCATCACGCTGGAGCCCGAACCCGATTATATCCGCCCGAAGGACCCCGAATGGGCGTTCATGCGATCGGGCTATTCCGAGTGCATCGACAGCTTCTTCGGCTTCGGCCTGTTCAAGATCGCCAAGGATACCGGCTTCTTCCCCGAGGAACTGATCGACACGTTCGAACCGGTGATGCGCGAGGAGGGGCGGCACATCCTGTTCTTCGTCAACTGGGTCGCCTGGTGGCGGCGGACGATGCCCTGGTGGCGGCGCCCCTATTTCGAGCTGAAGGTGCTGGCGGTCTGGTGCTTCCTGATCGGCGAGCGGATGAGCATGGCCAAGGGCATGACCAGTTCCAGCAAGGCCGAGGAAAATAATTTCACGCTCAACGGCTCCAAGGAATTGGGCGTGGAGATCGAATTCCCCGAACTCGCCGCCATCTGCCTGGCCGAGAACGACCGCCGCCTCGCGGTCTACGATCCCCGCCTGCTCCGCCCGCGCTTCGTGCCCGGCGCGATCCGGCTGGTGCTGAAGCTGATGGGCAAGGGCAAGTTGCTGGCGGCGTGATCGGTTCGGCGCGCCCGCCACTTCCCCAGATCGGCGCGACTCCGTAAAGCCCCCGAACTGACCGGCATGCACGGCTGCGGCATGCGGGCTCCCGTTCGCGCGGGGAACGAGCGCCGGGGGAGGATCATCATCACCATGAAGCGCTACGCCTGGCCGGTGGTGGTCTCGTCGATCGTCGGCGTCGCGGCCTGCGGCTGGGCGGTGCACAGCGTCGGCGTGGCGGACCTGCTGGGCGCGCTGAAGCGGATCGGCGTCGGCGGCTTCATCGTCTACGTATTGAGCACCCTGCCGGGGCTGGTCGCGCTCGGTTTCGCCTGGGCGAGCGGGCTGCGTGGCGGGGTCGAGCGGCCGCTGGCCTTCGCCTGGGCACGCGCGGTGCGCGAGGCGGCGAGCGACCTGCTGCCGTTCAGCCAATTGGGCGGGCTGGTACTCGGCACGCGCGCTCTGATCGCCGACGGGATCGCGCCGACGCGCGTCTATGCCGCGACCGTGATCGATCTCACGACCGAGATGCTCGCGCAACTGATGCTCACCCTGTTCGGCCTCTACGTCTTCGGGGCTTTGCTGAGCGGCGCCGACGATCCGAGCCGGCTCCACCATGTCGCACGCACCGGCGTCGCGGGGATGGGCGTGCTGATGCTGCTGTTCATCACGCTGCAGAAGCCTGCGCTGCGGCTGGCGGCGAAGCTCGGCGGGCGGGTGCTGCCCGCGGCGGGCGCGGCGATCGAGGCGGTGCGCACGGAACTGGAGGCGTTCGGCGAGAAACGGCTGGCGATGCTGCCGTCCTTCCTGTGGAATATGGTCGCGTGGCTGCTGACGATCTTCTCGTCGTGGCTTGCGCTGCGGCTGCTGGGCGTGGCGGTGACGTTCGAGAAGATGGTCGCGCTGGAGACGCTGATCTTCGCGATCCGCAGCGGCGGGTTCCTCATCCCCGGCGCGATCGGCGTGCAGGAGGCGGGCTATGTCCTGCTCGCGCCGGCCTTCGGGCTGGACGGCGGCGCGGTGCTGGCGCTCTCGCTGATCAAGCGCGCGCGCGACATCGGGCTGGGGGTGATCGTCCTCGCATTACTGCCGCTCCGGATGAAGAAACGACCGCTGTGAACCTTGTTGTCGTTGACGCGACCGTCGCCCAGAATCGATTCGAACCGAATTGCGATCTACTGCGAAACTGAACTAAAAACAGTTCGCCTGGACTGAAACCGCGATGAACAGAGCAACGTTGCGCCATCCTACCTAAGTGTTCGGGAAGGATCGTAAAATGGGCGTTTCGCTTAAGAAGGCCTCGCTGGTATCGTCGGCGGCCCTATTCGCACTGATACTTGGCGGCTGTAGTACAGAGGGCGGAACACGACTTGGCGGAGTAGGCCTCGCGGACGGCTCCACCGGCTCTGGCAGCACCGGAACTGGTGACGGCAGCGGAACGAATACTGGCAGCGGTGGTGGAGACACTGGCACGGGCTCCGGAACGGGAACCGGCACCGGATCGGGCACGGGCGATACGGGAAGCGGTTCCGGTGGGACCGGGACCGGCGGCACGGGTACGGGCACCGGAACCGGTTCCGGATCGACGACCACCACCGGCCTGCTGGGCGGCGTCATCACCACGGCGGGCAATGCGGTCCTCGCGGTCGGCGACACGACCGGCAATCTGTCGCAGCCCGTCAACCAGACGATCCCCGCGGCCACCCCGGTCACCGGCACGATCACCAACGTGCTGAAGGATACCGGCCAGACTCTGGTCGATGTCGGCGGCGGCAAGAAGGTGCTGGTCAGCGGCCTCCTCGGCGCGGTCGGCGATGCGGTGTCGATCACCGCGCTCAACCATGTCGTGACCTCGCCGACGTCAGGCACCAGCGTCGTCGGCCTCGGGGTCGGCAGCGATACCCAGCCGGTCGGCACGCTGGCGACGGCAGGGCTGCTCAATGCCGGCAAGACCGCGACCGCCACCGTCAACGGCGTCACCAACACGCTGCTGAAGGACGTGACCCCCGGCGCGATCGACAATCTCGTTAAGCTGACCGTCGCGAACAACACGCTGGGTGGCACGGGGACGCCGGTGATCGGCGCGGCAGTGCTGTCGACCACGCCCGCCACGGGATCGCTGGTAAGCGCGACGGTGCTGCCGACCAACGGCACGGGCACGCTCGCCTCGGCCTCCTCGCCGGTTTCGGCGGTGGTGCAGCGGGTGGCGGGAAGCGCGCCCAGCGGCGGCCTCGTCGGCGTGACGGTGGGCAACGCCACGATCGGATCGACCAATCCGGCGGTCGGCGCGAACGTGCTCTCGGCCAATCCCGTCACGGGTAGCGTCGTGACCGCGACGGTGCCGGCGACGGTCACCGCCGTCGGTGGCGCGCTGACGGCAGTGACGGCCCCGTCCGCGACGACTCCCGTCGGCGGCGTGGTCGCCCCGGTCACGGCGGTGCTGAGCCCGGTGACGGGCACGGTGAACGCTACCGTGACGCCGGTCGTCTCGACCGTGGTGGGCGTGGTCGGCGCCCCGACCAGCGTGCTCGCCACCCCGGGCACGACCAACGTCACGTCGACGCTCACCGGCGTGTTGAAGGGCAAGGGGAACTAACACCCCATCCCACCCGCGCGATGCCCCCTCCTCGCGCGGTCCGGGGGCCGGATTTCCCCTTTTTCCGGCCCCCACCCTTTTCATCCAGGAACAAGCGCTATGACCGCTTCGCTGGTGCTGCTTGCCGCAGCGGCCGCCGCCGGCGTGCCCGCTCCGCCGCCGACCACGCAGACGCCGCTGATCCTCGATCAGAACCGGCTCGATCGCATGCCGACCCCGACCGATCCCACCGCGCGACCCTATCGCGACCAGGGCCGCACCCCGCGCGGCCGCACCGAAGTCGCGGCCGAGGCGACGGGGGTCGAGATCAGGGGCATCGGCTTCGGCGGCGCGAAAGTGCCCGCTAAGGTCGCGGCGGCAGCGCGGCCCTTCCTCGGCCAGAAGACCAGCAAGGCGACGCTCGAGGCGCTCGCGAAGGCGCTGTCGGAGGCCTATGCCGATGCCGACATCGCGCTCTACACCGTCGTCATCCCGCGCCAGACCTTCGCGAACGGCATGGTCACGGTCGAGGTAGCGGAAGGCTTCGTCGAGCGGGTCGTGTTCAGCCACGGCATGACGAAGCTCAACAAGGCCTATGCGCTGGCGTTGACGAAGGAGCATCCGCTCAGCCGCCACACGCTGGAGCGCTCCCTGTCGCTGATGCGCGACATCCCCGGCGAGACGATCGACGTGCAGGTGCTGCAGGGTACGCGGCCGGGCGGGGTGGTCTTCCTGATCAAGGCGACACGCAAACGCTTCGACGCGGGCGTCTCCTTCAACAATCGCGGCCAGCAGATCCAGGGTGAGCAACAGATCAGCGCGGAGGCGCATGCCTTCAGCCTGCTGCGCGACGGCGACCGTACCGACCTGACCGCACTCGCGACGCCCGAAATCAAGCATCTGCTGTACGTCTCGCTCGCCCATTCGACCCCGATCGGCAGCGATGGCGGGACGGCAAGCGCCTCGGTCGGCTATATCCGGACGCGACCCAGGAACAGCATCCTGAGCGGCAAGGCCAAGACGGCGGGGCTGACCTACGCCTACCCGATCCTTCGCGGCTACAAGAAGAACCTGACCGCATCGCTCGGCATCGACGCGATCGACAGCGATTCGGCGATCCTAGGGGACGTCTTTTCCAGCGACCACACCCGCGCCGTCCGCGCCGCTGCCGGTTATTCCGATGCCGAGGCGAAATCGGCCTTGAGCGCCGGCGTCACCGTCAGCCGGGGCCTCGCCATTCTCGATGCGCACGGCACGCCCGATCAGTCGCACCCGATCTTCACCAAGGTGAATGCGCGCGCGACCTACGATCGGCAGATCGGCAAGGCGTTCTTCGGGCGGCTGCGCGCCTCGGGCCAGTATAGCAGGGACATGCTGCCCGCCGCCGAGCGCTTCGTGGTCGGCGGGGCGGAGTTCGGCCGGGCGTTCGATCAGGCGGTGCTGAGCGGCGATCGCGGCTATGCGGGCCTCACCGAAGTCGCGTGGCGGCCGCAGCAGATCAAGGGCAAGTTCGCCGGCACCGAACTCTACGGCTTCGCCGATTATGCGAAGCTCCACGTCGTCGAGCGTTTCCCCTTCGCGGCGGCGACCTACGATCTCGGCTCGGCCGGCGGCGGCGTCCGCATCGCCTTCACCCCACGCGCCTGGCTGGAGCTGGAGGGCGCCCGCGTGATCGATCGGCCCTATCCCGGCTATCAGGGCAAGTGGCGCTTCAACATCAGCTGGCGATTGAATTTAAAGAAGAGTTAGCCCGATGCGCCCATCCGAGGATCGATGTCATGTCAGGCGCGTAATGGTCTCCGACAGGAGCCACCCCTACGATGTTCGACCGTATCTTCACCTGGATCGCCACGCGGATCGCCAGCCTCGCCGGGCAGCCGATCGCCTTCGTCGGCGCGACGGCGCTGATCATCATCTGGGGGCTGACCGGGCCTGTCTTCCATTATTCGGATACGTGGCAGCTGGTGGTGAACACGGCGACGACGATCGTCACCTTCCTGATGGTCTTCCTCATCCAGAATTCGCAGAACCGCGATGCCGCCGCGATGCAGGCCAAGCTCGACGAGCTGATCCGCGCGGTCGAGCAGGCGCGCGGCCAGTTCATCGGCATCGAGCACAAGACCGAGCGCGAGATCGAGCAGATCCGCGCCGATCTCGAAAAGGAATGCGAGGATATCGACGCACAGGAGACCACCGGCAAGCAACCCAGCAAGGACTATATCGATCGCCTGATAAAACGCTGGTGACTGGGCGGCGGATTACTCCGCCGCCACCATCTCCACCTCGGCCGCATCGTCGAGCGGATGCGCGAGCCGGCTGATCATCTCCTTGGGCACGACCTGCCAGAATTTGCCCTGCCAGCGCGCCCAATCGTCGAGGATGTTGTTCGACCAGCTGCTGTCGGTCGCCACCGCATGTTCGGCGATCAGACTCTTCAGCCGCGCTTCCCAATGCGTGGACGCCAGCCGCTGCCCGACGATGCTCTCGCCATTGGCCTGGGTCGGGAAGCTGCCGTCCTCGTCGAGGACGAAAGCCATGCCGCCGGTCATGCCCGCACCGAAATTCTGGCCGACCGCGCCGAGGATCACCGCCACGCCGCCGGTCATATATTCGCAGCCGTTGGCGCCGCAGCCCTCGACCACCACCGTCGCGCCCGAATTGCGCACCGCGAAGCGCTCGCCAGCCTGGCCCGCCGCATAGAGCTTGCCCGATGTCGCACCGTAGAGGACGGTGTTGCCGATGATCGTGTTGTCCTTGCTGACCAGCGGGCTCGAGACCATCGGCCGCACGATGATCGTGCCGCCCGACAGGCCCTTGCCGACATAGTCGTTGGCCTCGCCCATCACCTCCAGCGTCAGGCCCTTCACCGCGAAGGCGCCGAGCGACTGGCCTGCGCTGCCGCGCAGGCGGACGTGGACATGGTTCTCGGCGAGCGTGTCCATGCCGTACTTGCTGGTGATCTCGGCCGAGAGGCGCGTGCCGACCGCGCGGTGGGTGTTCCGCACCGTATAGGTCAGCTGCATCTTCTCGCGCCGTGCGAAGACGGCCGCGGCATCGCGGATCATCTGCGCATCGAGGCTGTCCGGCACGTCGTTGCGGAACGTGTTGATCTGGAAGCGGCGATGATGATCGGGCGCGTCGACCTTGGCGAGCACCGGATTGAGATCGAGATCGTCGAGATGCTCGGCACCGCGGCTGACCTGGCGGAGCAGTTCGGTGCGGCCGATCACCTCGTCGAGGCTCTTGAAGCCGAGCCGGGCGAGGATCTCGCGCACCTCTTCCGCGATGAACGTCATCAGGTTGATGACCTTCTCCGGCGATCCGACGAACTTCTTCCGCAAGCCTTCGTCCTGCGTGCAGACGCCCACGGGGCAGGTGTTCGAATGGCACTGGCGCACCATGATGCAGCCCATCGCGACGAGGCTCAGCGTGCCGATGCCGAACTCCTCGGCGCCGAGGATCGCGGCGATGACGATGTCGCGCCCGGTCTTGAGCCCGCCGTCAGTGCGCAGCTTCACGCGGTGGCGCAGACCATTGAGGGTCAGCACCTGGTTGACCTCGCTGAGGCCCATTTCCCACGGCGTACCCGCGTACTTGATCGAGGTCTGCGGCGACGCCCCCGTGCCGCCGACATGCCCCGCGACGAGGATCGCATCGGCATGCGCCTTGGCGACGCCCGCAGCGACCGTGCCGATGCCGGCGGACGAGACGAGCTTCACGCAGACGCGGGCGCGCGGGTTGATCTGCTTCAGGTCGTAGATCAGCTGCGCCAGATCCTCGATCGAATAGATATCGTGGTGCGGCGGCGGCGAGATCAGCATCACGCCGGGCGTCGAGTGGCGCAGCTTGGCGATCATCTCGGTCACCTTGAAGCCGGGCAGCTGCCCGCCCTCGCCGGGCTTGGCACCCTGCGCGACCTTGATCTCCAGCTCTTCGGCCGATCCCAGATATTCCGCGGTGACGCCGAAGCGGCCCGAGGCGATCTGCTTGATCACGGAGTTGGCGTTGTCGCCATTCTCGTAGGGCGTGTAGCGGCGCTTGTCCTCGCCACCCTCACCCGACACCGCCTTGGCGCCGATGCGGTTCATCGCGATCGCCAGCGTCTCGTGCGCTTCGGGCGACAGCGCGCCGAGACTCATCCCCGGCGTCACGAAGCGCTTGCGAATCTCGGTGATCGCCTCGACCGAATCGATGTCGACCGGTTCCTTGCCCCAGTTGAACTCGAGCAGATCGCGCAGATAGACCGGCGGCAGATCGCGCACCCCGCGCGAAAACTGCAGATATTGCGCGTAGCTGTCGGTCGTGACCGCGCTCTGCAGCAGGTGCATCAGCTGCGCCGAATAGGCATGGCTCTCGGCACCGGCGCGCTGGCGGTAGAAGCCGCCGATCGGCAGCACCGCGGGGCCATCGACGAAGGCCGCATCGTGCCGCATCTTCGCGTTGAGCTGGAGCGAAGCATAGCCTTCGCCCGAGATCTTGGCGGGCATGCCGGGGAACAGGTCGTTCACCAGCGCGCGGCTGAGGCCCACCGCCTCGAAATTATAGCCGCCGCGATAGGAGGAGATCACCGCGATCCCCATCTTCGACATGATCTTGAGCAACCCGTCGTCGATCGTCTTGCGCCAGCGCTTGAAGCAGGTCGCGAGATCGAAATCGGGGAAGAGCCCGCGCGCATGGCGATCGGCGATCGCCGCCTCCGCCAGATAGGCGTTCACCGTCGTCGCGCCGACGCCGATCAGCACCGCGAAATAATGGGTGTCGAGGCATTCGGCCGAGCGCACGTTGACGCTGGCGTAGGAGCGCAGGCCCTTGCGGACGAGGTGGGTGTGGACGCCTGCCGCCGCCAGCACCATCGCCATCGGGATGCGGGTGGGGTCGACATTCTCGTCGGTCAGGAACAGTTCGCTCTTGCCCTCGCGCACCGCCTGCTCGGCCTCGCGCCGCACGCGGGCGATCGCCTGGCGCAGCGCATCAGGGCTGTCGCTCACCGGATAGGTGCAGTCGATCACCGCGTGGCAATCGGCGAAATGCGCCTGCAGCGTGTTCCAGTCGCCCGTCGTCAGCACCGGCGAATCGAGCACCAGCACGCCGGTCTGCTGCGCTTCGGTATCGAGGATGTTGGCGAGGTTGCCGAAGCGCGTCTTCAGCGACATCACCCGCGTTTCGCGCAGGGAGTCGATCGGCGGGTTCGTCACCTGGCTGAAATTCTGGCGGAAGAAGTGGCTGATCAGCCGCGGCTTGTCCGAAATGACCGCGAGCGGCGTATCGTCGCCCATCGATCCGATCGCTTCCTTGCAGGTCTCGATCATCGGGGACAGGATCAGCTCCATATCCTCCATCGTCTGCCCGGCGGCGATCTGGCGGCGGATCAGTTCGGCACGGCTCCACGCCGGCACGGTCTCTTCGCCGCGCGGCAGATCGGCCATGAAGCGGAAGCCCGCGACCCACTCGCCATAGGGCGCTTCGGCGGCGATCCGCGCCTTGATCGCGGCGTCGTCGTAGAACTTGCCCTCGTCGAGATCGATCGCGATCATCTGGCCGGGGCCCATCCGCCCCTTCGCGACCGCCGCGCTCTCGGGCACGACGACCATGCCGGCTTCGGAGCCGACGATCAGCAGATTGTCGGCGGTCCGCAGCGTCCGCAGCGGGCGAAGCGCGTTGCGGTCGACACCGGCCACCACCCAGCGGCCGTCGGTCATCGCGAGCGCGGCCGGGCCGTCCCACGGCTCCATCACGCTCGCGAAGTAGTTGTACATATCGTTGACCGGCTGCGGCAGCCCGGCATCCTGCCACGCTTCGGGCACCAGCATCAGCTTGGCGGTCGGCGCGTCCCGGCCCGAACGGCAGATCGTCTCGAACACGGCATCGAGCGCGGCGGTGTCGGACGCGCCCGCCGGGATCACCGGCTTGATGTCCTCCGAATGCGCCCCGAAGGCCAGCGAGGCCATCTTGATCTCGTGGCTCTTCATCCAGTTCTTGTTGCCGCGGATCGTGTTGATCTCGCCGTTGTGCGCGAGGCAGCGGAACGGCTGTGCCAGCCACCATTGCGGGAAGGTGTTGGTCGAATAGCGCTGGTGGAAGATCGCGACGCGGCTGACGAAGCGATCGTCCTGCAGGTCGGGATAGAAGACCGACAATTCCTCGGCGAGGAACAGCCCCTTGTAGATGAGCGACCGGCACGAGAGGCTGCAGATGTAGCAGCCCTGCACCTGCGCCTCGATCAGCTTCTTCTCGATCCGGCGGCGGACGAGATAGAGCTTCTTCTCGAACTCCTCGGCGCTCTCCTCGCTCGGCAGCGGCCCGGCGATCATGATCTGCTCGATCTCGGGGCGCGTCAGCATCGCCTTGTCGCCGATCACCGAGACGTCGACCGGCACCTGGCGCCAGCCGTAGATGGTGTAGCCGAAATCGATGATCTCGGATTCGATGATCGTGCGGCAGCTCTCCTGCGCGCCGAGATCGGTGCGCGGCAGGAAGATCATGCCGATGGCGAGGCGGTTCGGGCGCGGCTTGTGGCCGGCGGCCTCGATCGCATCGTCGAAGAAGCGCGCGGGGATGTCGATGTGGATGCCGGCACCATCGCCGGTCTTGCCGTCGGCATCGACGGCGCCGCGGTGCCACACCGCCTTCAGCGCATCGATCGCGGCCGTGACGACGCGGCGCGACGCCTTGCCATCGGTCGCGGCGACGAGGCCGACGCCGCAGGCATCGCCTTCCAGATCGGGGCGGTACATGCCCTCGTTGGCGATGCGCTCGCGCTCGGCTTCGGACGCGAGGAAGGGTGCGTGGGTCATGGCTCAGGATTCCGTGAGCGAGGAAGGGAGCGAGCGGCGCGGCGCCTGCCAGCGGACCGCACCGGGCGGCAGCTTGCGGGCGATGAGCACGCTGATCGAGATGAACGGGCCTTCGGGCAGCACGAACGGCTCACCCTTGGGTAGGGCCAGGATCGAGGTCCGCAGCTTTTCCGGCATGCGATCGGGCAGCAGCACCGCAGGCGTGCGTTCGAAGGGGATGTGCAGCTTGTTGAGCACGGCGATCACCTCGTCGAGCGAATGCGTCGGCTCGATCTGCTTCAGCACCTTGTCGCTGGTATCCGGCGCGATCCGCACCTGATCGAGCTGCCATTGCTCGACGGTGGCAGCTTCGTCCTGGGCGAGCTGGATCGGCGCCGCCGATGGCCTGGCCAGCGCCAGCCCGAGAAGAGCCAGCGCAATCATGCCGCCTCCCGCTCCACCGCCTTCGCGGCCGCGGCCTTCGTCTTGAGGTAGGTGTGCATATGCTCGGCCACGTCGCGGCCGTCGCGGACGGCCCAAACGACGAGGCTGGCGCCGCGCACGATGTCGCCGGCGGCGAACACGCCGTCGAGGCTGGTCATCATCGTCTTGTGATCGACGCGCAACGTGCCCCAGCGGGTGACGGCGAGGTCGGCGGCGTCGAACAGCTTGGGCAGTTCCTCGGCATCGAAGCCGAGCGCCTTGATGACGAGATCGGCCTGGATCGTCTCATGGTTTCCGGGATCGATCTCGGGCGCGCGGCGGCCGCTGGCGTCGGGCGCGCCGAGCCGCATCTTGGCGACCTGCACGCCCGCGACCTTGCCGCCATGATCGTGGAAGGCTTCCGGAGCCGAGAGCCAGACGAAGTCGACGCCCTCCTCCTCGGCATTCTTCACTTCGCGCTGGCTGCCCGGCATGTTCGCCTTGTCGCGCCGGTAGAGGCAGCGGACCGAGGCGGCGCCCTGGCGGATCGCGGTTCGCACGCAATCCATCGCGGTATCGCCACCGCCGACGACCACGACATGCTTGCCCGCGGCATTCAGGCTGCCATCGTCCCACGCGGGCACGGCATCGCCGAAGCCCTTGCGGTTCGAGACGGTCAGATAGTCGAGCGCCTCGACGACGCCGGCGGCGCCCACGCCCGGCGCCTTGATGGCGCGTGGGCGGTAGACGCCGGTGGCGATGACGATCGCATCGTGGCGCTGGCGCAGTTCCTCCAGCGTCGCGTCGCGGCCGACTTCGAAGCCATGATGGAAGACGATCCCGCCCTGCTTCAGGCGATCGACGCGACGCATCACGATCGGCTTCTCGAGCTTGAATCCGGGGATGCCGTAGGTCAGCAGACCACCCGCGCGATCGTGTCGATCGTAGACGTGGACCTCATAGCCCTGCACGCGCAGCAGTTCGGCAGCGGTCAGCCCGCCCGGCCCGGCACCGATGACGCCGACCGACTGGCCACGCGCGGGGAGACACTCCAGCGGCTCGACCCAGCCCTCTTCCCAGGCCGTGTCGGTGATATATTTCTCGACCGATCCGATCGTCACCGCGCCATGCCCGGCGAATTCGATGACGCAATTGCCTTCGCACAGCCGGTCCTGCGGGCAGATGCGGCCGCAGATCTCGGGCATCGTCGACGTCGCGTTGGACAGTTCATACGCCTCGCGCAGCCGGCCTTCCGCTGTCAGCCGCAGCCAATCGGGGATGTGGTTGTGCAGGGGGCAGTGGTTCGAGCAATAAGGCACGCCGCATTGCGAGCAGCGCGAGGACTGCTCCTCGGCATGCGTCGTCGCATAGCGTTCGCTGATCTCAGCGAAGTCCCGTGCACGCGCTGCGGCGTCCCTTTTGTCGGGATAATCCTGGGAAACATTCGGAAAGCTCAGCATCGGCATGGATTCGACTCCTGCGGCGCCCTTGTGCGGTTCGCAGACGGGAGTCAAAGGGTTGAGTAAGTGTTGCTTACCTTATTTTCCATGGGCCGATCATATTATCGAGCCGATTCAATTTGGTCGGCATTCAATATGTCCGTTTCGGACCTACAGGCTGTGCAGCCAGACGAGCGCCGCGATGCCTGCTGCGATCCGGTACCAGGCGAAAGGCGCGAAGCCATGCTTGGAAACGAAGGTCACCATCGCCCGCACCACGAGCAGCGCGACGAGGAACGAGACCACCACGCCGATCGCCAACTGGAGCGGGCTCACGCCCCCGGCGGCGCCCAGCGCATGCCGGTTCTTCGCCAGCTCGACGACCGTCGCGCCGAGCATCGTCGGGATCGCGAGGAAGAAGCTGAACTCGGCCGCCGTCCGCCGCTCGACACCCAGCGACAGCGCACCCATGATCGTCGCGCCCGAACGGCTGACGCCCGGAATCATCGCCAGGCACTGCAGGCAGCCGATGCCGATCGTCGTGCGGACCGGCACGTTGGCGATGCCGACGACATCGCCCTTCTTGGCCAGCTTCTCGATGATCAGGATCGCGATACCGCCGACGATCAGCGCGACCGCGACGACATCCGCCCGGCCGAGCAGCGCCTCGATCTTCTTGTGGAGCGCCAGGCCCACCACCGCCGCGGGCAAGAACGCCACCAGCAGGTTGCGGACGAAGCGCACCGCCGCGGCGTCACCGCGGAACAGCCCGGAGATCACCGCCGCGAAGGTCCGCCAGTACAGCACGACAACCGCCGCGATCGCGCCGAGCTGGATGACGATGTTAAACACCGCCCACTTCTCGGCATCGAAGCCGAGCAGCTTGGTCGCGAGGATCAGGTGGCCCGTCGAGGAGACGGGAATGAATTCGGTCAGCCCCTCGACGATGCCGAGCAGGACGGGCTGGATCAGATCGGCGGCCATCAGGCTTCGACCGAATTGAGGCTGAAGCGCCCTTCGCGCCGATAGCGCACCAGCCAGGTCGGCGCGACGGCGGCAAGCGGCGTCGGATCGATCCCGAAGGCTGCGAAGCCGTCGGTGCCCGCCGCCGCGACATTGTCCTTCTGCAGCATCAGCCACTGGTCCCAGGTGATCGGAGCGCCCGGCAGCCAGCCGGTGAGGCGCGCGGCCAGCTGTGCCAGCGGATCGGGGATTTCGGGAAGGCGCTCGGGCCGGCCGATCGCGCGGGCGATCCAATGCTGCAGTTCGGCCATGGTCAGCACCTGCGGCCCGCCGAGTTCGAACGTCTTGCCCGCGAACGTCTGCGGTGCGAGCGCGGCCTTGGCGATGGCACGGGCGACATCGGCCACCCAGGCGGGCTGGAAGCGGACCGAGCCGCGCACCACCGGCACCGCGGGCAACGCCGCGATCATGGCGGCAAAGCGATTCACGAAGCCGTCTTCGGCCCCGAACAGGATCGACGGACGGACGATGGTCGCGCCGGGGAATGCCGCGCGCACCGCCGCCTCGCCCTGGCCCTTGCTGCGGCCGTAGGCCGACGCGCTGTCGGGATCGGCACCGATCGCCGAAATCTGGACCAGCGCGCGGGCGCCGGCTTTGGCGGCAGCTTCGGCCACCGTCTTCGCGCCGGTGACGTGCAGCCCGTCGAAATCGCCCTTCAGCACGCCGACGAGGTTGACGACCGCCGTCGCCCCCTCGACCGCGCGGGCGACACTGTCGGGCTTGCGCACGTCGGCGGCGATGAACTGGGTCTGCCCGAGTCCGCCGAGGGGCTTCAGGAAATAGGCGTTCGAAGGATCGCGCTCGGCGATGCGGACGCGGGCGCCCGCCTTCAGCACTTCCTGCGCCACGTAGCGGCCGAGAAAGCCGCCACCGCCGAAGATCACAACCAGCTCGTCCATCGCGTCACCTGTTCGCCGCACATCGGGTGGGTCTGGCCGACCCATGCCGCCCCCGATAGCGCCACGCAAGCGCTGCCGCACCATTGTCGACGGCTATCCACTCCGCCTGCCGCTAAAAGCTCACCACGAAGTTGAGCCGCAGGCGATCGAGCCAGTCGTTCGGCCGGTTGGTGCCCGCGAACGCGGCATCCTTCGGACGGTAGCGATAATAGGTCGCGTTCAGCATCAGGTTCGGCACGGGCACGTAATCGACCGAGAGCGAATGCTGGAGATAGTTGGTCGCGATGTTGGTGTTGTCGTGCGAGAAAGCGGCGAACACGGCATCGACGTCGGTCTGGGCATAGCCATAGCCGACGCGCCAATCGCCCTTCCTGCTCGCACGGCCGACCAGCAGATCGATGCCGAAGCCGGTGTTCTCACCCTTCGCCGCGCCGAAGTTGTGGACGTAATCGCCGACCACGCGCACCGGCCAGCGTTCGCCCAGGCCATTATAGGTCGCCGCCGCGATCACATCGAGCAGCCTGTAGTCCGAAAGATAGGCGCCGTTCAGGAAGCGGTTCGAGCGGACGTCGCCGCCATCCTCGCCGGCGGTGCTGCGCAGCGAATAGCGGTAGTAGCCCGCCGCCAACTCGGCCTTGAGCGGGGCCGAGGCCTTCGTCTCGAACGCGAGCTGCCCGCCGATCATGCGGCTGTCCGCGGTCGCCACCGATTCGTCGACCAGGAAGTAGAGCGCATTGGCCCGCAGCGTCGCGCCATTACCCAGGCTGAGCTTGTAGCTGGCGCTCACGCCCTCCGGGCTGACGTCGCCGTCCCATACCAGTTCGGTGCGGACGAACGGCTGCGGGACCTTGCCTCCGAAGACGGTGAGATTGCCGGCCGTGACGCGCGCGTAGATCTGGTCGAGGCTGATATCGAGATCGTCGTCGAAGCCGGTCAGCGTGATATCGGTGCTGTTGGGATCGTCGGCATCACCGGTGCCGATCTGGCCACCGAAACTCAGCCATTGGTTGATCGCATAAGCGGCCCGCAGCCGCGCCCGCAGCACGCCGCGGTCGCGGTTGCGCGCATCGCGGTCGCCCCAGTTGGATTCGTAGCGCAGACGGAGGTCGCCGTTGACCGTCAGCCGCGAAGCCACCGGCGTCGGCGTGGCGCCCGGGGCGGAGCCACCGGCCGGATTGATCGGCGAGGCCGAATCGGCGCTCCCGACGAGCCCCGCCGCCTGCTGGGTTTGAAGCTGCACGTCCGGGGTGGACGAAGCGACGATGCGTACGGGCTCCGGAGTGGCGACGGGGGCCTGCGCCAATTGCCGTTGCAACGCCTCGATCCGCGCCGCCGACTCCGCCTGCGCCGCGCGCAGGGCGGCGATCTCGCTGCGCAGTTCGGCGAAGTCGGCGGCGGATTGCGCACGCGCGGGCGTCCCGATCCCGACCAGCAACACCAACGGCATGAGCGCGCTCGCCGAGCGCAAGGCGGCCTTGTTCATCGATCCCATCTCCCTTTCGCGCTGCCGATTCTGTCGTTCGGCCGAGCGCAGGGAGGGAGTTTAGCGACGCGAAGCTGACGTTCGGGCCGCGCGGCCGGTCAGTTTGGTGTCAGATTCGGCAGGAGCGGCTGGGTGGGCCGCCCTGTCGCTCGTCGATGCCGCCATGCCGTTCGTCGGGGCGGGCAATCGTTTATCGACCGGAACGAGATGCCGGTCGAGCAGGGCGCGCAGGCGCGAAAGCAAGCTCGTAGATGGGTGGGGCGGCGGAGAGGCCGCGTTGGTTTTTGGAGAAGCCCCCATGGTCCCCCGTTTCGCCCCCTCGCTCACCCTGATGGTCGCCGCCCTCGCGCTGCCGTCCGCCACGCTGATGGCGGCCCCGGTCGAGGAAGCGGCACAGACCGCATCCGTCAGCTACGCCGATCTCGATCTCAGCGGCCCGGCCGGCGCCGCCGCGCTGAAGGCCCGCGTCCGCGCCGCCGCCCGGTCCGTCTGCGGCGATGAAGACACCCGCGACCTTCGCATCAGGAGCCGCATCGAATCCTGCCGCACCGCCGCGCTCACCCAGGCCGCGCCGCAGATCGAAGTCGCGATGGCCAAGGCGCAGAACAATCAGCGTTACGCCCAGGCGGGCACATCGAACCGAACCAGCGCGCGCTAAAAGCCCATACCCTTGGCACCGCGCTGCAGGGGCCGTCAGTAGGAGGCTGACGGCCCCTTTTTCGTGGGGCGGAAGGCTTCGCGCACCGCATCACGATAGCTCCGCCCGATCTTGAGCTCGGTGCCGTCGTCGAGATAGGCGTGCCACGCGCCGAGACCATCGTGGTTCAGCTTGGCGATGGCGGCACGGCGCACGATCGTCGATCGATGGACGCGGATGAACCGGTCGGGATCGAGCCGCCTTTCGAGCTCGCCGATCGTCTGGTGGAGCAGGAAGCTCCGCTGCCCGACATGCAGCCGCATGTAATCGCGCTCGGCCGTGATGCGGTCGACATCGTCGGCGCCGATCCGCACGACCTCGGAGCGGTGCGGTACCCAGAACTCCTCGATGAAGCTCTCGCCCGCCGGCGCGTCGGCGATCTGGTGGCGCCGCTCGATGACGCGCGCGACCGCGCGGGAGAGCTTGTCCGGCGTGACCGGCTTCAACAGATAACCGACCGCCGCGACGTCGAAGGCCGCGACCGCGAAACTGTCGAACGCGGTGCAGAAGATGATCGCCGGAGCCTGGCCCTTGCCGTCGAGCGCGGCGGCTACCGCCATCCCATCGACACCCGGCATCGCGATATCGAGCAGCACGAGATCGGGGGCCAGCGCCTCGATCAGCCGCAATGCCGCCTCGCCGTCGCTCGCGGTGCCGACGAGGCTGATCTCGGGCACCTGCGCGCACAGGATCTGCAGCCGCTCGATCGCGAGCGGTTCGTCGTCCACGATCAGCGTGCGCAGCGCCTCAGCAGCCATGGCGCACCAGCGGCATGCTGAGTTTCACGGCGAACCCGCCCTCGGCCAGCGGCGCCCATTTGCAGCTGCCCCGCGCGCCGTAGCGGGCCTGCAGCCGATCGCGGACGTTGGCGAGGCCGAGACCGGTGCCGTTCGGATCGCGGCCGAGCGCGCCGTCGCCATCGTCGGTCACCCGCAGCACGAGATCGCCGCTCTCCTCGGTCGCCTGGATCGCGATCGTCACCGGGCGCCTTGCGCGCGACACGCCATGCTTCACCGCATTCTCGATCAAGGGCTGCAGGATGAGCCCGGGCACGCAGGCAGACTCCAGCGCCTCGGGCACCGCGATCTCCACCTGCAGGCGATCGGGGAAGCGGATCGCCTCGATATCGAGATACAGCCGCTGCAGCGCGATCTCCTCGGACAGACGGACATCCTCGGTCGGATCACCGGTCAGGCTGGTGCGGAAGAAGGCGGCGAGGTTGATGATCATCCGTTCCGCCTCGTCGCGCTTGCCGGTCATCACCAGCGAGGAGAGCGAATTGAGCGTGTTGAACAGGAAGTGCGGATTGACCTGATAGCGCAGCGCGCGAAGCTCGGCCGATTGCGCCGCCGCTTCGAGTTCGGAGGCCCGCCGGGCCAGCCGGCCGACTTCCCCCGCATAGCAGAGCGCCAGATAGAGCGCCGCCCAGGAGGCGAAGAAGAAATAGCCGTTCGCCGCCTGATCGAACACGTCCATCAACGGGTTCGACATCTCGTCGCTACCTGGCATCGTGCCGACGGTGATCATCGTCGGCGCCGTGGGCGCCGGGGCGGGCGAGGGGGCCGGCCAGGCGGAATTGCCGCTGGTACCGCCCGTCCCGCTCGTCATCGTCTGGCTGGGCTGGCCGGGGGTGACGATCGTCACGGCGGGCCCCTGCTTCTTCTCGTCCTTCTTGCCCATGCCGATGTGCAGGCGATCGAAGACGGTATAGTTGATCACCGCATAAGCGACCGCCGCAGGCGCCGCGAGCAGGGCCGCGACGGTGATCGCCAGCCCCAGCCGGCGGATCGGGACCAGCCGGACGAGCCAGTAGAGGATCACGGTGACGCCCATGCTGGCGACCGAGACGATCGCCCGCGCATCCATGCCGACGTGGACGTGATAGATGCCGATCGCCCGGATCGTGAGGATCACGAAATAGAGCGACCAGAAACCGGCGATCGAGATCAGCGCGATCCGCAGCGGCAGGGGCGCCGGCGTATCGTCCTCGGACAGATCCTCGATCAACGGGCTTTCCGGAAACGATAGAGGAAACGATCGGTCTTGCCGCGGATGGCGGGGTCGAACACGCCCTTGGCATGATCGTCGGCCGGGTTGCGGAGCAGATCGCTCTGCGCCTCGAGCACGAAGCCCGCGGCCTCGAAATCGGCCCTCACCGTCGCGGGATCGATGCGGTGGAGCTTGTCGACGATCGCGCGCGTGTCACCCGCTTCGCCGACATGATCGACGATGCCGACGATACCGCCCGGCTTCATCGCCGCGAACAGCACCTTCAGGAAGGCGGCGGGATCGGTGTGCGGGATGTGGTATTTGGCCGATTCCCAATAGAGATCATGATAGTTGAGGCTGATCATCACGAAATCGAAGCTGCGCGGTGCCGCGGCGAACGCATCGAAGGGATAGCGGACGAACCGCACGCCCGGCAGCCGTGCCTTCAGCGCGGCGAAGACCTTCTGCTCCTCGGGCGACGTGTAGAATTGGTTGGGCTCGTAGGCGGTTACCGCGCCCTTCGGCCCGACGACACCGGACATGATCTCCGCCCAATAGCCCGAGCCGGTCATGATGTCGGCGGCTTGCATGCCGGGCTTGAGACCGAGGAAGGCGAGGACTTCGGCAGGCTTGCGATCGGCATCGAGCTTTACCGCATCGGCGGGGCGGCCCGGTGCCGCGACGGCCGTGGTGTAAGCGGCGGGAGGAGCAGCCGGCGCAAGGCCGGGAACGAGAGCGACAGTAGCGAGCGCGAACAGTAACGAAGAGCGCATGATATCTCCTGAAGAGCAATGCGCCTTCATGCGGCGTTCAGCTTGACGGCTCAACCGGCCGCCCTGCCGCTCGTCGAACTGGATCGGGCGTCTATCGAAGCATCAGCGCCCACCGGGCTCGGTCTGCGACGGCGGATCGCTCGCCGGGAAACTCTCGTCGAGCGACTCGTCGAGCGCCGCTTCCTCGTCCGGGCGATTCTTCGCGACGCTCGCGTTCATGCGATCGATCTGCTCGGGCGTGGCCGCGCTCTGGTTGGCGGCTTTCCAATCGGCGTAGGGCATTCCGTAAATCGCCTCGCGCCCCGACGCCTGATCGATCGTGCCGCCCGAGGCTTCGCTCACCCAATCGCCGAGGCAGTTGCGGCAGAAGCCGGCGAGCCCCATCAGATCGATATTCTGGGCGTCGCCCCGGTGGCGCAGGTGGCGGACCAGCCTTCGGAAGGCGCGGGCGGCGACATCGTCGCTGATATCCTCGAGTCTCATGGATCAGTCTCCTCTAGCGCTTGGCTAGCGATTTGCTAGCGACGGGCCAATGGAGACGGGCGCCGCGATCGACGAAACCGGGATGCTGCTGCGCGACGGCGCGAGCTTCTGGCTGCAGCGTGACACCGGCGGGCGCTTCCTGCTCGTGCTGCGGCGCGTGCCGGTCGATGAGGTCGAGAAGCGCGTGCGCGTGATCGGCACCTATGCGGGCGACGGCGTGGTCGAGGTGGAAGGCGTGCGGTTGGCCTGAATCCGTTTGCCCTGAGCTTGTCGAAGCATGTCCTGAGCGCCTGCCTTGGCAGGCAGTCGAAGGGGGTTGTCCTTCTCTTCAACGCTGCGAAGAAGGGCCGTGCTTCGACAAGCTCAGCACAAACGGAGTGAGAGACTAAGCTGCCTGCCTCAGTGCCACCCGCTCCTCGCGCCGAACCACGGGGCGGAAGACGATGGCGAGCAGCAACGGTTCGCCGATATCGGTCGCGACCGGCGGCACGAAGACCATGCCCTGCTCCCCGCAGCGGTGCAGCCCGTTGGCAATCCGCTCCATGCCGTCGAGCAACGGCGCGGCGGGGATCGTCGCCATGTCGGCTTTGGCGGCGGCAAAGGCCCTGGCGGGATGCACGCCGATCGACGCGATCTGCAGCACCTCCGCCAGCGCGCCGAACTGGACGCCCACCGCGAAGCTGCGCGCCTGCATCGGCACCGTGAGCAGGTAGAAACCGTCGTGCGTCGGATAGGCCGTCGCCGAGGTGGCGAGCTGGTCGCTGCTCGTCGCGATCAGCACCGGCACGTCGATGCCGCCCGCCTGGAAATCGCTCTGGCGCAGATCGAGGCCTAGGCAGGCGGTGGCGAACAGCGAGAGCGTCAGCGGCAGGCCGTGGCGCTGCAGCTCGCCCGAGACGAACATGCGCTCGACGCTCGCGAGATAGCCGAGCCCGCGCTGCTGGAGCCCGGCACTCGCCGCCTCGCCGTCGATCAGCCTGATCACCTCGTTAGTGCCGAGATTGACGTCGTGGTCGAAGCTTTCGAGCAGCGCCACTTCCTCCTGCCGGGGCAGGAACAGGAGGCGGGTGAGGGCGGCGGCGACCATGCGGCGATCGCTGTCGGCGCCATCCGAGGCGGCCGGGCGATGCTTGGCCGCGGCCTCGTTCGCGGGATAGGCGAGACACGCCTGCTGCACCGCCTCGCGGACCGCGCTCTGCGCCGCCTTGATGTCGCCGCGCTTGCGGATCGGGGTACCGTCGATCTGATAGTCCATCACCGAAGGCTGGGCGGCGGTCGACAGCTGTTCGAGCGTCGCGACCTGCCGCGCGAGCGCGCCGAGCGTGCGATAATCATAGTGGCGCGTGTCGATCAGCCCCTTCTTGTCGCGTCCCGTGGCATGGGTCTCGCGGAGCAGGAGGTACCGGCCGGCGACGGTAACGCCGAGTTGGTCGCTCAGCACATCCTCGGCCAGGTTCTGGACGGTGCCGTTGTAGCCGAGATCGACGAACATCAGCACGTCGCCCGGCTGGGCATCGGCTGCCTTGCGGACATGCGCGGCGAGGCGCTTGGCGAAGCGCGCGCTGCGGGCGGCGATGCGCGTCACCCACGCGGGCTCGACGACGGCCCGGCGCAGTGCGCTGTCGGACGCGAAACGAGCGATCTCGCCCTCTTCCAAGAGCAATTGGCGGCCGAGCACCTTCACCTGCTGGGTCGCCTCCTCGGAAAGATAGCGGCGGATCGAGGCGACGTCGGTGAAGCTCGCGCGGTGGGCGGTGAAGCGGCTGAGCTCGATCGTCGCCGCGTCGCCGAAGCCCATCGCACGATGGACGAGATGGGGCAGATGCCCGTCACGCAGCAGGAAGATCGGCTTGACCGGGCGGCCGGTGGAACGGGCGAGCGCCCCAACCTCGTCCCGCACCCAGCGCGCGAACCCTGCCATGATCGGACCGAGGACGTCATGCCCGAGCAATGTCTCAGGATCGCTGCCGGACCGCAGCGACAGCGCGGCACGGTGCGGCTGGAGCGTCGGCACCGTCACGCGCGTCGCGGGCTCGATCATCGCCGCGGTCGCCGCTTCGAAGCGGAGTTGCTGCTCGACGGCACCATCGAACTGCGCGAAATGGACGGCGGGCATGCCGAGCTTTTGCGGGCTCTCCAAATCCGCGACGCGATTGTCGCCGGTATGCAGGATCGCCGAGGGCGGCAGGCCGAGCGCCTCGAGGACGGGGCCGAACAACCCTTCCGATTTGGCGAGGCCATGTTCGGACGAGCAGAAGATCCGCTCGATCATGGCGGCGACATCGGTCCCCGCAACCTTGGCGATCAGCCCGCGCAATTGCGGCTCGGCGAGATAGGTATCGCTGACGATGATGACCCGCAGACCCCGTGCGCGCGCCTCGCGGATCAGCGCCACCGTGGGCGCGAAGGCGAAGCAATGGCGGGCTTCGGCGGTAAGCTCCCGTTCGACCAGCGCCGCGACCTCGGCCTCGGAGGCCCCGTCACCGGCGAGGCGGCGGGCGATCGCCTCGATCGCGACTTCGTTCTGTCCGTCCAGCGCCTTGCGCGTGTCGCGTGCAGCCTCCTCGGCGAACCGGCGCGGAGTGACGGCGCCGCCCTGCCGTTCGATCTCGGTGAAGATGTCGATCGGAGCGTGGGTGTTGCGCCAGATCAGGGTATCGAAACAGTCGAGCGACAGCACGCGGACGCCCTCCGGCGCCTCGTCCAGCATGTCGATCAGTTGATGCGCGCGCTTGGCCGCGGTCATGGCCGTCCCCCGATGATTCGGGGACGTGATGCGCGAAATTGGTAAAGCGCGGCTTAACCACGTTCCTTGTCGAGCAGCGGCTCGCCGGCACGAAGGCGCTTCCCCGTCTCGATTCCCTCGGCGAACGCGATACCGGCGGGCGCGAGCGCGACGATCGTCGAGCCATGTTCGAACCAGCCCATTTCCGCCCCCTTGGGCAGCGCGACATCAAGCGGAATCGTACGCGGGCCGCCGGAGCGGAGCAGTTCGGGCGTATCGAGGAAGGTCAGGCGGATGCTCGCGACGAGGACGGCTGCGACCGCAACGAGGATCAGCGGTGTGCCGTCGGCGAGACGACAATGGATGGCGGCGCGCTCGTTCCGGCAGAACAGCCGCTCGACCCGCTTCAGCGCAGCGGAATTCACGTTCCAGCAGTCGCCGGACATGTAGGTGACGCGCTCGACAATGAGGTCCGCCGGGGCGTGGAAGCGGTGGTACATGCCTGCCGTCAGCCGCAGCGTGACGTAGCGCCCGCCTTCGAGACTCGCCGCAACCGCTTCGTCGCCGAGCAGATCGGCGAGCGCATAAGGCGCACCCTTGATCTGATAGGCCTGCCCACCCTCGATGACCCCGAGCGCCCCGACGATGGCGTCCGATGGACTGGCGATGTCGCCCGCAAAGACACGGGCACCGGAACGCAGTTCCCGGATGAAACAGGCGTGCATCGAGGGGAAGCGGGTCTCGGCGGCATCGCTCATGTCGACGTCGCAGAACAGCCGCCAGAGCGCGA
>Ga0164294_10000995_pt1 | contig 26756 bp, 23 predicted proteins | sample GEODES005metaG_FD_111479 | JGI IMG/M metagenome (GOLD analysis project Ga0164294, IMG submission 111479) | Oligotrophic lake water microbial communities from Sparkling Lake, Wisconsin, USA - GEODES005 metaG | ecosystem: Environmental > Aquatic > Freshwater > Lake | place: USA: Sparkling Lake...
AAAAAGAATTGGTGCAATTACAAAGGCAATAAAAAAGAGAATTCCCGGTACGAAAAATTTAAGCGGGATTGAAATTTTTGTGAAATAGGTAAAATTCAGTGCCACGATTGAAACAACAAGAAATATGCCGATCGCGATTTCACCCGAGGCGACTGCGCTCTGAGCCAATAAGCTCAAGATCGCTGTGATGCCTGCAAGGATGATTATTTTGAGGACCAATGCAAACTTACCTCGAAAAATGCTGCTCACTTTTTACCGCTTCCTTATGGCTTTTATTCTGCAGAATGTGAAAGTAGTAGCGTGGGCGGGATTTGATCCCGCCCACGCTATTGAACTTTTGACTGTGAAAGTTTTAACTTCTAACTTTCATTCCCTAAGAAAAATCTCTTAGAGATCAGCCTTTCCTGCTGCGACGTTAGCTTTCCAAATAGCAGCAAGCTTCTTAGCTTCTGTCAGTGGATTCTTTCCGTCAACCAAGACTGCAGTCCAATACGCTGGAGCTGAATCCCAGTAGTTTGCGCCGCCAGCATTAGTGTTCAAGAAAGCACCAATCTGTGGAATTGAGGAGAGGCTTGCAGCCGCTCCCATTGCCTTCTGGCCGCCAAGTACGAGCTGGCTCTTTTGAGCGCCCTTCTCGGCTGGTGGGCGTCCTTCTTCTGCTTGATAAGCAACTTGTCCCTTTGTTGATGCAAAGAAGCTAGTTAGAAGTGACTTTGCTGGGACAGCTACTCCATGTGCTTCTGCATATGAAGTAAGGAATGCACCGCTAACTGATCCAAACATCTTTCCGTAAGTTCCGGCCTTTACACCTGGAACAGGTTGGATGTTCATATCGAAGCCAGCTTCTGCAAATGTACGCCAGTGCCAGTTACCAATAATCGCAAATGGAACCTTGCCTGCTAGGAAGTTATCCTGGCAACCAGTGTCAGTTGCTGGCCAGAAGCCATTGCTCTTACCCTTTTTGTCAAGAAGTAATGTGCTGACGTTCTTAGCAAACACTGCTGGATCAAAACTCTTGTTGAAGTTAACAGTTCCATCAGCGTTCATTAGGTATGGCTCTGCACCAAGTGCTGAGAAACCTGAAAGAGCGCCCCATGACATTCCACCACCAGCAACACAAAGTCCAGCCTTTAGGCCCTTACTTGTCTTGTTAGCGAGGTAGTACTTAACCATGTCACCGTATGTCTTTGGTGCTGACTTAACTAGCTTTGTGTTGTAGACCATTCCAACGTTGTTAACATCAACTGGAACGCCGTAAAGCTTTCCGCCGTATGAAAGATCAAAGAATTGGCTTGGAGTGAAATTTGCCTTCTGTGCTGCAGTCAAAACTACAGGTGCAAGCTTTCCGCTCTTAGCTAGTGCTGGTACCCAGTCGTTACCTGCAACGAAAATATCTGGACCTGTTGTGCCAGAAGCCTTATCAAGTGCATCCTTCAATGCATCGTAACTTGAAAAAGATACGACCTTGATTGTGCTTCCTGGAACCCAGTCACCCTTTTTTGCAAATACTTTTGTTAGGTTTGGTCCGCGTGTTTCATCGGCCCAAATAAGAATTTCACTTGCAGCTTGTGCAGGAACAATTGTCAAGCCAGCGGCAAATGACATTGTTACAACAAGAGCAAGACCCTTAAGCAGTCTGTTCTTCACTAAATTGTTCTCCTTTAAGATCCCGAAGCCACTTCTTGGAGGTACAGGCTTCCTAGTGGCTCCATCCCACCGCCTTTAATGCTCAAATGCAACAAACTCCCTCAGATTTTTAGCGGTTTGGTGACCTTTTTATCCGATTGTTATAAAGGGTGCCCCTTACATGAGCCTTTGCAGACGTGGTCTGAAAACTCGCTCCTCGACCCAAAGTGGGGTTCGATAGGGGTATGGCCGAAGAGATCGTTACCCGCGATGAAATACGTGCGATGCGTCGTTCGTATAGTGATGCCGGTCTAGAAACACTACCCAGCAACCCTTTCGAAGCTTTTGCCATGTGGTTGAAAGATGCACATGAAAACCCCGTTATCGTCGAAGCAAATGCAATGGTGTTGTCAACGGTTACTGCAGATTCGCAGATTAATACTCGCACCGTTTTACTAAAAGATATTTCCGAAGGTGGCTTTACATTTTTTACAAATTATCAATCCCGCAAAGCACATGGAATTGGACTAAACCCAAATGTTTCATTGCTCTTTCCTTGGTATGCAATGGAACGCCAAGTATCAATTAGTGGCATTGCTGAAAAAGTCTCAGCACAAGAATCAGATGATTACTTTGCAACCAGACCTTGGGGTTCACAAATTGGTGCTTGGGCAAGTGCGCAGTCATCACACCTTGCTTCACGTGAAGAATTAGAGCAACGATTTGCAGGTGCTGCCGAAAAGTGGCCCGAAGGAAGTGCGGTTCCTCGTCCTGCACATTGGGGTGGATATCGTGTGACTCCGCTTGATATCGAATTTTGGCAGGGCCGATACTCACGCCTGCATGATCGATTGCGTTATGAGAGGACCGCCACAACTGCTGATTGGGAACTCTCTCGGTACTACCCGTAGTCTTAGCCCATGAGCATCATCATTCCTTCAGAGTTAAAGCCAGTAGATGGACGCTTTGGTTGCGGTCCTTCAAAGATTCGTCCAGAAGCGCTAGCTGTATTGTCAGCAAGTGGTAATTCGATTCTTGGAACTTCGCACCGACAAAAGCCGGTCAAGAATGTTGTAAAGCGTGTGCGCGAAGGTCTGACATCTTTGTTCAATCTTCCTGAAGGCTACGAAGTAGTTCTTGGTAACGGTGGTTCGACCGCGTTTTGGGATATCGCAACATTTGGGCTGATTGAAGAGCGTTCGCAGCACCTTGTGTTTGGAGAATTTTCATCAAAGTTTGCGGCAGCTGCAAAGGAAGCACCGTTCTTGGGCGAACCAACAGTTATTAAGTCAGAACCTGGTTCACATCCTGTGGCGGTTCAAGAGGCTGGAATCGATGTTTACGCACTGACACATAATGAAACAAGTACAGGTGTTGCAATGCCGATTCTGCGTCCTGCAGGTACCGATGGCGCACTTGTTCTAGTTGATGCAACATCTGCTGCAGGTGGATTAATGGTTGATGCAAAAGAGTTTGATACTTATTACTTTGCCCCACAAAAATCTTTTGCATCCGATGGTGGCCTTTGGATTGCAATCATGTCCCCTGCTGCGATTGCTCGCGCAGAGAAAATCAAGGCAAGTGGTCGCTGGGTTCCAGCTTTCTTTGACTTAGGAATCGCAATTGAAAATTCACGTTTAGATCAGACATATAACACGCCTGCGCTAGTTACTTTGATGTTACTGGCAGAACAAATCGAATGGATGAACGCTAATGGCGGACTTTCATTTGCTGCCGGACGTAGCACCAAGTCATCAGACATTTTGTATTCATGGGCGGAAAAAACCAGCTACACAACTCCATTTGTAACTGATGCAGCGATGCGTTCAAAGGTAGTTGGAACAATCAACTTTGACGATGCAATCGATGCAACCAAGATCGCAGCCGCACTACGCGAGAATGGAATTGTTGATACAGAGCCTTACCGCAAGCTGGGCAAGAATCAGCTGCGCATCGGTATGTTCCCTGCAGTTGATCCAAGTGATGTTGAAGCACTTACTAAGTGCATTGATCACGTTGTTGCTGCGCTGTAATGTCTAAGAGCTTTCATCGCGACAGATTTTTCTGGGTAGTAGCGGTTCAAACCGCAATCGTTAATTTCTACTTAGGTGGCTTTGGCCCGGCGCAATCCTTATTGCGCGCAGACCAAGGCACATCACTAACAATTGCTGGTTTGCACGGAACAGCAATGGGTGTTGCATCAATCTTTGCAGGATGGGCAAATCCACGAATTGCTCATAAATATGGGCGCCACCGTGCCAGTTGGATCGGTTTATCCATCTTTATTGTCGGTCTAACTTTGTTTGTGATTTCTCCACCTGTGTACATCACGCTACCTGCAACATTTATTACCGGTTTTGGTACATCGGTTGTTATCAATACGATGCTGACCAAAATGTCGTCGCATTACGGCAAGGCGGCAGAGGTCGCGATTCCGCAAGCCAATGGAATTGCATCAGTTGGATTCGTTACAGGAACCGCATTAATTGGAACAATTGCAATTGCATACCCAGGTCTTTGGCGTTTGGGATTACTTCTTGCCATTCCAGTTGCGCTAATTTTGTTCTTTGTTGGACGCGAAAAAGATGCCGACGAACATGTACCTGATGAGCACGGTCCACAAGGTGGAAAACTCTCAATAAAGTTCTGGATTGCTTGGTTTGGTTTTGTTGCCTGTATTTCAAGTGAGTTTGCGACATCTTTCTGGGCAGCAGCACTCCTTAAAGAACGAGTTGGTTCAACTGCAGCGATTTCAACTGTTGCAATCGTGGCACTTGGTACAGGAATGGGAATAGGTCGTTGGTACGGTGGATTAGTTCTTAAAAATCTCTCCCTCGATACCCAGCTTCGTGCAATCATCGCACTGCAATTCTTAGGCTTCTTAGGTTTCTGGTTATCGCACAACATGGTGCTCTCACTCATCTGCCTACTAATTGTTGGTTTAGGAATTTCAATGCAGTTCGCACTTTCTTCAATTCGTTTAATTGGCTTAAGCGATGGGCGTCCAGATTTAGCTATTGGTCGGGCTTCTTTGGCTGCAGGTGTTGCTATTGCAGGGGCCCCATTTTTGCTGGGTCTATTGGGAGATGGTTTTGGTATTTCCCGCGCCTACATAATGGTTTTTGTCTTGATCGGAATAGCTTTCATAATCGTGAGAGTGATTCCTTCTCATGTGAAGGAATCAGCGTGAATTACAAAACTAGACGATTAATCACTTTGCTTGCGTTAATTGGAATATTAGTTGTGATTGCGATTAACAGCTTTTAAGACCCCTGCTACTGAAGTATCTGAAGGTAGTTCTACTAGGTTCCTATAGCGGAACCAAATGATTACCGACGCAACTAATGAAATGCCACCAGACAGCGCAATTGTTGGACGAATTCCAAGCAGTTCAGTTGTTGCTCCAATAAGAGGTGAACCAAATGGTGTGCCACCCATGAAAATCAAAAGATACAGTCCCATTACTCGACCGCGGATTGCAGGGTCAGTACTGGTTTGAACAATTGAGTTTGCCGAGACCAAAGTTGTCAAAGCAGTTACACCACATATCGGAAGCCAAAGAATATAGATGGTGTAATTAGGAATAATTGAAAGCGCCATAATTGAAATGGAAAACAGGATTCCACCCTTGATTACAAACTTTGTATTTCTAAATCTTTCTAATCGCGCGGAACCAATTGCCCCGGATAAAGAGCCGATCGCAATAAAGGTACCCATTAAACCAAAACTTGCCGGTCCTAATCCAAACTCTTGGGTTGCCATAAGAGCATTAAAGATCTGAAAGTTCAGTCCAAAAGTAGCTAAGAAGAAGACCATCAACATCACTACATAAATGTCGGGGCGTGCTTTAGCATAAGCAATTCCCTCACGGATGCTTCCATCTGATTTTGGGCGGTCTAGGTGGAAAAATGCCTTTTCATTCAGGTTCGCAAGAGCGGCAATGACAAAGAAATATGAAAGCCCGTTAACTATAAATGATGGCCCTGTGCCAAAGGCTGCAATCAAACCGCCAGAGACTGCTGGGCCAACTAATCGTCCTGCGTTGAAATTGGCCGAGTTCAGAGAAACCGCATTTGGTAGATCGCTCTGACCAACAACTTCGGTTGTAAATGCTTGGCGAACTGGCGCATCTATTGCAGTAGAAATACCTAGAACTGCAGCTAGTACAAAGACATGCCATAAAGCGATCAAGTCAGTAATTACTAGAACACCAAGTCCTAGTGATGCAGCACCACCTACAATGTTGGTGAGAATTAAAACTTTTCTTTTATTAAACCGATCGGCAAATTTTCCGCCATGTAATGAAAAGAATAGAACAGGAGCAAATTGAACTGCGGTGACTAAGCCCAGATACGTTCCGTTGTTATTTGTGAGTTCAAGGACGAGCCAATCTTGTGCAATTCGTTGTGCCCAGCTACCGATGTTTGAAACTGTATTGGCAGGAAAAAGAATTCGGTAATTTCGGTGGCGAAAAGAACGCCAATTACCATCCTCTTTTACCGATAAACGCATTACTCTTGCCCCATGACTACTCGACTACGCAATGCGGTAACTCTAGTCGCTATTGGAACAATGTGCTGGGTGATCGCTGGTGTGATTGCTATTGCAGTTAACGCCGATGCCAAAGTTATTTGGACATGCGTAGTGGGAGCAGGGTTAGGCTTAGTTGGAATTCGTTACACAATTCGTCGCGACCGACGAAGTGGTATTTAGTTAACGCAAGTTTTTTAGGCACCTAGCGCTGTAGCAATACCGCGCAGCACCCGACCAAGTCGATCAGCTTCTTGTGCATTTGGGTGGCGTCCATGGCGTAAACCATTTCCGACCTTGTCCAGCATCTTGATTGTGTCTTCAATCATCGCAGCAAGATCATCACTGTTAACACGTGAATTTTCTACTAGTGATGGTGGTGCATCAATGATGTGTACAGATAATGCTTGTGGGCCTTTACGGCTGTCAGCAATAGAAAACTCAAGCTTTGTTCCAGGCTTTACTGTTGCAACACCTTCAGGAAGTGAAGTTGCAGCTAGATAAACATCTTCGCCTTCATCATTTGCAATAAAGCCGAAACCTTTTTCTAATGAGAACCATTTAACGCGTCCTGTAGGCATGGGGAGGGCTCCTTGCTAGTTTTCTTTACTGGTATGTAAATATGTATCGCGGTTGCGATAGCAGGTGCTTAGTTTAACACCGGCTCTGTGAAGGTCGCTTCGGAATGTGCTCCGCAGCCATGATCCACGCTCACTACGCGTGCATCATCGGGTGAGATCGCATTTGCACATACGCCAAAGGTTGCGCGCAATGATCCTGCGATCGGAATAAAGAAGCCGCAGCTGTGGCAAGGCTTTGGCGCTGACTGGGCAACAGGTGCGTTAGGTCCACGCTCGCCGTCATACCAACGCTTTGCTGCCTGGTCACGTCCTTCAATTGAAAGCACACGTGCACGACCTAAACCAAGTTCAATCGCCATAGCAGTATCTAGATCTTCATCCTGAGGCAATGCTTGTTGTCCAGGTACTAAACGTGTGTCATCAAGTGCGCTTGGAACAATGTCGCCAACGCCAACATCGCCCGGCAAAATTCGGTCGCGATATGGAATCCATTCGGGCGCACGTAATGCATCAGGGCCCGGAAGAACAACTACATCGCAAATTGTTGGTTGTGCATCAACATCAACCTTTGCAATCGTGATGCACCAACGCCAACCTTTGTAACCTGCAAGGTTTGCCTCAAACAAATATGTTGCTACGCGATTGTCATCATCAAAATCAACCGATACAAATCCGCCAACTTGGTCTTTCTTTTCTGCAACATCCAGTGCGGCATTTCGGGCAAGATCCTTTGCATCAAAAGCAACAGCAGTGCTTGTTGATGTTGTCTCCTTTTGAGCAGCGTCCTTTTTCGGAGCTTTCTCTTTTTTAGAGATCAATGATTTCTTTGCCATGGTCTAAGGGTAAAGCAAAACGCCATCTCCGTGTTAATCGGCGAATGAAATGAGCCGATAAAACAGTACTGCTCAGAGACGGCGTTACGCGTAACTATTGGTTAAGTTTGGACTTAGAAGTCCATATCTCCGCCGCCTTGTGGGGCAGCAGCAGCCTTCTCTGGCTTATCAGCAATAACTGCCTCTGTTGTAATAAACAGTGCAGCAATTGATGCAGCGTTTTGTAATGCAGAACGTGTGACCTTCGCTGGATCAATAATTCCGGCCTTGATCATGTCTACATATTCACCAGTTGCAGCATTTAAACCTTGTCCTGCAGGAAGATGACGAACCTTTTCTACAACAACTCCGCCTTCAAGACCTGCGTTAACTGCGATCTGCTTGATTGGCGCTTCGATTGCATATTCAACAATCTTTGCACCAGTTGCTTCATCGCCAGTTAAACCTGTTAGGCGCTTGAACACCGCAGCACCTGCTTGTAGAAGTGCAACGCCACCACCGGCAACGATTCCTTCTTCTACAGCAGCCTTTGCATTGCGCACTGCATCTTCAATGCGGTGCTTGCGCTCCATAAGTTCTACCTCAGTTGCCGCACCCGCCTTGATAACAGCTACGCCACCGGCAAGTTTTGCAAGACGCTCTTGCAACTTCTCACGGTCGTAATCTGAATCAGAAGCTTCGATTTCATTACGGATCTGCTGAACTCGACCCTTGATCTGAGCCTCATCGCCAGCGCCTTCAACGATTGTTGTCTCTTCCTTGCTGATTACAACTTTGCGAGCGCGACCCAAAAGATCCATCTCTGCTGCATCTAGACGCAGACCAACTTCTTCAGAAATAACTGTTGCACCAGTAAGGATTGCAATGTCCTGAAGCATCGCCTTGCGACGATCTCCAAAGCCAGGTGCCTTAACTGCTGCTGAACGGAAGGTTCCGCGAATCTTGTTAACAACTAGTGTTGCAAGCGCTTCTCCTTCAACATCTTCAGCGATGATTACAAGTGGCTTACCTGATTGCATAACCTTTTCTAGAATTGGAACTAAATCCTTGATGTTTGCGATCTTTGAGTTAACGATCAAAACATAGGCATCTTCTAGAACAACTTCCATGCGATCCTGATCAGTTACAAAGTACGGAGAAATGTAACCCTTATCAAAACGCATACCTTCAGTCAGCTCTAGCTCTAGACCGAAAGTGTTTGACTCTTCAACAGTGATTACGCCTTCTTTGCCAACCTTGTCCATCGCCTCGGCGATCATTTCGCCGATAGTTGCATCTGCTGCAGAGATAGATGCAGTTGCCGCGATCTGCTCCTTCGAGTCAACCGCCTTAGCCATTGAGAGAAGCTCAGCAACGATTTCGGCAACAGCCTTTTCAATTCCGCGCTTTAGTGCCATTGGGTTTGATCCCGCAGCAACGTTACGTAGACCTTCACGTACAAGTGCTTGAGCTAGAACAGTTGCAGTTGTTGTTCCATCACCGGCAACATCATCGGTCTTCTTCGCAACTTCCTTAACTAGTTCTGCGCCGATTTTTTCCCATGGATCATCAAGTTCAATTTCTTTTGCAATGGAAACGCCATCATTAGTAATTGTTGGGGCGCCCCACTTCTTCTCGAGAACGACGTTACGTCCGCGAGGTCCAAGGGTTACCTTGACCGCATCGGCCAAGATATTCATGCCGCGCTCTAAACCGCGACGTGCTTCTTCATTAAAGGCAATCTGCTTTGCCATGAGTTGTGCTCCTTGTGTTAGTACTTCGTTAGGCGGGGGGCTTTATCACTCGCACCCCGAGAGTGCTAACGCCAAATCTAGAGCCTTTATTTCCGAGGCGCAAAACGAGAAGAGGTTTGAGGTTAGCGGGTTACGCGTGTGGCCATGCGGGCCTCACGCAGGCGGCGAAGGCGCTTCACTAGCATCGGTGAGGCAGCTAGAGCGTCATCGCGGTCGATCAAATCATTGAGTAGTTGGTAATAACGAGGTGCGGTGAGGTCAAAAAGTTCCTTGATTGCAGCCTCTTTTGCGCCGGCATAACGCCACCAATTGCCTTCAAAATCCAGGATACGAACTTCGAGGTCGCTCAGGCCAGTGTTCATCGCTGACTCTTCTTGTGCGGACATGGGGGAAATCTTAGGCGAGCACAGCAAAAAGTGTGGGATTTAGAGCCTATTAAGAATCAACTCAATATCGCTGATTTTTGTCCAGGGATTAACGATTGCAAATCGCAGTATTGGTTGCCCCTGATGTGATGACGGTGGAATAAATCCCACCTGATCTTCTAGCAATTGATCGCTCCACTTTTGATAATCGGCGCTCGCCCATCCTTTTCGAGTAAAAGCAACGATTGAAAGTTCTGGTTCGCACAACAGTTCTAGGTTTGGATGTTTCTGAACTAATTCGGCTGCTTGTTGTGCAACCAACAACGTTTGTTCCATGGCTTCTGCATAGGCATCGGTTCCGTGGGCAGCAAGTGAGAACCAAAATGGCAATCCGCGAGTTCTGCGGGTTAAGTTGATTGCGTAATCAGATGGAGACCAGTTGTCATCTTTCAAAGTATCTAAATATGAAGCGTGCTGTGAATGTGCTTGCTTAGCTAATTCGGGATTGCGATACACAAGTGCGCAGGCATCATATGGCGCAAAAAGCCACTTGTGTGGGTCAACAATGAATGAGTCAGCATTTTCAATTCCGTCAAAATCTTTTCGCACAGATGGTGCACATAGCGCGGCTAATCCGTAAGCGCCATCAACATGGAACCAAACATTGCGATCGTGTGCTGCTTTTCCAATACCTTTTAAGTCATCAATGATTCCAAGATTTGTTGTGCCTGAAGTTGCAACCGCTGCAAAAACTCGATTGTTAGTGGTTGCATGTAATTGATCAATGGCTGCGGCAACCGCAGTTCCTTGCAATTTACCCTTTGAATCAACGGGAATTTTGAGAATATCTACATCCATAACATTTGCCGCTGATGCAATTGATGAATGCGCTTCTTCGCTACAAGCAATAACCCAGCGGCCCGTCGTTGTTACTTTCTTTCGCGCCTCTGCCCGTGCAACAACAAGTGCCGAAAGATTTCCGACTGTTCCGCCTTGAACAAATACACCACCCGCAGTTGCTGGTAATCCAGCTAAATCAATAAGCCATTGAATAGCTTGGTTTTCTGCAAAGACTGCGCCCGCACCTTCTTGCCACGATCCCCCGTACAACGCGCTAGCACCAACAACTAAATCAAACAGGTTTGCATACTCGCTGGGAGCAGATGGAATAAAGGCAAGGTTCCGCGGGTGGTCGGTAGAGATACACGCTTTAGCTAAAACATTTGTGAAAACCGCAAGGGCTTCATGACCGCCTAAACCTTTGGCGGTGATTGTGTTGCCGACTTCATTGAAAAGATCTTCGGCAGAACGTGGGCCATCTAGGGGCGGATCATCTTTTAGTCGTTCAAGGCTGTACTTCAAAACTTCAGCTGCAAGTGCCTCTACTTCAGGGGTGAACTCATGCATTAATTCTTGCCTTTTTGACGATATTTCTTATCATCGTTGGGAATACAAATAAGTGAAGTGGTGAGATTGCATACCAGTACAACTGTCCGCCTAATCCTCGCGGATAAAATGTCGCCTCCTGCACAATTGTGGTCTTTCCGTTTTCGCGAGTGACAGTAAATTCAAGCCACGCCTTACCTGGCAAAACCATTTCGGCATACAGCTTTAATCTACGACCTGGTTCAAGCTCTTCTACTCGCCAAAAATCTAAACTTTCGCCAACGCGCAAGAAATCAGGATCACGACGTCCTCGACGTAAACCGACGCCACCTACTAAGAAGCGATCTAGTACACCGCGTGCCCACCACAATAAATCTGAACCAAACCAACCATTTTCACCACCGATTCGTTCGACTTGTCGCCAAACATTTTCGGCTGGAACATTGGTGGTCTTTTCGCGACGATCGCGCAACACCATTTCACCGGCCCAATCAGGATCTCCTTGCGCTTTTTGCCATGGAGCAGTTGGCATCGTTGCATCAGACCAACGTGTTTCTACGTTGTGGGTAGTTATCTTGGAAAGTGCTAGCTGAATTGCATTTTCTACATCAATCAAACCTTCGGCAGGTTTTGGAATAAGTGCATCAATACTTTTTGCAGGATCTGCGACAACTTCGCTGATTAGAGAACCAACGAGTGGTCGAGCAAGTGCGGTTGGCACTGGCGTTACTAAACCAATCCACAAACTAGAAAGTCCAGGAGTTAAAACGGGAACCCTAATGATCCAACGCTTCTTAAGTCCTGACAACTTTGCAAACTTTTGCATCATGTCGGCATAAGACAGAACTTCGGGGCCACCAATATCAAAGACTTGATTGACCGGCTTATCTAAATGCGCCGCACTCTTTAAGTAATACAACACATCACGAATCGCGATTGGATGAGTTTTATTCATTACCCATTTTGGCGTCGTCATAATTGGCAAGCGATGCGTTAAATGGCGCAGCATTTCAAAACTGGCAGAACCTGAACCAATAATGATTCCTGCCCGCAGTTCTAGGACCGCCACAGATGTGGTGGCCAGTGAGCTACCTGTCATCGCACGTGATGCAAGGTGCTTACTGATATTCACATCGTTTGCGATTCCGCCCAGGTAAATGATCTGCGAGACACCTGCTTCGTGGGCAGCTCTTGCAAAGTTGCGGGCCATTTCACTTTCAATTTCATCAAAGTGCGGGCCAAGGTTGATCGAGTGCAATAAATAAAAAGCTGTGTGAATTCCTTCAAGGGCTCTTTGTAGGTCTTCAAAGTTTTCAGCACTTCCCTCGCAAATATCAACGAGCGGTGCCCACGGTTGACCCATGATCTTGTTCTTATCGCGCACCAAAATTCGAACATCTTCTTTATCGTCAACAAATGCGCGGACTAAGCGCCCACCGACATAGCCAGAGGCTCCTGTGACCAAATACTTACGAGCTCCATTGTGCGGGTTCATACTGGCAAGAATAGACTTATCCCATGCAAAAGACACTCCAAAAACCGCGCGTAGTAATTTTGGGTGCCGGCTTTGGCGGACTAACTGCGGCCCGCAAGATGGCCGATTTTGCCGATGTCACTGTGGTTGATCGCCACAACTTCCAAACTTTTTTGCCTTTGTTGTATCAGGTGTCTACCGCAGGCTTAGCTGCAGATCACGTTGCTCACCCAATTCGTGGCGCACTGCGCAAAACTGGCATTCAGTTTCGAATGGGAACTCCAATATCTGTTGATCACAAAAATAAGAATGTGAAGCTAGATAGCAGCGAGGTTTTGGATTTTGATTATCTGGTGGTGGCTTTAGGTTCAGCAACTGCCGATTTTGGTATTCCGGGAGTAACTGAGCATGCATTAGGAATGAAGAGTGTGCATGAAGCGCTAGCAATCCGCGCCGAAGTTTTGCGACGTTTTGAAGATTTGTGCCGTTTTGAAGATGACACGATGTTTTCAATTTCAGTAGTTGGTGGCGGACCAACTGGTGTTGAAATGGCCGGTGCGTTTGCCGAACTTGTTCGCGGCCCTCTGAAGCATGATCAATCAAATGCAGCCGCACATATCAAGATAAATTTAATCGAAGCCGGTCCCAGAATTCTGCCGATGTTTTCTGAAAAGCTCTCTGCGCACGGCAAAAAAGATCTAGAAAAACTTGGCGTGACTGTGCACCTAAATACCGCCGTTAAACAAATTAAGCCTCGCATGATTGAAGTCAGCGATGGAAGCACAATCCCTTCTGAAGTAACCATCTGGGCAGCCGGAGTTAAGGGCGAACCAACCGCTGCAAAATTGAATTTGCCATTGATCAATACGCGCATTGATGTCGAAAATAATTTGCAAGTTAAGAATTATCCTCACATCTTTGCAATCGGAGATATCGCCGGTTTTGTTGGAGAAAATGGCCGTATGTTGCCGATGGTTGCACCTGTTGCTTTGCAACAAGGTCGACACGTTGCACAACAAATCAAAAAGATCGCAGCAGGCCAAGAATTAAAGCCATTTAAGTACCTTGATAAAGGATCTATGGCAACCATCGGTCGCCACAAGGCAATCGTCGAAGTCAAAAGCCTTCGCATGACAGGAATTCCAGCTTGGTATGCCTGGTTGTGGTTGCACCTATTTTATCTATTGGGTGGACGTAATAAGATTGGCACCATGGCCGATTGGACTTATAACTATTTAACTTTTGATCGCGGCAACCGTCACATTATGGATTCGCAGTAATGCCTGAATATTTAAAGGTTGATGGCCATGACCTGTACTGCTACGAATGGGAAAACGATGGCGAAGCGGTTGTTTTACTTCACGGCGGTTTAAGTCAGACTGCACACTGGGCTTCACAGATAGTTCCTGCCCTAGAGGATTACCACGTCTTTGCTTACGATCGTTCATCTCATGGCTTTACCTCATATCGCCAAGAGAGCATCAACTTCAACTATCAGGTTCGTGAAGCGATCGCTTATTTGGAAACTGTTGTCAAAGAACCAGTACATATCATTGGTTGGAGCGATGGTGGAATTATTGGATTGTTGATTGCAATTCAACGTCCAGATCTAGTCAAATCTCTTGTTGCCATCGGTGCTAACTATCATTTCAAGGGCACCGTTGAAACTTTCGAGATGGGTCCAATTAGTGATGAGGATCGTGCTGAATACGCGATTTATTCACCGGATTCTCCAGAAACTATGGACCGAATCTACGAGCACTTCAAGCAGATGTGGCGCAGCGAGCCAGATATTCCAGTTGCGGATCTACAAAAGATTCAGTGCCCAGTACTAGTTATGGCAGGAGATGATGATGTTATTCGTCATCAACACACAATCGATTTGTTTGAAGCTTTACCGCTTGGTCAATTAGCGATTGTGCCGGGAACATCACACATCTTGCCAAAGGAAAAGCCTGGCCTAGTTAATTTGATCATTACCGAATTTCTTGAGGATTTGAGTTACCCAGTAACTCGCATGCCGATGCGCAGAACAAATCCAGTTAGCAATCAACCGGAGTAATTTTTCCTGTCGTTACATCGTAAATCGCTCCACCAACAACTACACCTTTGCTCAAAAATGGAAATGCGCGAATTCTGTTTACATCAGTAGCAAGGGCTGCCTCTTGATCCTTTACCGTTCTAAATTCAAGGCTACGGGTATCAACACCAAATTCACTTTGAATATGTGCGTGAATATCAGCCTCTTCAGCCGATGCCATTCGACAGTTGGTGTGTGGCATTACCAAAATCTTTTTAACACCCAATAGGTATGTAGCTAGAACCAAGGTGCGCAAAACATCCTCAGTTACACGCGCACCTGCGTTACGAAGAATCTTGGCATCACCAGATTGCATTCCCATTACAGATAAAGGATTAATACGTGAATCCATGCAGGTAACAATCGCTAAGCCTTTTTGTGCGATTCCTGTTAGCCCTGAGTATTTGAAGGTTTTGGTGTACTCATCATTTGCGGCAAGTTCGGCGGCAAATGAATCATGAGGGAAAGAGTTGTTGTTCATCTTTACTCCCCTCGTGGAAAGGTCGTACTGGAGCCCCCCGTCAGGATTGAACTGACGACCTGCGCATTACAAGTGCGCTGCTCTACCACTGAGCTAGAGAGGCCTGCTCTTCGAGTCACCCCGAATACAGCAGCCGCAATTATGGCAGGCATAGGCCAAAACTTAAAATCCAAGGGATTTGCCCCACCCAGCGATAGGTTGGCGCAATGCGATTGGGTGTTCTAGATGTTGGGTCAAATACGATCCATCTTCAAGTCATGGATGCCCATCCAGGCGCGCGCCCCGCACCTGCTACAAATTACAAAGTAGAGCTTCGCCTTACAGATTATCTGAATGCAGCAGGTGAAATATCTGCAACTGGCATCGCTCTGTTGAATTCGGCCATATCCGAAGCAGTGACACACGCAAATGAAAACTCAACCGATGAAATTTTAGCTTTTGCGACTTCGGCCTTACGTGAAGCGACCAATGGAACACAAATAATTTCAGATGTAAACAGCAAGTTTGAGATTGATTTACAAGTTTTAAATGGCAACGATGAAGCTTCAATGACATTTTTGGCGGTACGTCGATGGTTAGGGTGGTCTGCTGGAAAACTATTAGTGCTCGATATTGGCGGTGGATCTTTAGAAATTGCCAGCGGAGTTGATGAACTTCCAGAAGCCACACTTTCTTTGCCGCTAGGTGCCGCCCGATCTACTCGAGAGTTCTTGGGACCAGATCCTTACAATCTGAAAAGTGTTAAGGCGTTGCAAAAACATGCTGCAGAAGTTTTAAAGAGTTCAATTCCAGAAGTTTTGAGATCCCACGATGCCAACCACTTTGTTGGAACCAGTAAAACTTTTCGAACTTTGGCCAGAATCTGCGCCCATTGGTATGGCGACAACCCTAAATACTTAGAGAGAAAATCTTTAGAGACTGCGGTGGCAAAGTTAATTGCAATGGATAACAAGTCACGCAATGAATTACCAGGTGTGTCAGCAAACCGTGCACAACAAATTGTTGCGGGAGCAATCGTTGCGTTGGCTGTAATGGATCACTTAGATGTTGACGAGGTCGAAATTTGCCCTTGGGCTTTGCGTGAAGGAATTGTTTTGCGCCGTTTAGATTGGCTAAAAGACTAGCTTTCTGGCGCAGACATCCAGTCGATAGCAAGAATTTCACCGTCGCGGTGGTGCAAAATCCAAGATTCACCCGGCAATAGCCCGTGATCTAACTGTTTGAAACTCTTTTTACCAATCAGTTTGGCAACAATTCCAGGTAGAACTGGATTGTGCCCACACACGATTGCACGCGCTTCGCTTTCGATAATTTCTTCAACTACCTTGATTGCCAGTTTCTTATCTTTCTCAAATGCATACTCGCTGAGCTGACTCCAATAAATCGTGTCTTTACTCAGTGAGCGTGCCATAGGTGCAACAGTTTCATAGCAGCGCACCGCATCTGATGTATGAATCTCTGTGATTCCATATGGCAAATAGGTGCTTAACATTCGCTTTGCTTGTGATTGTCCCAGTTGGGCTAAAGGACGATCACCATCATCGCCTTCCCATTCTTCGCGAGCAATCGCTTTTCCGTGACGGAGCAAAACAAGTGGGATGGTGTCAACGCCAAACTTTTCAAAATTCTTGAGCACTTCTTGATCACCTGGACGTGAAAGTTTTGAATACGCATCGCTAACGGTGACCCAAATCAATTGATCTACTTCAGATTTATCCATGGCTCCAGTTGATTCACCAATAGCTTGGGCCGACCAGTAACGAACTGTCTTTGTTGATTCGCCAACTAGATACTCAATCTTGCATAATTCGGGACCAAACTGAGTTTCGAATCCGGTTTCTTCCAAAACCTCTCTGAAAGCACACGCGATTTCAGATTCTCCTGTTTCAACTTTTCCTTTAGGAAAGGACCAATCGTCATAACGTGGACGATGAATCAACGCGACCTGAATCAGATCATCGCTCAGGCGGCGCCACAGCACGGCACCTGCAGCCTGAATTACCTCCATTTACCGATCCTTTGAGTACTGATCAACCAAGACTGCATGCGCATCAACCAAACCTTTTTTACCGCTACGAGTCCAAGTGGTCTCATTGAGCTGCCATGATGAAGTTTGTTCAGAAAGGCCTAGATCTAGCAATGATTGCAGCCTTACTTCATGCTCTTTTCTGGAGATCATTACAAGGCTTTCAACACGACGATCGAGATTTCGGCCCATTAAATCCGCGCTGCCAATCCAGTATTCACTGTCACCACCATTAACGAAATGATAAATGCGTGAGTGTTCTAGGAAACGACCAAGGATAGATTTAACTGTAATGTTTTCTGACACACCCTTGATGCCAGGTTGTACCGCGCAAATTCCTCGGATCAGTAATTCGATTTTTACACCAGCTTGTGAAGCTTCATAAAGCTTTGCCACAAAACCTTCATCTAAAATTGAATTGAGTTTAAATTGAATTCCAGCTGGTCGACCGTTTTGTGCATGCTCAATCTCGCGATCGATTTTCTCTATCAGGCCCGAACGCAAAGTGCGAGGTGCCACCAATAAACGTGAATACGTTGATTGCGGAGCAAAACCAGATAGTTGATTAAAGAGACGAGTTAGATCTTCGGTGAGCTCTGGATCCGCACTGAGTATTCCAAGATCTTCGTATAGTCGAGCAGTCTTGGGATTGTAGTTTCCGGTTCCAATGTGACAGTAACGTCTCATACCTTGTGGCTCATCACGCACAACTAATGAAAGCTTGGCATGGGTCTTTAGTCCCATCAAACCGTAGACAACGTGCACGCCAGCAGCTTCAAGCTTTCGTGCCCAACGCACATTTGCTTGCTCATCAAAACGTGCGCGAATTTCAACAACCGCAACAACTTGTTTGCCTGCTTCGGCAGCTTCTATCAGCGCTTCGATAATTGGCGAGTCTCCGGATGTGCGATACAAAGTTTGTTTGATTGCCAATACCTGTGGGTCTTGCGCCGCATTTTCGAGGAAATGGACTACTGAAGAAGTAAAGGATTCGTAGGGGTGGTGCAACAGGATCTCGCCCTGTCTAATAGCGGCGAAAAACATATCAAAATCATCAGTTTCTACCTCTGAAAGCGCCTTTGCGGTGCGCGATCTAAAAGGTGTGAACTTTAGCTCTGGAAAATCCAGATCTGCAATTTTGTGTAGTGAGGTTAAATTCAAAGGAGCTTGGATATGGAAAATGTTTTCTTCACCAATTCCCAGCTGCTGTCCTAATTGCTGAACGAGTTTTTCATCGACGCCAGATTCAATTTCAAGACGAACAGGTGGACCAAATCGGCGACGCAATAACTCTTGTTCAAGCGTCAACAATAAATCTTCGGTTTCTTCATCTTCAAGTTCGATATCTTGATTTCTAGTTACACGAAATGTGTAATGATCTTCAATAATCATTCCAGGGAACAACTCTTGTAAGTGAATTGCGATCAGATCTTCTAATGGCAAGAATCTAGTTGAACCGGACTTTGCAGTTGCAATAAAACGTGGCAGAACTTCAGGCACCTTAACGCGGGCAAAGAATTCTTCATGGGTAGTTGGGTTCTTAACAATCACTGCCAAATTAAGTGAAAGCCCCGAGATGTATGGAAAAGGATGTGTTGGATCTACTGCCAAAGGTGTCAGTACTGGGAAAATACGATCCTGAAATAGTTTTGCAACATAATTACGTTCTGCTTCATCTAGGTCCTGCCAAGTAACGAATTCGATGCCCTGCTTCTTAAGTGCAGGCAAGATGTTTTCATGTAGAGAAGATGTTTGACGAGAAACTAATTCATTTACTTTGGTCGAAATCAAAGCCAAGAGCTCTTTAGGTCGGTGCCCTGCAACATTTGGTGCCGACACATTGTTTTCAATTTTGCTCATCAAAGTTGCAACACGAACCATGAAAAACTCATCAAGGTTGGAGGATGAAATTGCTAAAAAACGAAGTCGCTCAAGAAGTGGAGTTGATTCATCTTCGGCTAGCTCTAAAACTCGTTGGTCAAAGGAGAGCCAGCTGATCTCACGATCGGTTAAGTGCTCCATGCTCATGTGTAAATTCTCCCCTGTTTGAGTGAACAACAGGTAATCGGAGAAAAGACTTAGGTTAAATCCACCCTGAGTTTTCACGCTGAGCGCGTGTGTGTAAACGGGGATTTCCTGAGAGACTGCCCCTGTGATTAACAACTATTGGATGAGTCCCGAGACCACTTCTGTTAACCGTTTGCCGATGCTCAATATTGAGCACTTCGAGCAGATCTCTTTGGATGGGACCTGGCGCTTCCAGTTGTTACGTAAACCAACTGAAAAGTTAGGCAAGCGTTGGGCATCGATCCCAGTTCCTGGTTTGTGGACGATGCAGGAACCTTCGGATGTTTTCTTTGATAAGCCAATCTATACAAACACCCAAATGCCTTTTGCGGAACAGCCTCCTTTTGTTCCGGAAGAAAATCCAACCGGTGTTTACGAACGCGATTTTGATTTACCAAAGAGTTGGTCAGGTAAGCGCATAGTTTTGCAACTGGGGGGGTATGAATCCGTTGCTTTGATTTACATCAATGGCATCGAAGTAGGTCTAACGAAGGATTCGCGCCTTGCTGCCGAGTTTGATGTAACTAACTTCGTAAAGAGTGGCAACAACGTTGTACGAATTGATGTCACTAAGTGGTCAGATGCAACCTTTATTGAGGACCAAGATCAATGGTGGCATGGTGGAATCACTCGTTCAGTTAAGTTGTATGCAACTAATAAGGTATTCATAGAGCGATTCAAATCAGTTGCTGGACTTGAAAAAGATGGAACCACTGGAACACTTTCGATTGACGCCGATTTAGGCGCTTTAGATAATTTATCAACCGATGGTTATACCTTGCGTGCCTCGATTACTGAATTACCAAAGGTAAAGAGTGCGCAACTTTCTCACACCATTAAGAATTTCACCTCACCCATTTGGACTGAAAGAGATGCAAACTTAAAAAAGCGAAGTGACGACTATTTCCATGGCAAGTTTTGGCATGGAAATCTTCCTGCTGATGCAAAGGCCGCGATCATGGAGAATGAGCCTTGGCCACATGGAAAGGTTCAAATCCAGACTCGAATTCCTAAAGTAAATCCTTGGTCTGCCGAAGCGCCGAATCTCTATACCTTAAGCATTGAATTGCTAGATCCCAGCGGCCTTGTTATTGAGGTTTCACAACAGCGAATTGGTTTTCGCTCCATCGTTATTAAGGGCCAAGATTTCTTAGTTAATGGTCAACCGATCATTTTCTATGGAATTAACCGCCATGATTTCAATAGATTTACAGGTCGCGCATTGACTCGTGATGATATGCGCCAAGATTTACTAGAACTTAAGCGTTGGAACTTTAATGCAGTACGTACTTCACATTACCCAAATGATGCAGCTTTTCTTGATCTCTGCGACGAACTAGGTTTTTACGTAGTTGGCGAAGCAAATATCGAATCACATGCATTTATATCTTCAATCTGTGATGACACTCGCTACTTAACCGCTTTTGTTGATCGCGTAGGCAGAATGATTCAACGCGATGTTCATCATCCATCAGTTGTTATGTGGTCACTCGGAAATGAATCAGGTGCGGGCACTAATCATGAAGCTGCTGCTACATACGCTCGTAGCTTTGATCCATCACGCCCATTGCATTACGAAGGTGGAATTCGCGGAAATTGGATGGGTAGCCATTCACTAACCGATGTAATTGTTCCGATGTATCCGACGATCAATGCAATTAAGGAATATGCGAAGTCTCCTAAAGCAGACCGTCCATTAATTATGTGCGAGTACTCGCATGCAATGGGTAACAGCAACGGAACATTGGCTGAATACTGGGAAGCGATTGAATCAATACGTGGTTTGCAAGGTGGATTTATTTGGGAGATGTGGGATCACGGTCCTGTTCAGACTCTTGCAGATGGCACTAAGCGCAACGCATACGGCGGCGATTACGGAGAAGAAAAGCATGATGGCAACTTCTGTTGCGATGGAATGGTTTTCCCAGATCGCACACCTAAGCCTGCAATGCATGAATTTAAGGCACTTGCGGCCCCTGTAGTCATTACTGCGGTTAAAGCTGCAACCGGACAATTCAAGATTTTTAACAAGCACTTCTTTAAGGATCTTTCTGAATATCAGTTGCAGTGGAACATCACCTGCGATGGAGAAATTCTTGATGGCGGCGTTGTGAAGTTGCCTAAGGTTGCTCCTCGTAAGAGTGCAAACTTTAAGGTCAGTTCAAAGAAGCTTGCTAAGGGAATCTCGCGTGGAGAACGTTTTGTTAACTTCTCGCTAGTTCGTATTGCAAGTACTCCTTGGGCATTACCAATGTCTGAGGTCGGCTGGAGCCAAATCGCATTACCTTCACAAGCACTTGCTCTTGCAAAGAAGGCAAAAGAACTTGGTGATGTAGTTGATCAGCACGGCCAAATCAATTTGCCGTACGGAATCGTTGCACCATCGGTTTCATTGTGGCGCGCACCAACTGATAACGATCGCATCGGACACATTGCTGCACAATGGGAGCGCTATGGAGTTCGCGAGATTTCACGCACCGATTGTGTAGTCCGTCAAACACCTTCATCTATCAAGGTCAGCAATACGTGGGAAACCAGCACAGGAGTTTCTTTCAAGCACACACAAATCATCACACCCGTTGTTGGTGGCTTTAATGTTAAGGAATCTGTAACTGTTCCTAAAGCTTTTGAAGATTTGGCACGCGTGGGAACATTGTTTGAATTAGATGGTTCACTAAATGAACTTGTTTACTTCGGTACTGGTGCTCATGAAACGTACCCTGATCGCAAGATCGGACGCATTGGTCGCTACGTTTCAACGGTTGCAGCTCAGTACATTCCTTATGTTCGCCCACAAGAAAATGGTGGACACACGGCGGTTCGTTGGTTTGAGCTCGTAAATGCTCATGGAAACGGTCTTCGCTTTGCAATGGGCAAGCCTGCGCAGGTATCTGTAACCCCTAACAGAGATGCAGATTTAGCTGATTCCACGCACGATGTTGAGGTTGTTCCATGTGGAAACACAGTGGTTCATATTGATGCTGCGCACCGCGGTGTCGGAACCGCATCATGTGGTCCAGATACTTTAGATAAGTACTTGATTAAAACTGGTGTGCACACGTGGGAGTGGACAGTAACCCAAATTTAATTGGTTTGGTCTAAATGCGTTAGCGGCCAGTTAATTGCTATTGGGTATTTACAGGTACGACCATCACCTGATGATTTGCCACGTGCACGTCGCCACATCCATGGCAGCGCAAATGTTGCAAACCAAACCACAGTCACCGCGGCCTTAACAAACTTATGTGTTGGTTCAGCTGGTGCTAAAGGTCTGCGCCATGATGGATCAAATGGAAGTTCAATAGTTTCTAAAACCGCTTGAGCAACGCGATCATGTCCCATTGGGTTTAAATGCAAACGATCAAAAGCTAAGAAGCGTGGGTCTTTAAAGGCAGGTTCTTCGTTGGCATCGCACAGAATCGCTCCGATTTCATCTGCAACTGCACGCACATTTTCGTTGAAATCTTTAAAACGTGCTTTCCAAGTTTCTGCTAAACGACCTTCGCTGCCACTGTCTTCAAGAACGGTAAACAACATAACTGTCGCACCCGATGCGGCTAATTTGCGAGCGGCTTCGGCGTATAAAGGCAAAACTACATTGGGGTTGTACTTCGGGCGAATAACATCATTTGCACCAGCGTGAAATGAAACCAAGGTTGTCTTGTCTACAACTTGTGCAATTGCTTCACCTAGCTGCTCATCAATAACTTGCTTCAACAATTTTCCACGAATAGAAAGATTTGCGTACTGGAAACCAGGTTGAGCTTGCGCCATTACATCAGCGACGCGATCGGCCCAGCCACGGTATTGGCCGTATCTTTTCTCATCGCACATTCCTTCGGTGAATGAGTCACCAATGGCGATAAAGCGGTTGTATTTCAAGTCTTTTACCTACTTTGCGCGGCGCTGTTGATCTATATGGAACAGCGCAATCGAGGTTGCAACGCTTGCATTGAGAGATTCAGTTGAAGCGCTAATCGGAATCGAAACAACCAAGTCACACTTTTCCTTGGTCAAGCGTGCAAGACCCTTACCTTCAGATCCTACGATCACCATTAAAGGCTCTGTCGCAACCTTCATGTTGCTGATTACTTCATCAGATTCACCATCTAGGCCAACCACAAACATGCCAGCTTTTTTAGCAGCATCGATGGTGCGAGCAAGGTTTGTAATTTGTGCAATTGGTAAACGTGCAGCGGCACCAGCAGATGATTTCCAAGCAGATGCGGTCATTGTTGCTGCGCGGCGTTCGGTCATGATGACACCTGCTGCACCGAAAGCTGCCGCAGAACGAATGATTGCTCCCAGGTTACGAGGATCTGTAACGCCATCTAACGCAACGATCAATGATGGATGCTTGGCGCGCTGCATAATTTCTTCGAAACTTGAATACTGGAAAGGCTTGATTGCAAGAATAATTCCTTGGCTATTAGGTGAAATACCTTCAACTTCGGCACGGTGTGCTTCGCGGATCGCAAGTCCGTGGTGCAACGCAAGCTTTAAGCTTTCTGCAACGCGATCATCAACATCGATACTGCGTGCAACTAATAATTCTGTAGCTGGAACATTCTCGCGCAACGCTTCTAGAACTGCGTTACGGCCTGCAACGATTTCTCCACGTGGGCGATCACCCTTTGGCATTCTTGGTGAACGAGTTTCTTTCTTTTCCGCAGCTTTCTTACGCTTTGCAGCTGCGTGATACGGACGGTCTTCAGCCTTTGGAGTTGGACCTTTTCCTTCAAGACGACGCTTATTGTTTCCACCAGTACCGGCAGATGGCCCCTTTTTTGATTGGCGAATAGCGCCTTTTCGGGATGAATTGCCAGCCATGTTCAGATCTCGTTTCAGTAATTAATTAATAGACCAGCGAGGTCCTTGAGCAGTGTCCTCAATTGTAATTCCTAAAGCGGACAAGCCATCACGGATGGCATCTGATGCAGCGAAATCCTTGCGCTCACGGGCAGCTGCGCGCTCTGCCAAAGCCAATTTAATGGTGCCATCAAGGGCTGCAGATAGATCTGAACCACCAGTTGAAGCAAAAGCTGCATCAAAAGGATCGCAGCCCAAGATATCTAGTGCTCCACGAATTTCACTGGCATTTCTAGCAATCACGGCATTGTCATTATCTGTAATCGCTTGATTGCCTAAACGAAGATTTTCGCTAATCGTTGCAAGTGCTGCTGGAACCGCTAAGTCATCATTCATCGCTGCAGTAAATGCGTCACCAACAATTGCAGTTGGAACTGCGCCCAGAACTTCAGTTGCACGATTTAAGAAGTTTTCAATGCGACGGAAATTAGTTGCCGCTTCTTGTAGTGCCTCTGGTGAGTATTCGAGCATGGAGCGATAGTGCGCACCACCTAAATACCAACGAAGTTCAATTCCGCGGAATGATTTCAAGATCTCGTGAACCTGCAAAGTGTTACCCAGGGACTTTGACATCTTTTCGCCAGATTGTGTAACCCAAGCATTGTGCAACCAGCGCTGTGCAAAGCCATAACCTGCAGCTTCTGATTGTGCAATTTCATTTTCATGGTGTGGGAAAACAAGATCTAAGCCGCCACCGTGAATATCAAACTTTTCGCCCAAATATGCATGTGCCATTGCAGAACATTCCAAGTGCCACCCTGGGCGACCTGGACCCCACGGTGTTGGCCATGATGGGTCTCCGGGTTTTGCAGCCTTCCATAAAGCAAAATCACGCACATCTTTTTTGTAGGTTTCGTCAGCATCAGCTGCTGGTTGTAAATCATCTAGATGTTGGCGAGACAAAGTTAAGTAGCGCTTTAGTTTGCGGACCTCGAGGTACACATCGCCATTACCTGGGGCATAAGCTGCACCGTTTTCAATCAGGGTCTGCATTAATTCGACCATCTGCGTGATGTGCCCAGTTGCGCGAGGTTCGTAGGTTGGTGGCAGAACATTCAGTGCAGCAAAAGCTTCACTAAAGATCCGCTCGTACTTCATTGCTAGCGCCCACCATGGCATTTCTTCATGAACCGCTTTGTGCAAAATCTTGTCATCAATGTCGGTGACATTTCGAATAAAGGTTACGTTGTAGCCATTTTTCATTAACCAGCGACGCAAAATATCAAAGTTGATTCCGCTTCGAACATGGCCAATGTGTGGATATGACTGAACCGTTGCACCGCACACATAGATTGAAACTTTGCCCGCCTCTAACGGTTTGAATTCACTGATCTCGCGGGTTGCTGTGTCGTATAAGTTCAACGTCATGGAGCAATCACCAAGGCATTTGCAATCACGTAAATTCCTTCACCGCGACCGGTGAAACCCATTTGATCAGATGTCGTCGCTGCTACCGATACTGGTGCACCAAGGGCTGCAGATAAAACATTTTGTGCTTCATCGCGACGTGGCGTGATCTTGGGTTGATTACCAACAATCTGCAGCGAAACATTGTTAATGACAAAACCCTTTGCAGTTACAAAATCACGCAGCTTTTCAATCATGGCAATTCCGGATGCGCCAGCCATTTCAGGGGTATCAACACCAAAGAAAGTTCCGATGTCTCCTAATTGGCAGGCTGATAAGACCGCATCGCACAATGCGTGCACCGCAGCATCTCCATCGCTATGGCCAACTAGGCGCGGAGCATCAGGCCACTGCAATCCAGCTAGTGAACAAGGCCCGCTATCGCCAAATTGATGCGCATCTACACCGACACCGGTGCGCATCTTGGAAAGGTTCATTGTCTAAGAGTATCGGCTTCATGGGTGGTGTTTAATACGCATACAGGCTGTATCCATGGAAAAGAGTTCATAGTGACCTATACATCTCGACTTCGAGATCATGCACTAAAGATCGGCCGCGATACCCGCATTGCATTGGTCGGAGCTGGCCAGATGGGCCGCGGTTTTGGAAACCAATTGGGCCGCAAAGAGGGAATTTCACTATCCATCGTTATCGATACAGATCTTGAGCGAGTAAAGGTTGTCTACGCAGATTTAGGAATCACTGACATTGTTTTCAATGACGACAAGGATGTTTTGTCACAAGCAATTTTGGCCGGAAAGCACACCGGCAGTACTAACGCCACTTTAGTTTCTGAACTACCAGTTGATTTAGTTGTCGAAGGAACCGGTATCCCAGATATCGGTGCACAAATTACTTACTCATCGCTGCTTGCGAAAAAAGATGTTGCAGTTCTTAACGTTGAAATGGATGTCACTATCGGGCCGCTGCTACACAAAGTTGCAACCGATAACGGAGTTATCTACGCGGTCTGTCACGGAGATGAACCAATCGAGGCCAAGGTGCTGGTCGATTACGCCCGCGATTTAAACTTTGAAATCATTTGTGCAGGAAAAGGAAAGAACAATCCTTTCGAGCCTTTGAGTACGCCGGATTCAGTTCGCGAAACCGCAATTGCTAAGAAGATGAACCCAAAGATGTTGTGTTCTTTTACTGATGGATCTAAGACTATGACTGAAATGGTTGCGTTGGCTAACACAACAGGATTGCAGCTTTCAAAGCGCGGTATGTATGGACCAGCATCATCAGTTAAGACTTTGCAGGACACTTTCGCATTGGCCGCCGATGGTGGAGTTCTA
>Ga0164294_10000996_pt1 | contig 26752 bp, 19 predicted proteins | sample GEODES005metaG_FD_111479 | JGI IMG/M metagenome (GOLD analysis project Ga0164294, IMG submission 111479) | Oligotrophic lake water microbial communities from Sparkling Lake, Wisconsin, USA - GEODES005 metaG | ecosystem: Environmental > Aquatic > Freshwater > Lake | place: USA: Sparkling Lake...
GCAGGCCCCCTGCGGGCTGTTGAAGCTGAACAGCTGCGGTTCGGGCGTGGCGTAGCTCACCCCACAGGCGGTGCAGGCGTAGCGGCTCGAGAGGACGAGCTCGTCGGAGCCCGCTTGAGCCGGCCGATCGGCCGCTTCGTCGTCGTCATCGCCGGTCTTTCGCTTCGCCTTCTTCTTCCGCGCCGCAGCGGGTGCCGGTGCCTCGTCGGGCGTCGACTCCCCCTCGGGCTCGGCGGCCACGATCACCATTCCTCCGCCGGTGCGGAGCGCGAGTTCGACCGCCTCGGCGAGCCGGCTGCGGGTCGCTTCGCCCGGAACGAGCCGATCGACCACCACCTCGATCGTGTGCTTGAGGAGCTTCTCGAGCGGCGGCGGATCCTCGACGCGGACAACGCGGCCATCGACGCGTGCCCGGGTGAATCCCTGACGGACGAGATCGGTGAACAGGTCGCGGTGTTCCCCCTTGGCATCGCGCACCAGGGGCGCGAGCACGAGGATCCTCAGCCCGCCCCGCTGGGCGAGGATCCGCTCGACGATCGCGTCGCGGGGCTGGGCCTCGAGGACACCGTCACACTCGGGGCAGTGAGCGCGTCCGACCCGCGCGTAGAGCACGCGGAGAAAATCGTGGATCTCGGTCATCGTCGCCACCGTCGAGCGGGGGTTGGTCCCGGCCGACTTTTGCGCGATGGAGATCGAGGGGGAGAGGCCCGTGACGCTGTCGACGTCGGGCCGCGGCAGCTGGCCGAGGAACTGGCGTGCGAACGTGGAGAGGCTTTCGACGTACCGCCGCTGACCCTCGGCGTAGAGCGTGTCGAACGCCAAGCTCGACTTCCCCGACCCGCTCACTCCGGAGAGGCAGACCAGCCGGCCGCGGGGGATCCCGACGGTGACGTCGCGGAGGTTGTGCTCGCGGGCACCGCGGACCACGATCGGGGGAACTTGCATGGGAGGCGGCCGGAGGGATGGCGGGGAAAACGGCAGGGCGGGCGCCATTGTAGCGCCCCGGGACCGGCAGGCTGGACATCGCCTCCGGGCTGCCATACCATCGGATTCCCTGGTGGGCGCCTCCGCAGAGCCGCCCGCCTTCGACGGGGCGGTAGCTCAACTGGGAGAGCGCGGCGTTCGCAATGCCGAGGTTGGGAGTTCGATCCTCCTCCGCTCCACTGACTGGAGGCTCGGGTCAACCTGGAGTCTCAGGTCAACCCTTAGGCTCAGGTCAACGGTGTAGGTTCAGGTCAACCGTGTAGGTTCAGGTCACAGGTCAGTCGTCCACGAGTGCCCGGGTGCGGCAGTCGGGGCACGGGTTCGAGCGCGCGAAAGCTCCTCGGTGGGATAGCTCGGGGCGCACTGGGGCTGGGATTCGTTCCATGGCCACCTCGGCTGATCCCTCCGCTGACCTCATGCTCCGGGTGCAGGCCGGCGATGCCGAGGCCTTCGAGCAACTGGTCACGCTCTGGCAGGACCGGCTCGTGACGCTCTTTCTGCACCACACCGGCGACCATTCCACTGCTGAGGATCTCGCCCAGGAAGTCTTTCTCCGCGTCTACCGGGCGCGGGAGGGGTATCGGCCGACGGCGAAGTTCTCCACCTGGGTCCACACGATCGCCAACAACGTGGCCAGCGACCTCCGGCAGCGGGCCTACCGGCGGAAGGAGCATGGCGTGGCCCCTTCGACATCGTCCTCATCGAGTGCCGTCGGCCTGGAGCAGATCGCCGTCGCTGCCAGCGGCGAACGGCCCGCCCGCGAGGCCGATCGGCAGGAGCTCCAGTCGGTCGTCCGCGACGCGATCTCCTCCCTCAACGACAACCAGCGGATGGCCGTGCTGCTGGCGAAGTTCGAGCACTGTTCGTACGAGGAGATCGCCACGGCGATGGGGCTGTCGGTGCCCGCCGTGAAGTCGCTCCTCTTTCGGGCCCGCGACCAACTTCGTGCCACGCTCGAGTCGTATCAGCGCGATGGCGTCCGCGCTCCGGCCGCCGGAAAGCCCGGTGGAGCGGCGCCATGAGCCGATCCGCCTCGACGCCAGCCGACGTCGTTCCCTCACCCCGGCCAGGGAGCGATAGTCCTGAGGCTGATCCGCTCGACGACATCCGCCTCCTGCTCGACGGCCTCGCTCCCTCGGTCGCCCCGTCGAGCCTCGCCTCGACCACCATCGAGATGGCGGCCGTCTCGGCGACCGGGCGCAGCGCTCCCCTGACGAAACCGAGCCGGACGCTGCGCCGGTCGTGGTGGGTGCCGGCGGGATGTGTCTTGGGAGCGCTTGCGATCGGCTTGGTGGTCGGCAGGGCCACGACCCCCGATCCCGACGAGCGAATCCTCGAATACCTCCCTGTGGTCGAGCACCTCGGTGTCCTCCAGGAGGCGGGCTCCGTGGCGTTTCTCCAGTCGGTCGCCGAACGGGCCTACCCGCCTCCGCGTCGGCTCCCGTTTGGCCGGCCCCCCGAAGAGCGTCCGGCAGACGGCGAGGCACGCCATTCGCCTCCGGCTCCTCCGGACGAGGATGACGACTGGCTCCAGCTCAACGACACGCTCGAGGCCCTCCAGGACGGACCGTTCGGCCCCGAGACCCCGGCCGGCGAACTCGACGCGCGTCGCGAACGTATCGAGGACCTCGACGCCGAGGCACGCCGCCGGCTGGCTGATGCGGCGGCGGCGTTCCAGGGGTTGCCGCTCGCCCGGCGTCATGACGTCATCGAGCTTGCCCGGGCGCTGGGGGAGGGGGATCCGGACGGGGAGCTGGACACGCTCGTGGGTGCGGCCCGATCGTGGCACCGCTGGCTGGCGTGGCGCGATCCTGCCGATCGCCATTCGGTCGTGGCGCTTGAAGCCCATGAGCGCCTGGAATGGCTCGACCGCTATGCCCGGTTCAACGCCCGGCCGAGATTCCCGCAGGCGCCCCCAGGGCGCGGAGAAGCCGGTGAGCCGCCGGGGCGGGGCTGGCCCGGGTGGTGGGGGTTCGGAGGGGATCGGCAGGGATCGATGCGCGGCAATCGCAACGGTTCGGAACAGCGTGGGGAGCGGGGCCGCGGGGGGATGCCCCGTCCGCCGGCGAGCGAGCGTCCACTGCAGGATCGCCCTGTCACGGTGCCCCCCGAGGGCGCTGCGGAGGCGCCGTGACGACCCGCTCCCCGAGGAACGTGACGACCCGCTCCCCGAGGAACTAGACGACCCGCTCCCCGAGGAACGAGACGACCCACTCCCCGAGGAACTAGGCGACCCGTTCCCGGAGGAACGAGGCGAGTCTGGCGTTGAAGGCGGCCGGATCTTCCATCGGCGTCATGTGGCCGCAGCCGGGAATCGTCTCGAGCTTCGCTCCCTCGATCACCGCCGCGGCGCGCTCGAGGCACTCCGGCGGCGTGATCATGTCCTCCGCGCCGACGACGAGGAGCGTTGGCAGGGAAAACCCGGCGGCGGCGGCCGTCATGTCGGGACGATCGCCGAGCGCCTCAAGCGCCGTCTGGATCGTGGTCACGGCCGTCCGCTCGATCGTGCCGCGGAGGCGGGCCTCGATCGAGCGGCGATCGGTGCCTGGGCCCCGCGCGAGGAGGCGGGGGACCATGGCCTCGGCGGCGAGTCCTGCCCCCAGTCGGCCGACGCGCTCGGAGAGATCAGCGCGGCCGGCCCGCGCTTCGGGGGTGTCGGCTTCGAGCTTCGTGTCGACGAGCACGAGCCCACGGAGGCGGGCCGGGTGGCGGATGGCGAGATGCTGGACGACATAGCCCCCCATCGAGAGGCCGCAAGCGACGACCGGCTCCCGGCACCCAATGGCGTCGAGGATTGCCACCACCTCGTCGGCCATGGCGGCGATCGACGACGACGTCGGGCCGTCGCTGCCGCCGAATCCGGCGAGGTCGGGAACGATCAGCCGGGCGACTCCGTCGAGCTGTCCCCCCGGCGCCACGAGTCCCCACTGCCCGTCCCACATCGAGTGATCGAGGGGAAATCCGTGGAGGAGGACGACCGGCACTCCGCTTCCCGCCTCGCGGACGGCGATCCGCCGGCCATCGTGCAGTGTTGCCAGCCGCGCTTCCGGCACTCGGCTGGCCGCTGCGGGGGAAGACTCGGTCATGGTTTCGCGGCCGCCTTCGCCGCCATCGCCTCGAACCGCTCGAGATTCTTCTCGATCGTCTGGTTGTGCGGTTCATGACGTCGCGCCAGGCTCTGCCAGCGGACGGCCCCGGCGAGGTCGCCGGCCGCGGCCCGGCAATGGGCGAGGGTGTCGAGATAGCTGGAGTTGTCGAACGACTTCACCAGCGACTGCTGGGAGTAACGCGTTGCCTTGTCGGCATCCCCCTCGGTGTTGGCGACGAGCCAGGCATATTCGTTGTAGCCATTGGCGTCGTCAGGAACGCTCTGGATCTCGTTTTCGATCTGCCGCAGCGCCTCGTTGATGCGGCGGACGGCGTCGGATCGCTGGTCGGGGGTGTTGTCGGGCAGCTGGTAGAGGGCGATGAGGGAGTCGACATCCTTGCCGAGGGATCGGAGGGCGGTCTCGAGGAGCCGGCGCCGTTCGGCGGCGTCGCCGCGGGTCGCCGCGGCACACGAGGCGAAGAAGTCGGCCCGGGCATGAGTGGCCCGATGGTCGCGGCCGAGTTGGGCGAGCTGCTGCTCGACATTGAAATCGCGCCGCGGAGGGTTTGGTCCGAACAGGCGCCCGAGGCACGCCGCCGCCTCCTCCTCGCGGCCGAGTTCGTGGAGGTATTCGGCGGCCAGGATCGCGGTGTAGCAGTACTCGTAGGGCAGGGACTGCGGATCGTCGAGAACGGCCGTGTAGGCACGCATCGCCCAGTCAACGCATCCCCACCGCGCCATGACCAGGCCCGACTGCATCATCAGCCGGCTGTTGCGCCCGCCCCCCTGGGTCTGGATGGCGGCGAAGGCGGCGTCTGCCAGGGCCGTCGCCCGGCCGAGATCACCGCGGGCCCGTTCGGCGGCGGCGGCGGCGCAGGCTACAAGCGGATTGGCAGTGATCAGGTCGGGACGGGCATCGTGGATCTGGTCGACGATCCCCGGGATGCCGAGATCGGTGCCCCACGTGAGCGTCTCGATCGTCCGGGAGGAGATCTGGGCGGCGGGGACACCGTCCCACTGGGCGGCGAGCAATGCCTTGCCCGCTGCGATCGCTTCGTCTTTCCGGCCGGCGGCGAGGAGCATGGCGATCCGCGTGCGGGCGAAGATCCTCTCGACCTCCGTCGCGTCTGCGCCAGAGCGTCCCTGATCGCTGTCGTCGTCCTCCTCCTCACCGGCTCCTTCCCGCCGGGGGCCGTGATCGCCGTCGGTGCGTTCGAGGTGCGCCAGCGCCGTGGCTGCCGCAGCGAGCGCCGCGTCACGAGCCGCGGGCGTCGGCGCCGCGGAGAACTCGATCACGGCCCGCGTGAAGGCAGCCGCCGGCCGGCCGCTCGATCCCAGCCCGGCGGTCGCGCGGGCGGCGATCGCCGGCCACCATCGGTTGTCAGCCTGCCATTCCCGCACGAGGAGCGCCGCCGCCACGCGCGATCCCTCCGGCGAGCGCTCCAGGCGGATGATCCGCGCCAAGGCCTCGATGCCGGCGTCGTCGTCGACGCGGAGGAGGCGGTGCATGACACGGACGCGTCGGGCGAAGTCACGCTGTTTGTAGCTCTCGAGCAGCCGCGTCACCTCGGGGGGATCGTGCGACATGCCAAGGGGGATCGTGTCGACCAGCCATCGGGCCCGCAGCGAGACTTCGAGGTCGCGGTCGAGTTCGGCGGCTGCCAGGAGGGCATCGACCGCCGCGGGGCCGATCGCCTTGAGCTCGGCCGAGGCGGCCTCCCGGCGCTGGAAGTCGGTGTCTCCCAGCCGGGCGATGAGGGCGGCGATCACCTCCGGCGCGGGCTCGGCGGGGGGGACGCTGGTCGTTCCCGCCAGTGCCGGCCCGGTGGTGAGCAACAGCGCGACGAGCAGCCACTCGGCAGCCATCCCCGATCGCCTGGCAGAGTGATGCATGGTGGCACCGTGGAAGATGGAGGGAGTGGGGGGCATGCGCTGCAATCCTCCCGTGAGCCACGGTCGCCGAGGTAACGGGCCCCGGTCAGGTGGCGTCGGGCTCGATACCCAGATCTCGGATCGTCACGATCGCATCGAGGGGGATGCCGCGGGCAGCGAGCGTGTCCCCGGCCCCGGCGAGCCTGTCGATGACGGTGACAACGCGCTCGACAACGAGGCCGAACTCGATCGCCCGGTCGATCGCCAGCAGCGAGGATCCCCCCGTGGTGGTCACATCCTCGACGATCACCACCTTGTCGCCAGGGGCGACCGGACCCTCAATGTAACGCTTCGTGCCATGATCCTTCGGCTCCTTGCGGACCATGAATCCGCGCAGATCGAGCCCGGCGACCCCGGCCATCGTGACGACGGCACTGGTCACCGGATCGGCCCCGATCGACATCCCCCCGACGGCGGCCGGCAGGGGGCCGTGGGCCCGGAGGATTTCGAGGATCGCCCGGCCGACGAGCATCGAGCCGCGGGCGTCGAGGATCACCTGCTTGGCGTCGAGGTAGAAGCTCGCCTCCCGTCCGGAGGCGAGACGGAACGTCCCGCGGCGGAGGGCCTTGGCGGTGATCAGGGGGACCAGTTCGGCAACGATTTGTGAGCGGGTTGTGTCCATCCCGGGAGTATAAGCGGTGTGGGCACGGCGGGGATGGGCCCGGTTTTTTTGACTCCGCCGGGGATGGCCATAGAATTCGTCGGTTGTCGCCCCCCGGCACCTGAGGACGGTCATGCCATCAAATGCCGCGACACCTGACAGCCTGCGGACGGGGTCATCCCCGGCCCTCGTCCACGCCAGTGAATGGTGGGAACGTCAGCGACGCTTCCGGGCCATCGTCACCGTCGCGCGGCGGGCGATGGTGGCGCTCGCGCTCCTCGTTGCGTCGATGCTGAGCACGAGGGCTGGCGGCGCGGGGCCTGCCGATCCTGCCGATCTGGCCGATCCGGCCAAAGCCGGGGTCGATGGTGGGGACGCAGCCGCCCCGCGCGACGTTCCTGTGGTCGTCGTCCCCCTCCGCTTGCCGATCACCGGCACCCGCGACACGCAGGTCGAGGGGACGGTCCTCCGCAATCTTGATCGGCTCATCGCCCGCCCCGGCGAGCGCGGCGTGCTCGTGTTCCGCTTTGATGGCGCTGACGATCCGGGAGCGGGGGCGAGCGACTTCGGTCGATCGCTGGCGCTGGCCCGCTTCCTCGCCGACCCGCGCCTCTCCGGCGTGAAGACGGTGGCCTGGCTTCCGGCGGGGGCTCGCGGACATGCCGTCCTCGTGGCGCTGGCCTGCGAGGAGATCGTGCTCGCCCCCGACGCCATCTTCGGCCCCGCGAACGCCGACGAGCCATTCATCGACGACGCCATGCGTGCGGTCTATGCCCAGGTGGCCGCCCGACGGAAGACCGCCCCCCCGGCGCTCGCCCAGGCCCTCCTCGATCCCCAGGCGCGGGTCGTGCGTGTGGCCACCGACGACGGCGATCAGCTCGTGACGGCTGCCGAGGTGCCTGCCCTCCGCGATCGGGCCGCGATCCTCGATGAAGAGGAGATCGGACCGGTGCCCCTGGCGCTGTCGGGGCGGCGGGCGCGGGAGTTGGGGGTGGCACGGGCGCTGGCGCGGACCCCCGCCGAGGTGGCGCGGAGTCTCGGCCTCAGCGAGACGGCGCTCGAGGCCGATCCGACCCTCGATGGCGGCTGGAAGGGGGTGCAGGTGGTCCTCTCCGGCGTGATCACGGCTGACCTCGTCGCCCGCACGCGGACGCGGATCGAGGAGGCGATCGCCTCCGGACGGAACTTCGTCTGCCTGCGGATCGACAGCCCGGGGGGCGAGCCGGAGCAGAGCCTCGTTTTGGCGGCCTACCTCGCCAGCCTCGATGCCACGCGTGTCCGCACCGTTGCCTGGGTGCCCCGCGAGGCGCGGGGCGATGCGGCGCTGGTCGCCACGGCGTGCGACGAGCTGGTGATGGGAGCCGAGGCCGTCCTCGGCGGCGAGGGGGCCGCGGCGATCGACGGACGCTGGGCCGAGGCGATCACGGTCGCGTGGCGCGAAGGGGTGGCGAAGAAACGGGATCGGTCCTGGTCGCTGCCGGTAACGCTGGTCGCTCCGGGGATCGTCGTCCGCCAGGCGACCCGGCCCGCGACGGGACGTGTCGGGTATTTCTGCGAGGAGGAGTTTGATCGGCTCGACGATCGCGAGGCGTGGCAGCTCGGGGCCCAGGTCGGCGTCGGCCCGTTGGTGCTCAATGGCAAGGCGGCCGAGTCGCTCGGTTTGGCGGCCCATGTCGTCGAAGGGTTTGACGCGGTGGCCCGGACGTATGGCCTCGAGGGGGACGTCGCCCTCGCCGCACCCGGCTGGGCCGACACGCTCCTCGACGCTCTGACCAGCCCCGGCATCGCCTGGCTGCTCCTCGTCATCGGAGGCGCGGGGCTGTACATCGAGCTCCACACCCCCGGGATCGGCTTCGGGGGTTTCATCGCCATGGTGGCGTTCATCATCTATTTCTGGAGCAATCACCTCCATGGAACGAGCGGATGGCTCGAGGTGATGCTGTTCCTCGCGGGCCTGATCTGCCTGGCAGCGGAGATCTTCGTCCTCCCCGGATTCGGCGTCCTCGGGCTCGGCGGAGGACTGCTCATGGTGGCGTCGCTGATCCTCGCCAGCCAGTCGTTTGTGCTCCCCACCAACGCCTATCAGTTCCGACAACTCCAGTGGTCGCTCCTCGGCATCCTTGGCGCGGCCATCGGCGTCACGCTCCTCGCCGTCGTCGCCCGGCGCTGGCTCCCCGAGTCGCGGCTCTTCCGCCACGTGCTCCTCGCGCCTCCCGGTGACAGTGCGGTCGACCTGATCGACGATCCGCTCGAGGCCCTCGTCGGCATCGAGGGAGAGACGACGTCGCGGCTCGCGCCCGCCGGCAAGGCGCGGATCGGCGGAGAGATTCACGATGTCTCGAGCGACGGCCAGCTCGTCGAGCCGGGGATGCCGGTGGAGGTGGTGGCGGTTCGCGGTGGGCGGCTGCTCGTCCGGGCGATCGATGCCGGGGTGCGGGGGACGCACGGATGAGCCCGGTTGTCTGGGTCGCCGCCCTGTTCCTCGTCGGCATCGGCGTGATCATCCTCGAGGTCTTCGTCCCTTCCGGCGGGGTCCTCGGCTTCGTGAGTGTGGCGGCGATCATCGCCGCGATCGCCACCGCCTTCCTCGAGCTCGGCGTCGGCGCCGGCACGGCGATGATCGCGCTTTCGGTCGTCGTCGTGCCAGTGATCCTCGGCTTGGCGTTCCGCTGGTTTCCGGAGACGCCGCTCGGCCGGCGCGTCCTCCCGGCCCCCCCGGAGCCGGCCGATGTCGTTCCCGACGCACCGCGGCGGCGGCGGGCCCGCGATCTCGTCGGCCAGTGCGGGCGGACCACGAGCGACCTCCTCCCCTGGGGAACGGTGGAGGTGGGGAGCGAGTCGCTCGAAGGGGTGAGTGAAGGAGGGCCGATCGACGCCGGCAGCGAAATCATCGTCGTGGCGGCCCAAGGGGCGGCCGTGGTGGTGCGCCCGGCCCCGGTTGCCGCGGCGCCAAAGCGTGTCGCTGAGCCCGTGGCCGAACCGGAAAAACCGGCAGCTCCGGAAGCCCCCCGGCTGTCGCCGACCCTCGAGAACTTCACCTTCGAGTCATTCGAGCCCCCCGACGCTTGACTCGCGGCTTCCGCGGAACAACGCTGGAACTGTCCCTTGCCGTGCCCTCAGGCCCCGGCCCGGGGTCAGCGCACCCGTCCGGAGCCACCGATGCCCCCGTTTGTCCTGCCGGTCGTCCTTCTCGTCGTCCTCGTCGTCGGCCTCGGCATCGCCGCCATGCTGGCCCGCTACCTGCGGCTGTGGCTGCAGTCGTATGCATCGAGCGCCGGCATCGGGCTGTTCGACCTCGTCGCCATGAGCTTCAAGAAGGTCAACCCGAACGTCATCGTTCGCAGCAAGATCATGGCGGTGCAGGCCGGGCTCGGCGATTCGACCGGGATCACGCGGCAGGCCCTCGAGGAGCACTCGATGGCCGGCGGCCGCGTCCCACTCGTGGTGCAAGCGCTGATCGCGGCCAACAAGGCGAAGATCAAGGAGCTCAACTGGAAGTTGGCGACGGCGATCGACCTGGCCGGACGTGACGTTCGCGAGGCAGTGCAGACGAGCGTCTATCCGAAGGTCATCGATTGCCCCGGCCGGAACAGCGGCCGCGAGACGCTCGACGCGGTGGCGAAGGACGGCATCCAACTCAAGGTCCGGGCGCGCGTGACGGTGAGGACGAATCTCAATCAGCTCATCGGCGGTGCCACCGAGGAGACGATCGTCGCCCGGGTCGGCGAGGGGATCGTCTCGGCGATCGGTTCGGCCGAGCGCTACACGAGCGTCCTCGAGAATCCCGACGTGATCTCGAAGACCGTGCTCGCCCGCCGCCTCGATTCCAACACCGCCTTCGAGATCGTCTCGATCGACATCGCCGACATCGATGTCGGGGCCAACATTGGCGCCCGCCTCCAGGCCGACCGGGCCGAGGCCGACACCCGCGTCGCCCGGGCCAACGCCGAGGGGCGGCGCGCGATGGCGGTTGCGAAGGAGCAGGAGATGATCGCCGGGATCGAGGAGAGCCGGGCCCAGTTGGTGGAATCGGAGGCGGAGGTGCCGCGGGCGATCGCCGATTCGCTCGCCAGCGGTGGGCTCGGGATCGTCGACTACTACAAGATCCGCAACCTCCAGGCCGACACCGACATGCGGCGGACGATCGCCGGCGTCGGCAACGGGCCGGCCACCGCGACCCATGCCGTTCCTTCCGGTCAGTGAGCCCACGCTTCGCTTCCCCCATTCAATCCCCACTGCGGAACCCGCCCCGATGCCCGCGTTTCCTATCGTCGCGTGCATGGTCTTGCCGCTGGCCGCAAACGATTGGCTCGAGGGGCTCGTCCCGTTTTTGTTTTTCGTGATCTGGATCGTGTCGCAGGTCGTGGGAGTCGTGCGGCGGATCGGCGGCGGGGGAAAGGTCGCGGGGGGTGATCAAAATCCCAGGAGGCCGGTTGAGCCGGCACCCGGTCAGGTGCGGGAGGTGCGGGAGGTGCGGCCGCCGGTCGTCCCCGCCGGCGAGCCTGACCGCCGCGCTGCCGAGCCTGACCGCCGCGCTGCCGAGCCTGACCGCCGCGCCGCCCAGGAAGATCTCCAGCGTCAGATCGAGGCCTTCCGGCGCGGGCAGGCGGAGGGGGGAATTCCCGATCCCCCACGCCGCACCCCCTCAAACCCACCGGCCCTCCCCAAGGCCCCCCCACGGCGCGAACCGGTGGCCGTGAAGACCCCTGCGCCGCGCGGCCAAGAGGGGAGCGTGCGTCGATCCCCCACGCCGACGGCGAAGCGTTCCGCTGCGGCGCCGGCACGACAGGGACCGCCGCCGGCGAACAATCCACCGCCGATTCTCGGTGGCCATGCCGGCGAGATCGGCCGGCATGTCGACGGGGCGTTCGCGCACGATCTCGCCCACGCTGGAATCCGGCCCGGCAGCAGTGACCAGTCGGCGGTTGCCCCGCAGACCGTGCCGACGGTCGCGCACGAACTCGTGGCGATGTTCCGCGATCCCAGGACGATCCGTCAGGTGATCCTCCTCCGCGAAGTGCTCGACCGGCCGATCGATCGCTGGTGAGCGGGGCGCCTTGTCGGGAGGGGGGGGAGACGTAGGATCCTGCCGGCGACGAAGGCATCCACGACTCGAGGAGACGATCCCCATGCACGGCACGCAAGGACCAGCCCAGACAACGACATCGGCCGGCATCGCCGGATCCCCTCCGGCCGTGGCGCGGCCCGGTGTCACCCGGCTCGGCTGGGTCGGCACCGGCGTGATGGGGTGCTCGATGGTCGGCCGCCTCCGTGATGCCGGCTTCGACATCCTCCTCACCACCCGTTCGCGATCGAAGGCCGAGTCGCTCCTCGAGCGCGGCTGCCGGTGGGCCGAGTCGCCGGCGGCCGTGGCCGCCGGGGCGGATGTCGTCTTCGTGATGGTGGGACATCCCTCCGATGTCCGCGCGGTGGTCCTCGGCGACGAGGGCGTCCTCGCGGGGGCAGCTCCCGGAGCGATCCTCGTCGATCACACGACGAGTTCTCCGAGCCTGGCCTGGGAAATCGATGCGGTGGCTGCGGCGCGGGGAGTATGGAGCCTCGACGCGCCGGTGTCGGGGGGCGACAAGGGCGCGCGCGAGGGGACGCTGACGGTGATGGTCGGCGGGGCGGATGCCCCGCGCGAGGCGCTGGCGGCGTGTTGGGCGGCCGTGGCCGGGAACGTGGTTGCCTGTGGCGCGGCCGGCGCCGGGCAGCGGACGAAGCTCGTCAACCAGATCGCCATCGCTGGCGGCATGGTGGGGATGTGCGAGGCCCTCCTCTTCGCCCATCGGGCAGGGCTCGACGTCGAGACGACGCTCCGTGCCATCTCCGGCGGGGCCGCTGGTTCGTGGTCGCTCTCCAATCTCGCGCCCCGGATCGTGCGCGGGGACTTCGCGCCTGGCTTCATGGTGGAACACTTCGTCAAGGACATGCGGCTGGCACTCGACGAATGCCGCCGCCTCGATCTCCCCCTGCCTGGACTGGCGCTTGTGGAGTCGCTCTACACGGCCCTCCTCGCCCATGGTCGGGGGCGCCTGGGAACCCAGAGCCTCGTGCTGGCACTGGCACAGCTTGCAGGTCATGCCTGGCCAACGCCGCCGGCTGCGCAGGTTTCCTGAACCTCCCCATCGGGCCGCGATCCACTCTTTGGTGGGGGGGCTTGGGGGGTGCTGACAGGGGGGAACCCGGGAGTTTTCGCAGCCTCGGTGAAATCCCGAATCGCGACTTGAGCGGCGCTTGCCGGTGGACTACAAGACCTGTGGTGGGCCGTCTCCACGGCCTGCCCACAGCGCGTAGACGAGGTCGCCCAAGCCTCGTCTACGCGCTTGCGTTTTGGCACGATCCGCAGCGGCTTTCCGCACGGCAGGCGATGGATCGCCTGCGGGGAATGCCACGGTCCACAGGCGGGTTTCCAGGGAATGGATGCTCACGCCATGGCGATGCCCGCCAAGCCCCCGATCGCCCTGCCGTGGCGGAGTGCCGCGGGTTCGCCGCATGCCCCTACCCGACGGCCGGCCTCGTCTTCGATCGCAGGTGTGCTGCTGATCGTGCCGGTGGTGCTTTCCAACTGGCTTTTCATCGCCGGAACGGAGATCGCGGCGCAGCCCCCGACGGACCACGGCGAAGTGTCGGTGCTGCGAGAGGCTGATCCCGGGGATCAGCCTGTGCCGGCCGTCGACGGGCCGCTGCCGATGGCGGTCGAAGTTGGGGTGGAGCAGGCTTATCTGCGGGCCGGCCCCGGCGAGGACTTTTATCCCACCGAGCGCTTGGCGCTGGGACGATCGCTCGAGGTGTGGGCGATCGACCAGCGCGGATGGTGTGCCGTCCGTCCCGTCGTGGGGAGTTTCAGCTGGGTTCGCGCTGCCGACATCGACGACGAGGCGGCGCTCGAGCCTGCGGCGCGATCCGCGGTCGGCGGAACGGGAGCCGGCGTGGGGGTCGTCGTCGCCGATGGTGCCGTGGCCCGCGTCGGCTCGCAGCTCAACGATCTCCGCCATGTCGCCCAGGTGCGCCTCGAGGCAGGGGAGCGGGTGCGCGTGCTCGAGCGCATGCGCATCGACCGCGGCCGGCATGCTGGCCTGTGGGCACGGATCGAGCCCCCGTCGGGGGAGTTCCGTTGGGTGCGCTCCACCGATCTTGCCGCATCGCCATCACTCCGTCAGCTGGCCCTCGATGCGGGCGTGGCGTCGGCCGGTGGCCGCGGGGACAGCCGCCGCGATGCGGGAGAGATGATCGGCCAGCTCCGCTCAACGGAGGAGGCAATCAGGTTGGCGGCGAATGAAGCGCCCGCGTTGAGCGTGGCACCTGGCCCCGTGGCAGCTGGCCCCGTGGCACCGCCGCAGCCGCTCGGGGCGGTGCCGCAGGCGAAGCGGATGATCGCCGGATGGCTGCCACGCGGCACCGGGGTATTCGAGGCGCCGCCGCCGGTCGCAGTGGCCGCGCCCCCCGTCTCGACGGCCGACGAGTTGGCCGACATCGACCTCGCTCTCTCCGTCGCGGTGGCGGGCCCGCCCGACACCTGGAATCTCCCCCAACTCCGCGAACGCCTCCGCCTTGCCGCCACGAGGTCGAACGCCAATCCCGATCGGCTCCGGGCCGATGCCATCGACGCCCGGATCGCCCGTTTCGAGGCGATCCAGGCCAAGCAGCAATCGCTGGCCGCCGGACCTCCGGCCGACCCGTCGCCACTCCGCCTGGGGAGCATGTGGTCGAGTCTCGGTGGGGTCGGCTCGCGGCCGATCCGCCCCGGAGTCCTCCCCGGCGGCGCTTCGGCCGATGGCCGCCCCGGTTGGACCCCACCGGATACCAGCGAAACGACCGGGAGGCTGGCGACGGTCGTCTCGCGCCGTCCCGATGCACCGCGTTGGGCGCTCGTCGACGGGAACAACAACGTCCTCGTCTTCGTCAACCCGCAGCCGGGGGTGAATCTAGCGCCCTTGGTGGGGCAGCAGATTTCGGTGCGCGGGGCCCGCGGTTACATGCCGGAGTACAAGCGGCCATATCTCGTGGCCACCGAGGCCCGTCCGCGGGTGGCCCAGACGGCGCCACCGCCCCGGGCTGATCTGACACGATGACAAACGCCGTTTCCCGTCGGCCACGGCCGAGAAGCCCCCCGGTATCCCGGCCGTGGCGACGACGAGTGCGGAAGCAGGAGTCGGCAAGACTCAGCGGATCTGTTCGCTTTCGAGGTGCCGGGCCGGGAGCCAACGCGAGGCGAGCTTCGCCGGAAGTTTCTCGGCGGCGATCGGGTCGAGGGCGATGCTGCCCCCGCGCCCCGCGTCCCGGGCAAGCGATGCGAAGGTCTGCCGGTCGGCCGGGGTGATCTTCGACATCCGGCCTGCCAGCCGCGCCACCCCTTCGGGATTCTCGGCGGCGGCGCTCGAGAGCGACGCCATGAATTGGCAGATCTCGTGGAGGTTTGAGGCGCTCGAGCGGACGATCAGCGGCTGAAGCGTGCGGGTGACGATCTCGAGCCCCACGCCATCGGCATCGAGAAAGGCATCGACCTGCATCGCATGCCTGGCGATGCCATCGGCGGCGGTGCCTGTGGGACGGTATCGAACCAACAGGAGGCACGAACCCGACAGCGGCTGCGGTGAGAGTGGCCCGGTGTAGCCCCCTTGACCGAGGAGCACCATCGTGCCCCCTTCGGCGGTGCGGTCATGATGGAGGAGGCGGAGCGTGCCCTCCGTTCCCCAGCCATCGCTCATCTGCCACTGGCCAGGCGCCGTGAGATCGAGCGCGACCTTGCTGATCCCCAGCACCCGCCAGATGTCGACGACGATCTCCGGATGGGTCAGGGAGAAGTCGAGAAGGGCGCGATCGCAGGTGAATGACTCGACGGGGAGGCGGCGGTAGAGTGTCGGGTTGCGGAGGATCTTCTCCGCCGCCCGCCGGTCAGCCTCTGCCATCCGGTCCAGAGGCATCGCCTTATTGGCCGACTTTCGGGCATCGCGGCCGGAAGATCCGCCGTCGCCAAACATCGTCGCCAGCGACGAAGCGCCAGCCACGGGCTCAACCGCCAGGACGGTGTCGACCGTCCCCCAGGCTGCCAGCAGCCCGACGGCCGCAGACAGTCCCCACATTCGCGCACGCATGAAACTTTCCCCCCGGAAACTTCCTGCCGGTGACCCGCCCCGGCCACCCTGCAGGGAGAGTTTTCGGCCTGGGAAGCCGGTGCGGCTGAGTCATTCCCCTTTCAATCGGGAGAGTTTCCCCAGACGCCCTGAATTGCCAGATTTCGCATGAATTGTGGGTTGGCCCTGCTGTGCAGAGTCCCTACTATCGCCCGCCCCCGGAGCCAATGGACGGCCACCGGAACGTCGCCAGGGAAGGTCAACCACCGCATGCGCCAGGACGATCCCATCGATCGCGCTTTGGCCCCTGCCACCGCCGCGGTGCCGACCGCTTCGGCCCCTGCCCATCCCGGGCTGATCGGGCGGGCGCTGGTCGCCTGGACCCATCTTTGCCTCCGCGCCGGCTGGACGATCGTCGCGGTTGCCGTCGTCACGGCCGCGCTGTCCGGCGTCTGGACGGCGCAGTATCTCGGGTACAAGGTCAACCGTACCGATCTCCTCGATCCGCGCAGCGACTACAACAAGCTGTGGGTCGATTACGTCGCCGAGTTCGGTGAGGACGACGACGCGGTGGTGGTCGTCGAGGGGCCGACGCGGGCCGAGACGATCCGCGTTCTCGAGGAGGTGTCGGAGGCGGTGGCCCGCGACGAGCGGCTCTTCAGCTCCGTCTTCCACGCCGTCGATCTCTCCCGCATCCGCTCCAAGGGGCTCCATTACCTCACCCCCGACGAGCTCGAGCAGATCGATCGCTTCCTCGAGGAGTCGCACCCGATCCTCGATGGCGGCTGGGCCCAACTCAAGGTCGGCTCGATGGTCGGCGGGCTCGCCAGCCAGATGGTGCTCGGCTCACCCCGCAATGCCCCACCGCCGCGTGAACTGCCCGTGGCGACGCTCGAGCGCTACGCCGAGAGCCTCGTGGCCGGGCTCGAGCCGGCCGCCCGTACGGCGTCCGCAGGGCCTGAGGACTTCGTCTCCCCCTGGCCCGGCATGCCTGCGTCGCTCTCCACGCTCCGCGATCTCTCCAGCGACCAGCTCCTCGCCAAGGAGGGGCGGATGGGATTTGTCCTCCTCCGCCTTGCCAAGTCGAACGCCGGTTTTGCCGGTGCGTCGGAGGCCACCGACGAGCTCCGCCGGCTGATCCGCGGCGTGGGCGACCGCCATCCCGGCGTGTCGATCGGCCTCACCGGGCTGCCGGTGATGGAAGACGACGAGATGCGGGCGAGCGCGCAATCGATGGTCTGGGCGAGCGGGCTCTCGATGGCCGCAGTGGTGATCGTGATCATCGCCGGCTTTGGCGGCGTGCGGCACGCGATGATGGCCAACGGCGTGCTCGTCATCGGGATGGCGTGGGCCTTCGCCTGGGCCACGGCTACCGTCGGCCACCTCAACATCCTCAGTGTCACCTTCACCGTGACGATGATCGGCGTCGGCATCGATTACGGCACCTACTACGTGGGCCGCTACCTCGAGGCCCGTCGCCGCGGGCTCGAGTGTGCCGAGGCGCTGCTGGAGACGAGCGCCGCGGTCGGCCCGGGGATCCTTACTGGCGCGATCACGACGGCGGTGGCTTTCTTCTGTGCGGCACTGACGAGCTTCGTCGGAGTTGCCGAGTTGGGGCTGATTGCCGGTGGCGGCATCATGCTCTGTGCGGCGGCCGAGCTCCTCGTTCTCCCCGCGGTGATCGCGCTGATCGATCGCGGCCCACTCGGCCGTCACATCCCCGAGCCGGTGCCGGTGCACACCTGGCTCGAGCCGGTCGTGCGCCATCCCCGCTTCGTCTCCCTGGCCGGCATGGCGGCGACGCTGGCGATCGTGTCGGGCCTCCATGATCTCCGCTACGACCACAACCTCCTCAACATGCAGCCAGAGGGGCTGGAGAGCGTGGAGGTGGAGAAGAAGCTCCTCGCCGAATGCGACCAGAGCGTCTGGTATGCCCTCTCGATGGCCGACACCCGCGAGGCTCTCCTCGAACGGAAGAAACAGTTCCTCCTTCTCCCGACGGTTGAGCGAGTCGACGAGATCGCTTCGCTCGTGCCGACCGATGAGGAGCGGAAGCGTCCGATCATCGAGCGGATCCGGACCCGGCTGGCGACGCTCCCTGAGCAACCGCCGGAGATTCCCATTGATCGGCTCGATGCCCTCGGGGAAACGCTCGCCTGGGCCCAGGCTGAAGCCTCGAAGCGGCCGGGGGCGCTGCGGACGGCCTGGCATCTCGAGCGGGTCCGTGATGCGCTTCGGCAGATGGGCCCGGCCGAAAGCTACCAGGCCCTTGCCACCTTCCAGCAACGCTCGGCCGGCGATCTCGTCGGTCGTCTTCATGCCCTCGCCGCGGTCTCCGATCCCGATCCCCCGGCGCTGGAAGATCTTCCCCCGAGCCTCGTCGAGCGGTTCGTGGGATCGAGCGGCAAGCACCTCCTCAAAGTCTATGGCCGGGGCGACATCTGGCACTTCGAGTCACTCGAACGCTTCGTGACCGATGTCCGCGGTGTCGATCCGCGGGCCACCGGCAACCCGCTCCAGGCCTACGAAGCGTCGCTGGAGATGAAACGAAGCTATGAGCAGGCGGCGATCTCGGCGCTGCTGGTGATCCTCGTGGTGTTGTGGTTCGACTTCCGCTCGTTCCGCCATGCCCTTCTCGCCGCGCTCCCGCTGGCGATGGGAATGGGGCAGACGTTCGGCCTCATGGGCCTGCTGGGGATCGACCTCAATCCCGCCAACCTCATCGGCATTCCGCTCGTGCTCGGAATCGCCGTCGACTACGGCGTCCACATCGTCCATGACTCGCTGGAACGCCCCGGCCCGTACCGGATCAGTCCGTCGACGGCCAACTCCGTCCTCGTCGACGCCCTGACGACGATCCTCGGATTCGGTGCCCTGATGGTGGCCAGCCACCGGGGCCTGGAGAGCCTCGGGAGGCTCCTCACGCTCGGCGTCACGACCTGCACGGTGACGTCGCTGGTCTTCCTCCCTGCGGTGCTCCGCCTTCTCCACCGTGAGCCACCCGCAGTCGCCGACGGCTCCGCGGACGGGGCAGGGGAGGAAGGGGGCGTCGATGAGGTCATCGTGGTCGATTTCGGCGCGCGGGCCGACCGCCCCGCGGGGCGGGCCGCGGCCTGATCTTCACCTCCGGGAACCGATCTTGTGCCTCCTCGCGCCTGCCTGCTATCCCCCCACTCCCCCGCTCGCCAATCCTCCTCCCGGTGCCCCATGATGCTGCCGCGCCTCCCTGTCGCTCTCCCCTGCCTGCTCGGGCTGGTGTTTCTGGGAACGCCGCGGCTCGAGGCCCAGTCCCCCGCGCCGAGGGCTCCCGCGGCCCCGGCTCCGGTGACGGCCGGGCCGGCCCGTGCCATTCCGCAGGCCGCGGCTCCCGCCGCGCCGGCGGTGAACCTCGTCATGGAGGATCAAAACCGTCAGTCCCACGACACCGCCGCCCTCCGCGGGGACGTGATCGTCCTCCTCTATGCCGACCGCAACGGCGCCGAAGCGGCCCATGAAATCGGCCAGCGGCTCCATGTCCAATTCCACCCCAATGCCGCCAAGGTCGAGGGGCCGGATTGGGTGCGTCAGCCGGTGACGGGAATCGCCGGCTGGCCGGCCGGGGCGCGGGTCCCCAACGTCCATTCCGTCGCCGTTGCCTGCCTCCCCGAGATTCCCAAGGCGGTGTATCCGGTGGTCCGGTCGCAGATCCGCAAGGAGTCGCCGCACGTGCCGGTGTGGCTCGACTTCAAGGGAACGATGCCCAGGACCTTCGGGATGGCCCCCGACGTTCCCAACATCCTCATCATCGACACCTTCGGCCGCCCCCAGGGGGTGATCTCGGGGGAGCTCGACGAGACGAAGTACCAGCAGCTCGTGGCGGCCATCGATCGCCTCCGGCTGCAGGCCCAGCCGGTGCGGACCGCGTCGGCGACCGAGACGGTGCCGGCCGCCCGCTGACGGCCCGCGCGAACTCGAGCCGCCGGTTGCAAGCCATAGTTTTCGAGCCGTGGTTCTGGAGCCGTGCTGGTCTCAAGGTTTCGGCGACGAGCCCGGCGCGGCGACGGCGCGGCCGCTCCCCTCGGTGAGCTCCGCGAGCCGGTCGATCGGAACGTCGGTGAACGTTTCGGTGCCGCCGCCGATCCAGCGGATCTCGATCCGGTCGATGGCCGGATGGCCACCGAGGCCGAAGTGGAGCCGGGTGCCGAAATGCCCCTGGTAGCCACGGCCGGCGTGGACCTCGTCGACGAACGTCTCGTCACCGGCGTGGAGCACGACCTTCGCCCCCACTCCGTCACGGTTCCCCTGCCGGCCGCGCAAGCGCACTTGGCACCAGTGGTTCGTGCCGCCGCGTTCGCGGTCGAGATTCCGCAGGAGCGTGGGGGCCTCGCGCGAGTTGAGGATCACCAGATCGAGGTCGCCGTCGTCGTCGAGGTCATCGCAGGCGACGCCGCGGGCCGCGTGGCGCGGGATGTCGTGGAGGCCGGCGGCGGCCGAGACATCGACGAATCTCCCGCCGACGTTGCGGAGGACGAGGTTGTGGTTGCGATAGGCGGTGGTGTCGTCGAAGGCCTCGACGTTGTCATTGAGGTGGCCGCAGGCGAGGAACAAGTCGCGCCGGCCGTCGTTGTCGAAGTCGGCCATTGCCGTCCCCCAGGTGACGAATTGCCACGCCCCGCTGCCGGCGGCGGTGGCGGCGGTGGCGTCCTCGAACTGCCCCCGTCCGAGGTTGCGGAAGAGGACGGGGAGATCGGGCTGGAAGTCGGTGACGAACAGGTCGATCCTCCCGTCGCCGTCGGCGTCGCCCGCTTCGGTCCCCATGCTGCCGATCTCGGCGCCGAACCGGTTCACCGCCACGCCGGCCGCCAGCGCGGTCTCGCGAAAGTTGCCCCGGCCATCGTTCTCGAAGAGGAAGTTTCCCTCGAGGGCGTCGTTGCCGACGTAGATGTCGGTATCGCCATCGTCGTCGTGATCGAGACAGACAACCCCCATTCCCGGGCCAGCCACCGCGGCGATCCCGGCGTCGACGCTCGCATCGACGAAGCGGCCATCGCCTGAATTGCGGAAGAAGGTGTCGGGCCAGGGAGGATAGTCGCGGGGGCCGGCATAGACGGGAAAGCCCTTGAACGAGCGGGGGCGGTGGTTGTCGAGCGTGAAGCGGACGTAGTTGGCGGCGTAGAGATCGAGGTCGCCATCGCCGTCGGCATCGAGGAAGGTGGCCCCTGCGCCGACCTTCTCCCCATCGGCCACGTTGGCGCTTTCCGTGGCATCGACGAACGTGCCGTCGCCGAGATTGCGAAACAGTCGCTTGGCTCCGAACGTGGTGAGGAAGAGATCGGCAAAGCCGTCCTCGTCGACATCCCCGGCGACGACGCCGAGGCCGTAGTCGCGGCAGTCGATGCCGGCGGCGAGGCTTACGTCGCCAAACACCCCCGCGCCGAGATTCCGGCAGAGGGCATGCCGGCGGGGCGACTCGGAGTCGCCGGGCTCGGTTCCCGGAAGGAGTGCCCCGTTTGGAAAATAGAGATCGATCCGGCCATCGCCGTCGTAGTCGAACGTGGCGACGCCGGCCGACAGCGGCTCGACGAGATACCGCCGACCGCTGCTCCCGTCGGTGTGAACAAATCCGATTCGAGAGGCTTCCGTGGCGTCGACAAACCGGATCGGCGCGGCGGCGGATGGTGGCGGCGGGTCGGAGGCAACAGGCACGATCGCTGGCGGGGACGAAGCCCGATCGGCGGAGGGGGGCGTCGGCGGCGGCGCTGCCGGTGGTCTCGGCTGACCGCAGCCGAGGACCAGGACGAGGGTCATGGGGCACAGCGCAAGGCAAAGTGGGGAGGAAGGAACCATGTCAGTGGCCTGCTCCTGCTGCGGTGGGCGGGGGGGCGCTGGAGGAGGAGGCAGATTTGTCGACCATGGCGCCGCGGCTCAAAAGGGCCTGGGCGTCTTGCGGATTGCCATCGAGCGCGGCGATCCGCCCCGCAGCCGCGTACCAGCCGGCGAGGAGGCGACGCATCCGCGCGCCCTCGTCGCGAGAAAGATTCCTCGCCGCGGCCTCGGCATCTTCAGACTTCAGGCGACGAAACTCCGCACGGGCCCGCTCGGCGTCGTCGGCCAGGCCGAGGCGCGCCAAGGCGGTGGCCAGCCCATACCAGGCGCCGGTGTAGGTGGGCGCCCGGTCGATTGCCCCCTGGAACGCCGCACGGGCCTCGGTGTTTTTCCCCTGGCGGAGCCGGGCATGGCCGAGGTGGAAGAGCCGGACAGCGCCGCCGCGGTCGTCGCCGATCGCCGGCTCGAGGACTTCGGCTGCCTCGTCGACCCGGTCGGATTTGAGGAGGCAGCGGCCGAGATGCCCTTGGATGTCGGGGAGGGACGGGTCGAGTCGGCGGGCGCGCTCGAGCCACTCGGCGGCCTCGGCATCGCGCCCCTCCTTCACGGCGTAGAGCCCGAGGCGATACCACCCCTCGGCCGTCTCCGGATGCCGCTCGAGATGGGCCCGCCACACCGTCGCCGCGGTCTCCTGGTCGCCGCGCTCGGCGGCGAGCGTCGCCGCGAGCGCCGTCGACTGCGGCCGAGAGGGATGACGGGCCACGATCCAATCAGCGAGCGTCTGCGCTTCCTCCACCAAGCCGGCGTAGCCCTCCGGCACCGCGGCCGACGGCGCGGGGAACCGGACGACCTCTCTCGGCGCTGCTGCCGCTTCAGGGGCGATCCGGGGGCGTGGCGCGGTGACGGCGACGACCGTTGCGGTGAGCGCGACAGCGGCGCCGGTCGCGGCCATCCAGGGCCAAGACATCCAGCGCCACGATCGAAGGGGGAGCGTACGTGTTTTGTCGGCCACCTTTCCGGCGGCGAGGCCAGCGCCCTGTCGATGAGGACCGTGGCGGGGGCGCTGGCGGTCTGTCGGCATGACGACGCGCCGGCCGCGCTCAGCGCAGCCGTTCCTTGAGCCGCCGGCTGGCGAGGGTGAGGGTGTCGCGCTCCTGAGGCGTCAGGCTCGCCTCGCCGGAGCGGCTGATCTTCTCGAGAATCCGATCGACCGCCTCGCGGAGGGCCTCGTCATCCTCGAGCGACGCCTGGCGCGGAGGGGTGCGGGAGGGCGGGGGGGGAACGTCGTCGGGACGAAAGATCCGGAATCGCTGCCGCGATTGGAGGAGCTGCGCGGGGGCTTCGAGGAGGTCGCCGATGTTCCAGCCTCGCCAGGCGTAGGCGAGGCCGAAGAGCGCCCCACCGATGTGGGCGAAGTGGGCGACGTTGCCAGCGCCATGGTAGGCGCCGTTGACGTCGGAGAAGAAGTAGAGGAGGCCGAGGGCCCAGGCGGGGATTGGGAGGATGCCCCAGAGGAGAAGCTCCTGGTGGGGGTTATGCCAGACGAAGTAGGCGAGGGTCGCCATCACCGCACCGCTGGCACCGACGAGCAACCCACCCCGACCCCCTTGGCCAAATTGCACGCTCGCCAGCCAGGCGAGGCCGGCGAGGACGATCGCCGTCAGCCAGAAGCGGAAAAATTCGTTGCGACCGACACGGGCCTCGACCTCCGGGCCGAAGAACCACAGCGTGAGCATGTTGAGGGCGAGGTGCCACGGCGAGCTCATGTCGTGGGCGAAGCCGTAGGTCAGCAGCCGCCACGCTTCGAGGGGGTGGCGAGGGAGGTCGCCGCGCATCGCCAGCCAACTATTGAGCGGGAAATCGTTCTCGGCGAGGAGGCAGGCGACCCAGACGGCGCAGTTGGCGACCACGATCGTCGTCACCGCGGTCCATTCTCCGGCGCCGGAGGATCCTCCCTGCCAGGAACGGTTCGATTGGGCGTAACGGCGGTCTGCAAAACCCATGGGATTCCTCGTCGGCCGGAACGCCGGCGGCGGCCCGCGCGGCAGCCGCCGCGGCCCGGGCGGAACTCATCGTAGGTCCTCGCCGGGGGAGGGGGCAACGGCCTGCCCCCTCCAGCCGCTGCGGCGGGTGTGTTAGATTCCCCCCGCAGGCCTGAGCCGGGGTCCGGTGGTGGCCGTAGCGATGGATGAGGGGGGCCGGTGCCCTCCTGCCGGGAACACTGACGCAACGCGAAGGGGAGAACAGGGCATGGCGACCAACGGGAGCTTGGGGCGGAAGTTGCGGATGGCGATCGTCGGGGGTGGGCAGGGGTCGTTCATCGGCCGGGTGCATGTCACCGCCGCCGTGCTCGACAACCGGGCCGCCCTCGTCGCCGGAGCGCTGTCGAGCGATCCGGCCCGGGCCAAGGCGAGCGCCGCCGACTACGACATCGCCCCCTCCCGTGCCTACGGCTCCTATGCCGAGATGTTTGACGCCGAGCGGAAGCTCCCCGCCGGCGAACGGATCGACTTCGTCTCCATCGCCACGCCCAATCACATGCACTTCCCCGTCGCCCGGGCGGCGGTCGAGGCGGGCTTCCACGTCGTCTGCGACAAGCCGATGACGCTCACCCTCGCCGAGGCGGAGGAGCTCGCGGCGATCGTCAAGGGCTCGAACATCGTCTTCGCCGTGACGCACAACTACACCGGCTATCCGCTCGTCCGTCAGGCGCGGCAGATGATCCTCTCCGGCGAGCTCGGCGACATCCAGGCGATCCGCGCCACTTACATCCAGGGCTGGCTGCGGAGCCGGCTCGAGAGCGAGGGGCAGAAGCAGGCCGCCTGGCGGACCGATCCGACAAAGAGCGGCGCCGCCGGCTGCTTCGGCGACATCGGCACCCACGCCTACAACCTCGGCCGCTACATGACCGGCCTCCTCCCCGACTCGATCAGCTGCAATCTCAAAGTCTTCGAGCCGCCGCGGCCGCTCGACGACTACGGCCATGCCGTGATCCGCTATGGCAACGGCGCCCTCGGCACCGTCACCGCCTCGCAGATCAGCCACGGCCGTGAGAACGACGTGCGGATCGAGATCGACGGGACGCTCGCCAGCCTCGAGTGGCACCAGGAAAATCCCAACCAGCTCTTCATCCGCAAGAACGGCCATCCCCACCAGATCTACACCCGCGATCCCAACGCCCCCTACACGAGCGACCCGGCCAAGGCCGCCTGCCGGCTCCCGTCGGGGCATCCGGAGGGCTTCTTCGAAGCCTTCGCCAACGTCTATCGCGCCACCTACGACGCGATGGAGCTGGCGATCGCCGGCAAGCCGTTCGAGCGCACCAATACGATCTATCCCAACATCCACGACGGCGTGGAGGGGATGTACTTCATCGAGCAGTCGGTCGCCTCGAGCAAGGCCGGCGGCGCCTGGCTGCCGCTCAAGCACCCGCTCGCCAGGCAGTAGTTCCAGGGATTCAAGGTGCGCCAGCACGCGAAAGGATTCGACACTTGCCCCCGGCCCCCCCTGTGAAGCGCGACACCGCTTACTTTGTCTTCGACATCGAGAGCGTCTCCGACGGTGCCCTCGTGTCGCGGCTGCGGTATCCCGAGGAAAAACTCTCGCCGCCCGCGGCGATTGCCCGGTGGCGCGCGGAGCTGATGGCGGAGCAGGGGAAGGACTTCATCCCCTACACCTTCCAGCTCCCGGTGTCGCTGGTCATCGCGCGGGTGGCCGCCGATTACCGGCTCATCGATCTGGTCGCCCTCGACGAGGAGAAGTCGCGGCCGCCCGAGATCGCACGGCTCTTCTGGGAGGGATGGCGGAAGTACGGGCGGCCGTGTCTGGTGACGTTCAACGGCCGTGGCTTCGACGTCCCGCTGCTCGAGCTCTGTGCCTTCCGCTATGGGCTCCCGATCCCCGACTGGTATGCCGAAGACAAGCGCAACTACGACCAGCCGCGCTACCGCTACAACATGGCGGGGCACTTCGATCTCCACGAATGGCTCACCAACAGCGGCGCGAGTAGGTTTCAGGGGGGGCTGTCGCTGGCGGCAAACCTGATCGGCAAGCCGGGGAAGCAGGATGTCGCCGGCTCCATGGTGCAGGATCTGTGGGACGCCGGCCGGGCCGCCGACATCCACGACTACTGCCGCGGCGATGTTCTCGACACCTACTTCATCTTTCTCCGCTCCCGCGTCCTGGCCGGCGAGCTTTCCCTCGAAGAGGAGCATGTCCTGATCGAGGAGACGCGGAAGTGGATCGAAGAGAAGTCGGCCTCGTCGCCGGGCCTAGCCCGCTACCTGAAGGCCTGGGGCGACTGGAAGAGCCCTTACGCGTGAGGGGGGCGACTCACTCCGCCGCCGCCGGCTCGCCGTCAGCAGGGATGGCCGCCCCGTCTGGTTGCCCAGCCGGGGCCCCTTCGGGCCTGTAGAGCGTCGCGGCCACGGCCTTGGCGGCGGCCTTGGCGTCGTCGTCGACCTTCCCCTTCGGGGCCCGAGCCTCCACCGTGTAGAGCCGCCCGCCGAGGACAACGCCGTAGGCAAACCGATCGACCGGCTCGGAGAGGCCACCGACTTTCGCCGTCCCAGGCATTGCCCAGGCAACGCCCTGGTGGCTTCCAAACGTGGCCGCGGCCGGCTTCTTGATCAGCTTCACGGGCCCGCCGGCCGGGAACGTCTCGACGAGCTTCGTGCCGATCGCCGCGATAAGCTCCGATTGGTTGGCAGCGGTGATCTCCCCGAGCCCGCCGGGCGCCGGTTCCGCCGTGACGACAATCGAGGGATACGACTTCTTCGGGCCGGGCTGGTAGCGGACGAGATAGTTTTGTGATCGGGGAGAACGGGTCCACCCGAGGGGAGAGCAGACCTCAACGCGCCCGCCGTCGAGGCGCAGCGCAGTGTCGGCGTCGATGAGTTTTGAGGTTGGCCGATTCGCGCTTTCGGCTGCCGCCGCAGACAGGGCATCGAGAGAGGCGGCCGGAGCGGCATCGTCGGAGGGCGCAGGCGCGGGTGCCTCGGGAGGCATCGGCTCTGCGGTCGCCGCAGGCTCGAGTGCCGGCGCTGGCTCGGCAGCGACGTCGGCGCCTGGTGGGGCAGGGGCGGGGTCAGTTGCCGCAGGCTTCGCGGCGCTTTCGGCTGCGCTCTCGGTAGCGGAATCGGCTGCGTCTTCATCGGGCTCGGTGCCCGCGGCGGGCGGCGCTTGCGAGCCCTCCGTGTGCGAGCCCTCCGTGTGCGAGCCCTCCGTGTGCGAGCCCTCCGTGTGCGAGCCCTCCGTGTGCGAGCC
>Ga0164294_10000997_pt1 | contig 26723 bp, 24 predicted proteins | sample GEODES005metaG_FD_111479 | JGI IMG/M metagenome (GOLD analysis project Ga0164294, IMG submission 111479) | Oligotrophic lake water microbial communities from Sparkling Lake, Wisconsin, USA - GEODES005 metaG | ecosystem: Environmental > Aquatic > Freshwater > Lake | place: USA: Sparkling Lake...
GTGCTTTTCAACCTTACCAACAAGGTCAGCGCCAACATCTGCTGCCTTTGTAAAGATTCCGCCACCAACGCGCATAAACATCGCAAGCATCGCTGCGCCAAAACCAAAGCCTTCAAGAACAGCTGGTGCGTTCTCACGGTAGATAATCACAACAAGTGAGGCACCGATAAGACCAAGACCAACAGTTGTCATACCAACGACACCACCTGTGCGAAAAGCAATCTGCACAGCCTTCTGGCCATCCGTGTTACGAGCAGCGTCTGCAACGCGCACATTTGCGCGCACTGCAAGCCACATACCGTTGTATCCAACGAGTGCCGAAAACGCTGCACCTAGTAGGAAGAAAATTGAGCGGCCGATGCGGATTTCAGCATCACCAGGCAGGGCAAACAACAGGAAAAATACGATCGCTACAAAGTAGGAGAGTGTGCGGAACTGGCGAGATAAAAACGCGGCGGCTCCTTCTTGCACAGCTTCTGCGATTTCACGCATCTTGGGTGTGCCATCACTTGCTGCCAACACCTGGGCACGTAGGCCATAGGCGATTGCAAGGGCAGCTAAAGAGATAGCCAGAACGATGTAGGCATATGTCAGATTGGATCCGGTTACTTGAACCAGTGATACGGTGCTTGAAGCACGCATAGATTCTCCTCCGTTGGAGTTACAGGCGCCCTATAACAAGGGTCAGGCGCGAGACTGGTGAAGTGTAGGTCAGAAAACCCCCTGTACGGCAAATTTATACTTATCTATTACCCACCACAGGCGCTAATCCCAGGGGGCTGGCCTGAGATAGCCTGCCCCTCATGAACATATTTGACGCCAATTCAGTCATCTCAACCCTGGGGTTGATCGGTGTTCTTGGCATCATTTTTATGGAGACCGGCTTACTCATTGGTCTGGTTTTTCCTGGAGGAGAGGTTGTCTTCTTGGCAGGCATTGCCGCCTCTGGCTCTGGCTCTGCCCTCTTAGGTCAAGCACAGCTTTCTACCCCACTGTTGTTTACCCTGGCACCAATTGCAGCAATCGTTGGTGGCGAGGTTGGTTACTGGTTTGGCAGGACATATGGGCGAAAGTTTTTTGATCGACCTGACAGCCGTTTCTTTAATCAAAAAATGGTGAGCACGGTTGAGAAGTGGTTAATCACATACGGGCCTAGAAAGGCTTTGGTGTTTGGCCGATTTATTCCATTTGCCAGAACGCTGATTAACCCTTTGTGTGGTGTTGTGCAGTTAGATAGAAAAACCTTCTCCACCTGGAATGCTATTGGTGCAATTATTTGGACCCAAGTTGCCATGGGTATTGGCTACTTTTTAGGTGATGTGTTTAAAGAAAATGGTAATTACTTTATAATTGGGATTGTCACCCTAATAGTTGTGGGAACCTCAATTCCACTAGCTTTACAAGTATTTAAAGAGTGGCAGTCAAAGCGTTATAAGCCTAAATCAGATAACTGATACGCAGCTCGGTACTCATAGCCTGCCTCAGTAATCTTTGGTTCTGCCCCGCGCTCAACAATTACTGCAACGCCAACAACAATTGCGCCCGCTTCAATTAACGCTTCCACAGCCGTTAGGACCGATCCACCAGTTGTTGATGTGTCCTCTACTGCGAGTACTCGCTTACCCTTAACATCAGGGCCTTCGATGCGGCGTTGCAGACCATGTGCTTTTTCAGCTTTACGAACTACAAATGAATCAATCTTTTTGCCGTGGTTAGCTGCCACATGCATCATCGCTGTTGCAACTGGATCTGCCCCAAGGGTTAATCCGCCCACTGCGTCGTACTCAAGATCCTTAGTTAAATCCAACATAACCTGGCCAACAAGAGGGGCGGCAACTGAATCCAGTGTCACGCGGCGCAAATCCACGTAGTAATCAGCCTCTTTGCCGCTGGAGAGAGTGACCTTGCCATGCACAACAGCCTTGGAAAGTATGAGTTCTCTCAGAGTTTCATGTGAATTCATACTTTAACCTTACCGCGTTGACCATTCATCCCTACATTAGCGACATGAATGCACAGAGGTTAGAGACCTCCAGGTTATTACAACGCTTTGGTTTCGGGCCTCGTCCTGGTGAGTATGCACAAGCACTCAGAGATGGCGTTGTAGCAACCCGCGCAAAGGTTTTAACTGTTCCAGCGGTGGATGCTGGTGCTGCTCAGATTGTTGAACCTGTCATAACTGATTTAGGTAAGCGCCCTGCGGCAAACAGTAAAGAGATTGTTCCTTTTGCAATCGCGATGCGATACCAAACCGAGCAAATGACTATGTGGTGGCTAGATCGTATGGCGCTGAGTGATCATGGCCTAACAGAGCGCATGACATGGTTTTGGCATGGGCACTGGGCAACCTCGGTGCAAAAACTAAATTATGCGATGCCGCTCTATGTTCAAAACAAAACGTTGCGCACTCACTGTTTAGGTAATTTTAAAGATATGTCTCGTGCCATGATTAATGATGGTGCTTTGCAGTTTTGGTTAGATGGACAGGAGAGCACATTTAAGCTCCCTAATGAAAACTTAGGTCGCGAATTAATGGAGCTTTTTGTTTTAGGTGTTGATCGATACACAGAAGATGATGTGAAAGCGGCAGCACGTGCATTAACCGGATATCAGGTTGAGCGAAGCAGCGGTGTTGTGAGCTTTAATGCAAAGCGTCATGATGCAAGTGCGGTTACCATTCTGGGAACAACGCAAGCCTTTACCGGCGAATCCTTGTCAGATTTCTTAGTAGCACGTGAAGATTGTGCAACATTTATCGCAGAGCGGTTGTGGTACCGATTCATTTCTAGTACCGAAACCATGCCAAGTACTTTTGCGGCAAAGAAAGCATTGGCTGGGCGAGATATCTCTGCAGCTGTTGCCGCCATGGCCAATGATCCAGCGATAAGAAATACCTCCCATGATCTGGTCAAATCTCCCGTTGAGTGGTTTATCGCAGCGTGCAGAGCGCTGGAGTTAACTCCATCAAACCTAAAGACACCTTCTCAGTTGATTAACTTCTTGGACAAGCTTGGCCAAGTGCCATTTATCCCACCTAATGTGGGTGGATGGCCTGCAGCAGAGGCGTGGTTGTCCTCTGCAACTGCGCAGTATCGAATCGCATTTGCTGGTTGGTTAATTAAGCAGAGTGATTTGCGAGCTCTGAAAGAGATTTCCCTTGGTTCACGTGTTGTAAAGAGTGCTGATTGGTTAGGTGTAGCTGAATGGAGCCCACGAACTCAATCAACCTTGCGTGCATCGTTGGCTGATCCCGCACAGTTTGCATTGCTTGCCTTGTGTAGTCCTGAATTTATCGTGAGTGCATAGGAGACGGCCATGGATACAGTAACCAGAAGGAAGTTCCTAAAGCTCACAACAGGAGCCATTGCAGTTGGTGCGGCAGCACCACTGCTTAGTATTGATCAGATCGCACAAGCAGCAATTGATCGACCATTACCAGCAAACACTCCCATTCTTGTTGTTATTACTTTGTATGGCGGCAATGATGGATTAAATACCGTTGTTCCCTACACAGATCCTTTGTATTACTCACTTCGACCAGAGCTTGCCTATAAGCAAGAGGTTGTTCTGCCACTCAATGCAGAGCTTGCGTTAAATCCTGCAATGGTCGGCTTGAAATCTTTGTGGGATCAAAACAAGGTTGCAATTGTTCGTGGTGTTGGTTATCCCAACCCTGATCGCTCACACTTTTCATCGATGGCAAAGTGGCAAACTGCATCCCCTGTAAAACATATTTCAACCGGGTGGCTGGGTCGTTGGGTTGATTCACAACCAGAAGATTCCATGCTTGCAATCTCACTCGGATCAGTACTGCCGCCCTTGTTGGCTGGTGCAAAGCGTTCGGGGTCTGCACTTCCTCTAGGCGGATTAGTTATTCCTAAAGGTGATTTAGCGTTGCAGTGCTTAAAGCTGTCAAAAGCTGTAACAAAAGACTCTAAGTTAATGGCTGCTGCTGCAACATCAATGCGCACTCTATTCTCTGTCTCCACAAGTGTGCAGCCAGTCCTGAAACTACCTGCACCTGTAAGCCCTGATCTGCCCACAACTAATGGTGGAAACGCTGGCGGAGGTGCCGATTTAGCCCAGCAGTTAGATGTTGTGGCTAAGTTGATCGCTGCGGGCTCCCCAACAAAGGTGTGGTCTGTCTCCCTAGGTGGTTTTGATACCCATGCCAATGAAGCAAATGCGCAAGCATCGTTGCTGGGCACAGTGTCAGATTCTCTGTCACGATTTATGGGTCAACTCAAAGCAACGACGCGAGGCAATGATGTAACAATCATGGTCTATAGCGAGTTTGGTCGCCGAGTAGTGGGCAATGGATCAGATGGAACAGATCACGGAACCGCAGGCCCAATGTTTATTGTTGGTAACTCAGTTAAGGGTGGCTTCTACGGAGAACAACCATCCTTGAAGAATCTCTATAAAAATGATTTGGCTGTAACAACAGATTTCCGCGATGTCTACGCAACGATGATTGAAAAGGTTTTGAAATCGCCCGTTGGTCCAACCCTCGGCACCTGGTCAGGGCGAATTGACTGCTTAAATTAATCTTCTTTGTAGATAATTACTTCATTTTTACGACGTGTTACTAACCCTTTAGGTGGGTTTTGTTCAATCAGTGCATTTACCTCAATCCGAAGCTGTGCGACTTCAACAGCCATATTTGCTACAGCAGACTCTAATTCAATAATTCTCTTGATGCCTGCGTGATTAATTCCTTCACCAACAAGTTTTTGTACTACGCGAAGCAAGGCTATGTCACGCAAAGAGTAACGACGGTTGCGTCCTTCGGTCCGCGATGGAGAAACTAAACCTAACTTGTCGTATTGACGCAAAGTTTGTGGATGCATTCCCGAAATCTCTGCAGCAACTGAGATGACGTAAACACCAGCCTCATCATCTGGCTGGTTAGCGTTGATCTCTTCGCTCATATCTTTGCCTTACTAACAAACTCTTCGCGGATATCGTACGTTGCGGTTTCTTCGGCAAACCTCTTTAGAGCATCGAGTGCTTTGCCATCAACGCGCTGTGGGACTTGGACCTCGACAGTGACCAGTAAATCACCTGTGGTGCTTCCTTTTACGATGCCGCGGCCCTTAACACGCAGTGTGCGACCGTTAGGTGTGCCGGGTGCAATACGCACTGTTACATCATCCCCAGACATAGTTGGCACCTTTATATCTGCCCCTAGCGCAGCCTCTGCAAAGGTAACGGGCAATGTAATAGTTAAGTTTTCACCTTTGCGAGAAAAGATTGGGTGGGGCTTAACGTGGAGTTGAATGAACAAGTCCCCGGGACCTGCTTCACCGTGTGCGCCTTTACCTTTAACGCGAATCTTTGCACCATCACTAACACCTGTTGGAACACGGGCTGAGATGTTTTGCGCTTGTCCACGATCTGTTGCTAAACGCAGCTCAAGTGTTGTTCCAAATACAGATTCACGAAATGTAATTGTTGCCTCTGTTTGTAGATCCTGTCCTTTGCGTGGCCCACGTCGCACGCCGCCACCAAACAAATTGGCAAAAATATCTTGTGGGTTTCCGCCACCAAATACATCGTGGAAATCTCCACCTTGGAATCCGCCTCTTTCAAACAGTGAACGTGCTTCATCATATTCAGCGCGCTTTTTTGCATCAGACAGGATTTCATAGGCTTCTGATACTGCTTTAAACTTTTCTTCTTTTGTAGCATCACCCTTTGTTTTATCTGGGTGTAGATCACGTGCAAGTGCGCGGTACCTTTTTTTAATCTCATCGGCAGATGCCTTCTTATCTACACCAAGGACTGTATAGAAATCCTTTTCATAGAGATCTTTGGCTGCCATGTGAGGTTAGGCTCCTGCTGGATCTGTAACAGCAACACGAGCAGGACGCAAGATGCGCTCTTTGTACTTATATCCAGGCTGCAAAATCTTTGATGCAGTTGCCACATCAACATCTGCAGACTCATCATGCATTAGCGCCTCATGAATCTGTGGGTCAAAAACTTCACCTGCCGTGCCGTATTTTTCTAGGCCAATGCGCGAAGTTATTGAATTGAGCTGATCTGCCACCGCTTTAAAGCCACCAGATAGCTCGCCATGTTGTTCTGCGCGATCAACATCATCTAGTAGTGCCAAAAGCTCTGTTAGAACAGCACCCACTGCGCTTTCATGGGCAACTGCCCTATCGCGCTCAACGCGCTTTTTGTAGTTTGCATACTCTGCTTGTAGTCGTTGCAAGTCAGATGTCAACGTTGCAACCGGGTCAGCTTCCTGACCCGGCTCAACAACAGTACTCTCTTCCTGACTCTCAACTTCTTCAGTTGTGTTCTCTGACATTACTTACTTTCTTCTTCTACAACTTCAGCGTCTTCAACGCCATCTTCTTGTGGTGTTGCATCTCCTTCAGCTGCTCCTGCTGCATAGAGTGCAGCACCAAGTGCTTGGCTAACGGTTGCAACCTTTTCAGTTGCTGACTTAATCATTTCGTAGTTTGAACCACCGAGTGCGGTCTTTAACTCTTCGAGTGCACTTTCAGTTTCTGTCTTCTTCTCAAGAGCATCGCCTTGTGACAACTTCTCTTCGTTCTCCTTGATGAACTTTTCAGTGGAGTAGAGAAGTGAGTCTCCAGCGTTGCGGATCTCTGCCTCTTCCTTACGCTGACGATCTTCTTCAGCATGTGATTCAGCATCGGCCATCATGCGCGCGATCTCATCTTTGTTAAGTGCAGATCCGCCAGTAATAGTCATGCTCTGCTCTTTACCTGTTCCGAGATCCTTTGCAGAGACATGAACAATTCCGTTTGCATCGATGTCGAAGGTGACTTCGATTTGTGGGACTCCACGTGGTGAAGGTGGCAAACCTGTTAGCTCGAACATTCCTAGCTTCTTGTTATAAGCAGCCATTTCACGTTCGCCTTGGTATGCCTGAATCTGCACAGCAGGCTGATTGTCATCTGCTGTTGTAAAGACTTCACTGCGCTTTGTTGGGATTGTTGTGTTGCGCTCGATCAGACGTGTCATCACACCACCCTTGGTTTCAATACCAAGTGAAAGCGGGGTTACATCTAGGAGCAATACATCCTTTACTTCACCCTTTAAAACACCGGCTTGAAGGGATGCGCCAACTGCAACAACCTCATCAGGGTTAACGCCTTTATTTGGCTCTTTACCGCCAGTTAATTCTTTAACTAGTTCAACAACAGCTGGCATGCGAGTTGATCCACCAACTAGAACTACTGATTCAATCTTTGCAATAGGAATTCCGGCATCCTTTAGAACTGCCTGGAATGGCTTCTTGCAACGCTCTAGTAGGGCAGCGGTTAACTGCTGGAACTGTGCACGAGTAATTGTTTCATCCATGAAGAGTGGATTCTTCTCAGAATCAACTGTGATGTATGGAAGGTTGACTGATGCAGATTGAGATGATGAGAGTTCGATCTTTGCCTTTTCAGCAGCTTCACGAATACGTTGCATCGCCATCTTGTCTTTTGTTAAATCAATTCCGTTTGCTGCACCAAATGTTTGTACCAGATGATCAACAAGTGCTTGATCCCAGTCATCTCCACCGAGGTTGTTATCGCCGTTAGTTGCCTTAACTTCAACTACACCATCACCGATTTCCAATAGTGAAACGTCAAATGTTCCACCACCAAGGTCGAAGACAAGAATTGTTTGTTCTTTATCTGCTTTATCTAATCCATAGGCGAGCGCTGCAGCAGTTGGCTCGTTGATGATGCGAAGAACATTGAGGCCAGCAATTTCGCCAGCTTCTTTTGTTGCCTGACGCTGAGCATCGTTGAAGTAGGCAGGGACTGTGATAACCGCATCGGTTACTGTCTCGCCCAAATACGCCTCTGCATCTCGCTTTAGCTTTTGTAGTACGCGTGCTGAAATTTCTTGTGAGGTGTACTTCTTGCCATCGATATCGATTGTCCAGTTAGTACCCATGTGACGCTTAACAGAACGGATCGTGCGATCTACGTTTGTTACTGATTGACGCTTGGCAACCTCGCCAACAAGGACCTCACCATTTTTAGCAAAGGCCACGATTGATGGGGTTGTGCGCGCACCTTCTGCGTTGGCGATAACCGTTGGCTCGCCACCTTCAAGGACAGATACGCAGCTGTTAGTTGTTCCGAGGTCGATTCCGACTGCTCTAGCCATTATGTATGCTCCTTTTATCCCTCTCGAGCCTGATCTAGGGTCGAGGACAGTTGAACTTGAGTCGAGTATACACAAAAGATTGAGTCGTTGCGACTCAGGTTTGAGTCTGGTTCAACACACACCCATAGGGGTTTATTGCCTACCCTCTCCCTATGAACCTCGCACTAGCAGGCCTTGCCTATGGCGTAACGATCTTCGCTCTGATCCTTCTGGTTGTTCAAAGCCGACAGTTGATCGCGATCTTTACATCAGGTCAACCCGATCCAACGCGTGGCACTAACAAGCCGCAACGTTTAAGGATGATGCTGGGTGAAGTCTTTGGACATACAAAGATGCTCAACTTTACCGTTGTTGGTTTTGCGCACTGGTTTGTGATGATTAGCTTCTTTGGACTGTTTGGAACATTGGTAACTGCATACGGCCAACTTATTAATCCGCACTTTGTAATTCCGGTACTTGGTCGCCTGTGGGTGTATGAGTACATAACCGAACTCATGGCGTGGACAACTGGAATTGCAATCGTTGCTTTGATTGGAATTCGCCAGGTCACACTTCGCACCAATAAGCGTTCACGTTTTGCTGGCTCTGGAAATTGGAAGGCTTACTACGTTGAGGCAACTGTTTTGGCGGTTGTCTTCTGTGTTATCGCACTGCGTGGGCTTGAAGGTGCCCTCTCTGATGAAACACAGTGGAACCGTCACTACATCACCACCTGGTTTATTGCCGACATGTTTAAGTCATTGACCTTGACAGAGATAACAACCTGGATTCAGATTGTTGCAACAATAAAGATTGTTGTATCAATGCTCTGGTTTATTGTCTTGGCCGCAAACCTGACCATGGGTATTACATGGCACCGCTTCTTGGCACCTTTCAATATCTTCTTTCGCCGAAACGCTGATGGGCAATCATCTCTGGGTGCACTGCCTCCGATGCTCTCACACGGGGCAGAGATTAACTTTGAAGATCCCAAGGAAGATGATGTCTTTGGTTTAGGCACACGCGCTGACATATCCTGGAAGGGATTGTTGGATATGTCATCGTGTACTGAGTGTGGTCGTTGCCAATCACAATGTCCTGCTTGGCATACAGATAAACCGCTCTCACCAAAGCTTCTCATCATGGCTATGCGCGATCACGCCTTTGCTAAAACCGTTGAAAATGAAGCGTTTGTTGGTGAGAATTCACCCATTAGCTTAGATGTTTTGTGGTCCTGCACGACATGTGGTGCCTGTGTTAATGAGTGCCCAGTTGATATCGAACACATTGATCACATCGTTAACATGCGACGCTTCCAAGTATTAGTTGAATCAGAGTTTCCATCTGAACTGGGTGGAACATTTAGAAATCTTGAAAAGACTGGTAACCCGTGGGGTGCTAATCGCACAGATCGTGAAGCATGGATTACAGAGTGTGATTTCCCGGTCACTGTTATTGACGGTCAATTACCAGAAGATGTTGAGTACTTGTTCTGGGTTGGTTGCGCCGGTGCCTATGAAGAGCGTGCAAAGAAGACAACAAAGGCTGTTGCAGAGCTTTTATATATGGCTGGAGTTAACTTTGCTGTTCTTGGTAAAAAGGAAACCTGTACGGGAGATCCCGCACGTCGTGCTGGCAATGAGTTCTTGTACCAGATTCTTTCTCGCGAGAACATTGAAACATTTAAAGAAGCATTCGGTGATCGCCCGAAGGGTAAGAAGAAGGTTGTTGTTACCTGCCCTCATTGCTTCACAACAATTGGTCGAGATTATGGACAACAGGGTTTTGAACTTGAGATGGTTCACCACACACAACTTCTTAACCAACTGCTTCGTGAAAAGCGTTTAATACCAATCAAGATGTCACACACCGCAATGACCTATCACGATCCTTGTTACTTGGGTCGTCACAATGAGATCTACCAACCACCACGTGAAATTCTTGAAGCAACGGGTGCTGAGTTAACTGAGATGCCACGTAATAAGGAACGATCATTTTGTTGTGGCGCAGGTGGCGGACGTATGTGGATGGAAGAAAAGATTGGCACGCGCATCAATATCAACCGTGTGGAAGAGGCGATCAATACCGGTGCAACTGAGTTAGCTGTTGCCTGTCCTTTCTGCCGCGTGATGACCTCAGATGGCATGAACGCCAAGGAGTCTGCCGTTGAGGTTTTAGATGTCGCCCAGGCTTTGCTGCGCTCAGTCAAAGAGGCCTAGATTCAAGAATTGGGCGTACTTTCCACCTGTTCTCAGCAAAGACCCAGCCTGTGAGAGCATTGTGTGGCTATGACTACCACCGCAGAAAAGACTCTACAGCGCATTCTTGTCGTTGATGATGAATCAAGCATCAGCGAACTGATTTCTACAAGCCTTCGATTCGTCGGCTTTGATGTCCGCACCGCAGCTAACGGCGCCGAGGCGCTACGTGTTGCAGAAGAGTTCAAGCCACATGCAATGGTTCTTGATGTGATGCTGCCTGACCTAGATGGTTTTGAGGTGTGTAAGAAGATTCGCAACGAAGGCGTCGACACCGGCGTTCTGTTTCTTACAGCAAAAGATGGCTTGGAGGACAAAGTTAAGGGTTTAACCCTTGGCGGCGATGATTACATGACTAAGCCATTTTCATTAGAAGAGTTAGTCGCTCGATTGCGCGCACTATTGCGCCGCACAGGTGTGGATCACATCGAGATCGATGATGAGAAGATGCGTTTTGCTGATCTTGAATTAGATGAGGCAACACACGAGGTTAGTCGTGCTGGTCAGATGCTTGATCTGTCACCAACAGAGTTTGCATTACTGCGCTACCTAATAATTAACGCGGATCGCGTTGTGTCAAAGGCACAGATTCTTGATCATGTTTGGCAGTACGACTTCCGTGGTGACATGGGAATCGTTGAGACATACATTTCATATCTTCGCAAGAAGGTTGATTCATTTGATCCACCACTAATTCACACCGTGCGCGGAGTCGGTTATCGCTTACGAATGCCTCCTAAGTAAAGTATGAAGAGTCCGTTTGCGAATACAAGTTTACGTAATCGTCTAACGGTCGGCGTACTAATACTTTCTGCATTCGGATTTGCTGGTGCTGGAATTGGTGCACAAGCTCTTTTACAAAATTACTTGATCCATCAAGTCGATGATCAGTTGCTCAGTGTTGTGGCTGGCACAGCCGATCGGCTTGACCAAGCTGGTATTGCAAATGATGATGACGATCAGAGTGCACGTGCTGCAACACCACTCAACCGTGTTCCAACATCAATTTCAGTTACGGTTTTAGATCCATTTGGAAACCTTGTAGGTGGTATCGGTGGTGACCTTAACTCCAATAAAATCACTGATTACGTGAAGGGGCTACTGCCAGGTGAGGTCGCAGCCTTTGGATCCGAGCCCTTCACAGTTCAAGCACCCGGAGCTGACTTTCGCGTTGCAACAACCGTTCTGCCATCATCTCTTGGTTCGGTAATCGTTGCGCAATCCTTAAGTGATTTTGATAAGACAACACGTCAAATCGGTGTTGTCTTTCTCATTATTGGCGGATTTGCACTTTTGTTTATTGCTTTTGCTTCTCGTCAAGTTATCAAGCTCGGTATGAAACCACTGGAAAAAATGCAGGTCACCGCTGGACAGATCGCTGCCGGTGATTTATCTGCTCGTCTTGAAAACTTTGAGCCAGATACCGAAGTAGGTCGTTTAAGTACCTCACTTAACCAGATGCTTTCTCGAATTGAAGAGTCCTTTGCTGCTAGAACAGAGTCTGAAAACAAGCTTCGTCGCTTTGTTGCAGATGCCAGCCATGAGCTGCGCACACCACTTACATCAATTCGCGGCTTTGCAGAGCTTCACCGTCAAGGCGCTGTGCCTGACGGTGAAAAGACGCGCGAACTTATTGCGCGTATTGAAAAAGAATCGATGCGTATGGGGTATTTAGTAGAGGATTTGCTGATGCTTGCACGTATGGATCAATCACGAGAGTTAGTTGTTGCAGATGTTGATCTTTCACATCTTATTAAAGAAGCGGTCTCTTCGGCCCAAGCTGCCGGTCCTGATCATCCAATTTCTATAGATATTGCTCACGATGTTCATACACAAGGTGATGCTGACAAGATCTATCAAGTAGTTACTAACTTGCTAGCAAATGCTCGTGCTCACACACCAGCGGGTACAGCGATACATGTTGCAACGTACTCAGATGAGGATGGCTCGTATGTCTCTGTTGCAGATAATGGACCTGGGCTTACAGCCCAGGATCAAGCACATATCTTTGAGCGTTTCTATCGCGTGGATACCTCTCGCCAGCGCAGTAGCAGCGATGGAAGCGGGCTCGGACTTTCAATTGTTGATGAGGTCATGAAAGCCCACGGTGGAACTGTCTCTGTTGCTTCAGAACCAGGCAACGGCGCTACTTTCACGCTGCATTTCACCACTTAGCCCAAAGACTCCATTGATTTAAGAACGGCGATACGTTCTGCAATAGGTGGGTGAGTAGAAAACAGTTTTGATACAGATTTTGAATCCAGCGGTGATTCAATCCAAATATGTGCAACAGCTGTTGATCGCTGTTGCACAACAGTTGAATCAGCTGCTAATACTTCAAGTGCTGAGCGAAGCCCTGCTGGGTTTCGTGTGAAGGAAACTGCTGTTGCATCAGCTAAGGATTCACGCTTGCGTGAGATCGCAGATTTCAACATCATTGCAGCTAGTGGTGCCAAGATAAGAATAATGAGCGAAACAACCAGTGCCAACGGATTACCGCCGCCTTCACGATCGCGCCGTCCACCAAAGAACATCATGCGGGTCAACATGTCACTTAAGATCGCAATTGCACCTGCTGTTGTTGCAGCAACGGCGCTTACCAATGTGTCACGGTTAGCAACATGTGCCATCTCGTGGGCAATAACACCTTGGAGCTGATCACGATCCATCGCATCCAAGATGCCTGTCGTGAAAGCAATAAGTGCGTGCTCTGGGTTTCGACCGGTTGCAAATGCATTAGGCGCAGTGTCAATAACAATTGCAACCTTAGGCATAGGAAGTCCTGATGCAATCGTTACCTCTTGAATCAAATCAAACAACTTTGGATTATCTGACTCTTGAATTAACTTGGCACCGGTCATTGTTAAAACAAGTTTGTCAGATCCATAGTAGGAACCCCAGACAGAAATCAGCGCGATGCCAACTGCAATTGGGACTATCCCTGCTGTTGATGTTCCAAAGTATGTTAGCGCTGCATAAACAACAACCCACACCAGCACACCCATGCCAACAAGAAGGCCAACTGTTTTGCGGCGGTTAGCCGCCTGCATCGTTCTAAAGTTCATTAGAACTTAACGTTAGGAACGTTACGATCTTGAGGATCTTCAACCTCATAAAACTCGCGCTCTGTTACCTTTGCAAAACCTGCAAAGAAGCTGCTGGGCACTGTCTTCACAGCGGTATTGAGCGAGCGCACATTATCGTTATAGAACTGACGTGAGAATGCAACCTTGTTTTCAGTTGTTGACAACTCTTCTTGTAATGATAAAAAGTTTGTAGATGCTTTTAGATCTGGATACGCCTCAGCAACTGCAAGCAATCCTCGTAACGCTTGTGTGAGCATGCCATCTGCAGCTGCAGTATCTGCAACGGTGGTGGCAGTTGTTGCTTTTGCTCGAGCAGTAACAACTGCGTCAAATGTTGATTGTTCGTGGGTTGCATATCCCTTAACAGTTTCAACCAAGTTAGGAATCAGATCTGCACGGCGCTTTAACTGAACCTCGATCTGGGCCCATGCTTCATCGACTGTGATGTTCAAGCGAATCAAACGGTTGTATTGAGAGATGATAAAGACAGCGATAAGAGCTGCAACGCCTAGAACAATGATTGTTTTCATACCTAATTAAGCCGCGCTTTCTGTCGGTTTAGCCCGACGATTAATTTATTTTTGATCGGTGGAAGTTCATAAATGATCGGCTAGGGGTTGGGCCACGCTGACCTTGATACCTAGAACCATACTTCTCGCTGCCGTATGGATGCTCAGCAGGAGATGAGAGTTTGATGAGACAGAGTTGACCGATTTTCATGCCAGCAAATAACTTAACGGGCAGGTTGGCAACATTGGAAAGCTCAAGAGTGATGTGACCGCTAAATCCCGGATCGATAAAGCCAGCGGTGGAGTGTGTGAGTAAACCTAGGCGACCTAGTGAGGATTTACCCTCTAGGCGTCCTGCGATGTCATCAGGCAGTGTGATGACTTCATAGGTGCTGGCCAAAACAAACTCACCTGGGTGCAAGATAAATGGTTCATCGCCCTCTGCGACAACCTCGCGTGTGAGCTCTGGTTGTTCAATAGATGGATCAATGACGCTGTACTTGTGGTTTTCAAAAACACGGAAGTACTTGTCCAGGCGCACATCAACAGATGATGGCTGGATCATCGCTTCATGGAAGGGCTCGCAGCCGACTCGGCCTGCCTCTATCTCTGCGCGGATATCGCGATCGCTAAGTAGCACGGCGTGAGCCTATAGGAATCTGCGCTTAATTCAGGGGATCGGTGGCCCAGAGCCAGATATTTCGATCCTCTGGTTGGCCCTCCATAAGTTCTAATGCAAAGGGCCCGCCCTTTTGGCGTTGCCAATCATTAGCTGCCAATAGGCGAGAAAGACCAGCAAGTGCCACAGGATCTGCTAACTCATCTGCTGTTCCGTTAAACACAACTGGTCCTGCGTGATCAAAGACCACGGTGCCGATTGCAATCTTGCCGCTATTTGATTTAACAATTTCAATCACGCGTGATTGTTGTGGCCAATCAATGTGCGAACCAGTGCGGATCTCCCACAAGCCATGTGAGCCGTTACTGTTTTTCCTTTGCGAAATTTTGTGATCGTGCACATGTCCAGCAAACCACAAAATTACATTGGGATTTTCTTCCAGTAATTGTGCAACCTCTTGTTCGAGCGCCGGTGAGTCCACACCATCTGGCACATAACCATTAAAAAGGTTTTCAAGTGGGTGATGCGAAGTTAAAACCACATACTTATCCTTTGAATCACTCAGTAATTGTTTTAACCAATCAAACTGCTCTCGATGGATACATCCTTGCCATCCACCGTAGCGATTAACAGTGTCTAACGCTATTAATCGCACCTGGCTGCCAATGTCTCTGTGCCAATATGAAATCTCTTGCTGCGCAACATCTAGTCCGTGATCATGCCCACAGTTTGTGTGGATGTTGACCCAGTCCTGCATCTTTACTAATGCTCGGCGCGGATCTGCAGTAACTTCATTTGTATCCATGTGATCTAAACCTGGATAGACAGCTGGACCTACTTCGCCAAAGCCAGTAAATAAGTCAGCTAGGTCTGCCATGTTTTTTAAGGCTGCTAATTTTTCAGAGCCCTGTGCAAGTGCATCTAGTTCAGGTGTTGGCGCAGCGGTTCCTTGCAATAAGGCGTCATGGTTTCCATGTACCGCAAGCCATTTGTGTGTTAAACCTTTTGCAATGAATTGACGCTCTGATGCTTCCAGTGCACCTTTGAAATGTGGAAAATCATGTAGAACATGTGGGCGATCGGCAGGCATTCCAGTTGGTGGACCATCTGGATGGTAGTAATGCGCATCGTATAAATCTGCATTCGATGAATGTGAGCCTTCAGAGCGTTGTGGGTCACCACTTTTTGGGGTCACAACCCCGCCATCTAATATCGTTTTGTACCAATCGAGCTCATTACTTTGAGCGTTATCTGTTACATCACCTGTAATTACCACAGCATCGATTGCCGCACCAGTCAGTGGTGCTCGCTTAATCTCATTTGCCGCAGTCACCATTGCTTCAAGAACCTGTGTAGTTAAAAACTCTTGCGCGCGATATGTACCGATATATGGCACCAATTGTGACAAAGAATTATCAGGATCTGCAATGCGATCTAAGAACTCAAGGCGCGCAGGAGATGCCGCATCGCAAATGTGGATATCACTTAAGTGAATAAACGCTGCTACAACTTGAGCATTAAGTGGTTCATCACCTATGATGTTCTCGCCCTTGTCATGTAAGAGCTCACGCCAATTTGAATCAGGTGAAACCTTGGAACGAACGATGCGATTACTCGAAGTACTATGCATTTGTTACCAAGACTTCCTTGCTGAGAACCTGCAGTTGAACTTGTGAGCCTGGATGTAAATCACCAGTTGCCGCACTTGTCATAAGAGATTGCACAATTGTTCCATCTGGGGTTTGGCACACAATGTTTGAGGAAGCACCCATAAATGATCTAGTCAGAACCTTTGCGTGTGATTGACCAGACGATGCAATAACTGCGATTGACTCTGGGCGTATTAAAGCGTGCACCTTGCCGCTTTCGTTTCCGCGCTTTAAGGCAATAACGTTGCTACCAAAGATTTCAACCATGCCATCTGTAATTTGTGTTGGAATCTTGTTCATATTGCCCACAAAACTTGCAACGAATGATGATGCTGGATTGTTATACAGAACATCAGGCGTATCAATCTGTTCCAACTTGCCTTTGTTCATAACACCTACGCGGTCAGAGATTGACATAGCTTCCTCTTGATCGTGTGTCACAAACAAGGTCGTTGTCCCTAGCTCTAATTGCAGACGTCGAATTTCTTCTCGCAAATTTGTGCGTACTTGAGCATCAAGTGCTGATAGCGGCTCATCCAACAAAAGCACCTCTGGCTCGATAACTAAGGCTCTTGCCAGGGCCACGCGTTGTTGCTGACCACCAGATAATTGATGTGCGAAACGTTTGTGATGGTGATCTAAACCAACTAGTTCGAGTATTGAGTCAATTTTCTTCTCCCGAATAGACTTTGATACTTTGCGCATCTTCAATCCAAATGCAACGTTTTCAGCAACACTTAAGTGTGGGAATAGGCTGTAGGCCTGAAAGACCATTCCCATGTTCCGTTGATGCGCATGGTCATTTGTTATATCTTTGTTGTTAAGGACCACGCTACCTGTGTTTGATTTTTCCAAGCCGGCAATAATTCGAAGTGCTGTGGTTTTACCGCATCCTGATGGTCCCAGTAAGGCAACTAGTTCGCCTTTTGCGACATTGAGATTGAAATCATCCAGCGCCACGACGGCACCAAATCGACGTGTCAATCCGCTCACTATCAGCGAGTTTGTCTTCATTTATGCCTCTTCCTTAACCGTTTTGGAATTTTTTCCACCAAAAAATGTAAATCCAAACAAAAGCACCCATGCAAAAAATATGGAACCAACCGAGAGTGCGGTAGCGCCGGTAATGTTTTGCTGAGAAACATTTGTTACCCAGACTGGAAAAGTTGACCAGTGCAAAAGTTGCGCCAAGGTGTACTCACCTAAAGACAAAGCAACCATCAAGAAAAGTGCGGCATAGATTGATGGTTTGATTGTTGGAACAATGACTTGTGTTAGAACACGAATCCATGTAGCGCCAAGACTTCGTGCTGCCTGTGTCAGTGTCGCCAATGGATGGCTTGAAAGACCAATGTCAAGCGCTCTATATGTGTAAGGCATTGCGATAACTACGTACATAAACGAAAGCTGGTAGATCGAGTTTTTTAGTATTGAAGGAAATGCTATTTGAGCACCTGTTGCTAATGCGACTACCGGAATGATTAATGGCATGATGGTGAGAATTTCAACAAATCGCTTATATCGTTGCCCGCTTAAATGTAACCAGGTCACCGTTGGCACCATGATAAGTAGGTTTATAACCACAGCTACAGCAGTAATTCGAGCTGTTATTGCTAGGTTTTCAGCGAACCCCGATTGATCAAGTATCCACCTGTAAGCAGTCAGGTCGTGTGTCTTTTCGGCTCCGTTACGCAGTGAGTACTCCGTTGCAGCGTATAGCGGGAAAAAAATGAATACGGCCGCAAATAACAATGTAAATTTAGAGCCCAGATTTTTCATTTCTGTTGCCATTTCGAAGTTCGTGATTGAATCCAAATATAGGGAAGCATTGCCAGTATTGAGACGATGATCATTCCAAAGGCCAGCGCATATCCAAGATTAAATTGCTGGATATTGACGTTGCCATCTATAAGAGAGCCAATCTGCAATGGAACTAGTGCGATGTTTCCTACAGTTAACGCTCTTGCTGTTGCATAAGCAGAAAATGCGCTTGCAAAAAGCAACAAGTAGCAGGCAATAAACGAAGGTAGCAATAGTGGAATTCCTACTCGGATCCAATAATGGAGTTTAGATGCACCTAGATTAGCTGCGCTATCTTTCCATTCCCGGCGAAGTGATGAAATGGCTGGAGAGATGACTATCACCATAATCGGTATTTGAAAGTAAGCGTAAACAATCACAAGACCTGTAAATGAGAAAAGGTTGAATCCAACTCCGTAAAGATCAATTCCGATTGATTTCAGAACAGATATAACCAATCCAGCAGGTCCAAATGCAGCTAAAAACATAAATGCCAATGGAACTCCGCCGGTGTTTGCCAGAACACCACTGATGGATGCAACAAATTTTTTCAAAGTTTGATTACTTTGTTTTTCGATGGCTATTGCGATTAATAAACCTGGAACAGAACCGACCAAAGCGGAAACTAATCCAAGGGTGATGCTGTTTTTAAATGCTAGTCGATATGGATCTTGAAACAACATTGTTATGTTGGAAAATGTAAAAGCGCCCTCGTTACTTTTAAAAGCGTTTACAGTCAATGAACCGATGGGCCATAAGAAAAATACGAGTACGAGAAGAAACATGGGGAGTAAAGGGAGAGGAAATTGGGACAAAAAACCATGAAAGGCGCCCCTCCTAGTAGAGGCGCCTTTCATGTCAACGTTTATGTTCGTTGCTTGTTTCATATAGTTAGAGCTTTGGCCATTCAGTTGCGATGAACTCTCTCTGTGCAACTTGCTGATCAGATGTTGGCTCTACGCGTTTTGCTGACTTTGGAATTCCAAAGCCCATTGGCGCTGCAACAAGTGTCTTCTTCTTGGCCATTGCTACCTCAGTAATTGGGTGAGCAGCACCTAGTGCCCAGATGTTTTGTCCGCCCATGATTACCTTCATTAACTTTGAACCTGAAAGCTTTAGATCTGCTGCAGTGAGATCCTTAGTTAGCTTTCCCTTGTTCTGTGAGTACAAGAACTCTTGCCATAGTCGGGCAGCTGCGCAGTGTGGTGCCTTTGCGTTAATCGCCTGAACATATGGAGTTCCCTGTAGAGCAACGTCGGTTGGAACAACGTACTTAAGGGTTACGCCAGCCTTCTTAAAAGTATCAATTGTTCCTGGGCCATTGAAGTCCCAGTCAATTGAAATCTTGTAAGCACCAGCTGCGAAGTTAGCTGCGTTTGCAAGTACTGGAACATAGTTTCCGTTTGCCTTTGCGGCCTTCAGTGCATCGATTCCTGGCTTCAAGTTAGTTGGGCTACCACCGAATGCAGCGTTGATCGCAAACAGTGTCAATAGTGCTTGTTGTGAACCAGTTGGGTCTCCACCCATTGCAAACATACCTTTGTACGCTGGATCAGTTAGAACTTCCTTAATTGACTTAGGCGCTTTCGGAATTGATGCGTCGTATGAGATCGCTAGTACACCGTAGTAATCGCCGTACCAAAGTCCGGTTGAATCTTTCCACTCTGTAGGAATGTCATTCCATGTTGCTACTTTATAAGGAGCAAACAGTGGCTTGCGTCCGATTCCAAGTGCATCTGGAAGAACTGAAATACCAATATCTACAACATCTGGCTGCTTTGATGCAGGTGCTGTCTTGATTGCTTGAATTTCCTGCGCTGATGAAGCGCCAGGGTTTTCGCTGTTTATCTTAATTCCGAATGCCTTTGAATATAGGTCAATCGCTTCACCGTAGTTAGCCCAGTCACGAGGAATTGCGATGAGGTTGAGTTCTTTTTCTTTCTTTGCAGCCTTTACAAGGGCGTCCATGCCGCCTGCCTGTGCAAGGTTTTGAACTTTACAGAAGTCAGTTGCTGCTTGCGCAGGAGCTGAAACTGCAATCAAGCCTGAAATAGCTGTTACTGCAGCGATTGTCGCTGCAACTAAACGCGAATTGCGCATATGTGTGATCCCTTCCTAAGGATTGTTTGAGCACTCTCCACAACGAAAAGAAACGTTCAGGGTTTTTGCTATGTCCAAACACGGTCCTGTTGGTGAACTCTCATTAAAAACTCAGCGTCAAACAGACGACTAAAAATTGGCTCAGGGATTAACGGCAGGTGTCGAATAGGTGGGTGGGGGCAAAATCCCCAGCCTGCCTGCCTTGCGTAAGTTACTGGCCGGTAGCACAATTGCCCCATGAGCCATTACACAGCCAATCTTCGTGACATTGAATTCTGCCTCTTTGACCTGTTAGGTCGCGACAAAGTTATGGGTACCAATCCATACGGTGAAGTTGATCGCGAGACCGCAATAGGAATGCTTGAAGAGATGAAGCGTTTATGCGAGAACGATTTAGCTGCATCTTTTGTTGAAGGCGATCGCGTTGGTGCGATTTTAAACAAGGAAACTGGCAATGTCACTTTGCCTGAAAGTTTTAAGAAGTCATATAAGGCATATGTCGATGGTGAGTGGTGGCGCTTAGATGCACCCGTTGATCTTGGTGGAATGAAAGTTCCGCCATCTGTTCGTTGGGCGATGGCTGAGATGGTGTTGGGATCAAACCCTGCAATTCACATTTACGCATCAGGTTATGCCTTCGCACAAGTTGCCTATGTTCTCGGAACAGATGAACAAAAGAAGATTGCAAAGCACATGGTTGAAAAGCACTGGGGCGCAACAATGCAGCTAACAGAACCTGATGCAGGTTCTGATGTTGGTGCAGGTCGCAGCAAGGCTGTTGCGCAACCAGATGGAACATGGCACATCACCGGAACAAAGCGTTACATCACATCAGGTGATGCCGACTTCTATGACAACATTGTTCACTACGTGCTTGCACGCCGCGAAGGTGGTGGACCAGGAACTAAGGGTCTTTCACTATTTATGGTTCCAAAATTTATGTTTGACTTTGAAACAGGTGAGATGGGCAAGCGCAACGGTGTGTATGTAACAGCCCTTGAAGACAAAATGGGTCTTAATGTTTCAGCAACCTGTGAAGTTAACTTGGGTGAACATGAGCCTGCTGTTGGTTATTTGTTAGGTGAGGTTCATGAAGGTATTGCTCAGATGTTTAAGATCATTGAGTTTGCTCGCATGATGGTTGGAACAAAAGCTATTGCAACCTTATCTGCTGGATATATGCATGCATTGTCATATGCCAAAGAACGTGTGCAGGGCGGTGACATGAAGGTAATGAATGACAAGGCTTCGCCTCGCGTCACCATCATTAAGCACCCAGATGTGCGCCGTTCGCTCATGGTTCAAAAGTCCTATAGCGAAGGTATGCGCGCACTAGTGCTCTATACCGCATCGATCCAAGATGAAATTGAACTTGCAATCCAGGCTGGCGATAAGGATCGTGCTGCGGATATGGAAGCGCTCAATGACTTACTGCTTCCAGTTGTTAAGGGTTACGGTTCCGAAAAGTCCTGGACCCTACTTGGTACCGAATCACTTCAAACATTTGGTGGAGCTGGCTTTACTCGTGACTGGCCACTAGAACAGTATGTTCGCGATGCAAAGATCGACACCTTGTATGAAGGCACAACTGCAATTCAGGGTCTTGACTTTTTCTTCCGCAAAGTTGTCAAAGATGGCGGACGCGCACTTGGTCTACTCGGTAAAGAGATTCATGCATTTGCTCAATCCGGTGGTGCTAACGCAGAAGAAAAGAAAGCTCTTGCAACTGCCCTGGGTGATCTCAATGCAATCGTTGCTGTTCTAGTTGGACATGCAATGGATTCACAAACAGATGCTGTGAAGATTTATCAGGTTGGTCTCAACACTTCTCGTTGCTTGATGGCCGTTGGTGACATCATCACCGCATGGTTGCTACTTCGCCAAGCAGATATCGCAGTTGAAAAGCTACCAAACGCTGGTAAGGACACAGATTTCTACACCGGCAAGATCGCATCAGCGCACTTCTTTGTTCGCAACAATCTGCCACACATCACCGCAGATCGAACAATCGTTGAAGCAGCTGATGGGTCAATCATGGAGATACCTGAGTCTGCTTTCTAACTTTGTGATGTAGCCTTCTCAGATGCTCACAAAGCACCGCGGGGAGTTTTACCTTGTTATGGGGGGGTTGGTTTTTTCCTTTAACGGAGTGATCTCAACTATTGTTTTAGATCACCTTTCTCCATTTCGGTTGGCGCAGGTGCGTTCTATTGGTGCTTTTCTTATTTTGTTCAGTATCACCATGGTTATCGACCGCCACTCCTTAAAGGCAACACGGGCCCAGATTCCTAAGCTGGCTACCTACGGTGTCATTGGTTTTGCAGCGGTTCAGGTTGGTTACTTTTACGGCATCCAACGGGGAGTTCCCTTGAGCCTGGTGTTGATTATCGAGTTCACCGCTCCCATTTGGATCGCCTTATGGATTAAGTATGTGCGCAAGTCCTATGTGCCAACCTCAATGTGGGGAGCGATCGCACTTTCTTTAATGGGTCTGGTCTTGTTGTCCCAACTGTGGAACGGTCTACGTTTTGATATTCCTGGATTGTTAGGAGCGCTCTTAAGCGCATTTGCATTAACGGCATACTTTTTACTTGGAAAAAATTTTGGAACAACTAGATCTGCGTTGTCATTAACTGTGTGGGGGCTTGCGATGGCCTCACTTGCATGGTTGATAGCAATGCCGGTCTGGACATTTCCCCTAGAAGTTTTCACAACATCAATGGACTTGCAAGGTGTCTTTGCCGGTAAGAGCTTGCCTGGCTGGGTGTTAATTACCTGGATCATCACAATGGGAACGATAGTTCCTTATCTTTTTGTGATCTCTGGATTGCGACTGCTCTCTGCCTCCACATCAAGTGTCATCGGAATGTTAGAGCCGGTATTTGCCGGAATCTTTGCGTGGGTGTGGTTAGAGCAGAGTTGGAATGCGATTCAGTTACTAGGAGCTGCTGTTGTGTTGATTGGAATCTATATCGCAGATCGTGCGCGAACAACTACTGACTAAGCTCCGAAAGAGTCTTCCGGTGGTGTGTTTGTAGTATCGCGCTGTTGCGTCCAGTCAGTTCCGCCACCAGGATTTTGTGGCATGTCGTAGAAGCGCGCATAGTGAAGCTGGGCAGAGACTGTAATTGTTCTCGTTGGTCCGTTACGGTGCTTAGCCACAATTAGATCTGCCTCACCAGTTCGGTTTTGTGAGTCATACATATCATCGCGGTGGAGCAAGATAACAACGTCAGCATCTTGTTCAATAGAGCCAGATTCACGAAGATCAGAGAGCATTGGCTTCTTATCTGCGCGCTGTTCAGGTCCACGGTTTAGCTGTGAGATTGCGATAACAGGAATGTTTAACTCTTTAGCCATTAACTTCAATTGACGAGAGAACTCAGATACTTCCTGCTGGAGGTTTTCAACCTTTTTACCTGATGACATCAGCTGGAGGTAGTCAATAACAATGAGTTTGAGGTCATGGCGCTGCTTGAGACGACGAGCCTTTGCACGGATCTCCATCATTGACAGGTTGGGTGAATCATCAATAAATAGCGGTGCCTCTGAAATTTCACCCATGCGACGAGCAAGACGAGACCATTCATCATCAGAGAGAGAGCCAGAGCGAATATTGTTTAGACCAACTCGAGCTTCTGCCGACAACATACGCATTGTGATTTCACTCTTTGACATTTCAAGAGAGAAAATGACAGATGTCAAGCCATCGTGAATTGATGCATGGCGGGCAATATCAAGACCAAGTGTTGACTTACCCATTGCAGGACGAGCAGCAAGAATAATCATGTTACCTGGATGCAGACCATGTGTTAGCGCATCAAGATCTTTAAACCCTGTCTTGACTCCTTCAATACCAATACCCTTTGAAATCGCTTCGATCTCATCAAGTGCTTGTGGCAAGAGCGTTGAGAGTTGAACATAATCTTCTGAAGAGCGACGCTCTGTTACTGCATAGACCTCTGCTTGTGCGAGGTCGACCATGTCATCGACTTCACCTTCCGTTGTGTAACCATATTGAACAATCTTTGTTCCGGCTTCAACTAAGCGACGCATAATTGCATGCTCGCGAACAATCTTTGCGTAATATCAAGCGTTAGCAGCTGTTGGAACCGAAGAGATAAGAGTGTGTAAATATGGTGCACCACCTGCGCGAGAAATATCTCCGCGCTTTGATAACTCTGCAGATACTGTTACGGCATCAGCTGGTTCGCCACGGCCATACAGATCAATAATTGCGTCGTAAATTAATTCATGTGCTGGGCGATAGAAATCGCGATCGCGAATAATTTCAATAACATCTGCGATTGCATCTTTCGATAACAACATTCCACCAAGAACAGATTGCTCTGCAATGAGATCTTGTGGTGGTGTGCGCTCAAACTCGGCACCAACAGAGTTGATGTTGGGATCACGAGGGCGGTTGTTAGGAAGTTCTGCGATGCTCACGCGGTAAACCTCCCATATGCCACTGACAAGCTATCGCCTGCGTGATGCGTAACTTAGGTCCACACCCCTATCGCACGCGAAAAAATCTCGTGGGCTTGTGGACAAGGGTGTGCATAAGTGGGTGGATAACCCCATTTTCCTGTGTATGTATCGGTGGATCTACTGTGCATAAGTACGGGTGCCCACCCTCATGAGGTGTAAAGGTGCAGGTCAAAGGCGATATCTATACACACAGCCCTGTGGAGCAAAGTAATTTGGCCTATCCCATAGTGCGAGATCGCACCCATTGTTTACCTGTCTAGGGCAGAGTTCCCCCATGATCGTTGATTACGCCCTATACCGCGATGGGATTCGATACGCCGAACCATCTAACCTGCCTGAGTTAATTACAAAAGCTAAGACTGACGGCGGTTTTGTCTGGGTTGGTTTAGCAGAACCCACGCAGGAAGAGTTTGAAAAGATCGTCGGAGATTTTCGATTTCATACTTTGTCCATCGAAGATGCGGTTAATGCAAAGCAGCGACCAAAGTTAGAGGATTACCCTGGATTACAGTTTTGTGTTTTAAAAACAGTCTTTTATGATGAATTGCGAAGTGAAGTTTCAACAGGTGAAATCTTCTGCTTTGTTGGCGATCACTACATTGTTGTTGTTCGCCACGGTGATGGTGCACCACTAGTTGACACTCGTCACCAGTTAGAGGCCAACCCAGAGCACCTGTCTAAGGGGCCATACGCGGTATTGCACGCAATCATTGATCACTGCATTGATTGCTATATAGATGTTGCAGCAGAGCTAGAAACGGATGTAATGCAGGTTGAACAAAGGGTATTTAATAATAATTTGGAGACACAATCAGAGGATATCTACTTCTTAAAGCGAGAAGTTATTGAATTCCGTCATGCAATTGATCCACTGCTTTCACCCTTGCAAAAGTTAGCAAGCGAAGGTGCGCCTCATGTCAATCCAGTACTGACTCCATTCTTCCGCGACACATTAGATCACTTATCACGTGCATCTGATGCTGCTGCAGGCCTTGATACGTTGTTGACATCAGCTCTGCAAGCAGATTTAGCCCACATTCAACTGCAGCAAAATATTGATATCCGCAAAATAACTGCCTATGTGGCGCTGGCTTCAGTGCCAACAATGGTTGCCGGTCTCTATGGAATGAACTTTGATGTGATGCCTGAATTACGCTGGAAATTTGGCTATCCGATGGTCATGACGGGTTTATTGCTGATTACTGGTTTTCTCTACTGGAAGTTCAAGAAAGCTAAGTGGTTGTAACAACTAAGCATTAAAAAAGCCCGCCACAATTAAGTGGCGGGCTTTTTAATATTTGTTTACTTGTCAGCAACAACGCTTACTGAAACCTTTGCACTCACGTTATGGCCCAATGTGACCTTTACTTCGTGTGTGCCAAGCTTTTTGATGTGGCCCTTAGTAGCGATCGAGTGACGATCGATATCTAGACCTGTTGCAGACTTGATTGCTGATGCAACATCTTTGTCAGTTACTGAACCAAAGAGTGCGCCTTTAGCGCCAACCTTGACCTTAGTAACAACTGTTGCCGCTTCAAGCTTAGCCTTGATCTCCTTGGCGTGATCGATGTCGCGAACTTCGCGCACTGAACGTGCTCGACGAATGCTTTCGATCTGCTTTTCTCCACCAAGTGACCATGCAATTGCATTTCCGCGTGGCAACAAGAAGTTGCGAGCGAATCCATCTTTAACGGTTACAACATCTCCTGCAGAGCCTAGGCCTGCAACTTCACGGGTAAGGATTAGTTTCATGTCTCTACTCCCCTTATCGCGCTGAAGATGTGTAAGGAAGTAGTGCTACTTCACGACTGTTCTTTACGGCTGTTGAGATTGAACGCTGGTGCTGTGTGCAGGCACCTGTAACGCGGCGAGCGCGGATTTTGCCGCGATCAGAGATGTACTTGCGAAGTATCGCAATATCTTTGTAATCGATAAATGTGACCTTCTGCTGGCAGAAGCTGCACGGCTTCTTCTTAAACTTCTTGTTTAAGGCTGCAGCTTTTGCATTCTTATTCTTAGGCTCGCGTAGAGCCTTGTTATTTCTTGCTCCCATTATGGTGCTCCTTTTCGGGCCCTAGTTCTTGCGA